>Ga0209711_10004585_pt1 | contig 11064 bp, 6 predicted proteins | sample ArcticOcean_MG_C_7_FD_187441 | JGI IMG/M metagenome (GOLD analysis project Ga0209711, IMG submission 187441) | Marine microbial communities from western Arctic Ocean - ArcticOcean_MG_CB11_88 (SPAdes) (version 2) | ecosystem: Environmental > Aquatic > Marine > Oceanic | place: Arctic Ocean... | reverse complement strand
ATAAGTTTTTATTTTTTGGAAAATGAATATTTAAAAGCGCTTCACTTTTAGAAATTAATTTTTGATGCTCAAGAATCTCTAAAGAAAGTGATTCTTCAAAACGGCCATTTAATTGTAGAAAAAGCTGTTCCATTACTTTACAAATAACGCGGTTTGAAATCCCTCGATTAGATAACTTTTCGGTTGAAGGATATATTGGCTGTATCGCCTTAGAGAGGCTTTTATCATAGTCCGTCTTTAGTTCTATGTCTGGATGCGGCATGCTAAACACACTATTGAACAGGTTGACTTTTCCGAAAATAACATAATCAGTATGTGTTTTTAAATGCTCCCGAATCCATTTATGCCCCTTAAACCAAACCAGTTCAATGAAGCCTGAATCATCTCTAAAAGTGGCAACCAGTCGTTTGCCTCGCTTTTGTGCAATTTCTTTAAATCCTGTAATTTGTCCAATGATTTGAACTTCCGAATTTGAAGGCTGAAGTTCTGTGGTTTTATAAAACCGAGTGCGGTCTATATATCTATTTGGAAATAAATTTATAAGATCTTGAAACGTACGAATCCCCAATTCTTTACGTAAGACTTCAGCGCGACTCGGCCCGACGCCTTTTAAATAATCAATAGGAGTTTGAAGAATGGTCGCTGTGTTGGATGAATTTTTAATAAATTACTTGTTTAATTTTTATAACTATAGTACACGCAACTAAGTTAATAGTTTTTATCACTGTTTATTTAAAAATGTTTAACTTGTTTCCTTAAAAAATTAATTTAAATAAATTATGAAACTATTAATTAAATCTACAAATTATTTTATAATTTTTACATTCTCAATATTAATTAATTGTAGTAGTGACAACCCCACCTCACCTCCAGTAGAAGTAACCACTCCTTTAGTTTCGGTTAGTGTTGAAGCGCTTAGTTTTAATGATACCGAAACTCTAATGTTTTCAGACTCCAAAACTCTTAATTTTAGCGGTGAATATTTATCAGAAAATTTATCAATAAACAGTGGAGTGAATTTTGAAATATCCTTAGATAATGAAAATTATGAAACTCAAATAATTATAGAACTAACAAATTCTGAAGTCAGTTCACAGACTTTATTCGTACGCTTTGCACCTGGAGAGGACGCTATTGGTCAGACTCAAGGAACCTTAACTTTATCAAGTACTGGGGCAACTTCTCGAACGGTAAATCTAATTGCAAACGCATTGGGAACTATTCCTTATTTGAGTATCAACTACGCTGAATTTTCGTTTACTGAAACCAGTATCGGGGCAACTACAGAATCAATCCCTCTTGAAGTAACTGCTAATAATTTATTAACATCTTTGACTATTTCTACTGAAGGTCCATTTATGATATCTCTAAACAATTCAGAATTTAGTTCTACCATTCAGGTGGATGAACAAACTGCAAATGAGGATTTCACGTTGTATGCCCGTTTTGAACCAACTGAAATTGGTGAATCAGTAAGTAGTGTAGAATTTAATAGTGATGGCTTAGGTACTGTTTCCTTGTCCTTGAGTGGAGTTGGCATTGCGATGGTATATAATTATCAAACTTTTAACCAAACCCGTTTGGCTTATGGGGGTGGTTTTAGCCAATCTTCTATACAAACATTCTCTCTTCACGAAGACATGACAACTATTGAAACCATAAATATGTATCTACAATTAAACTGTCCTTTAGGAGGGTGTAATGCATGGGATGTTTATTCAAATATTTTAGTGAAAGACCCCTCTACAAACGAATGGTATGAAATAGGTCGTTACATCACTCCATACGGAGTTGGCACAGGACAACTAGAAAGAGGATTAGAAATTGATGTTACTGATTTCAAGTCTTTGTTAAACGGGACTGTTGAATTAAAAGCCTTTATTGAAGTATGGGGTAGCGATGGTTGGGAGTTGAGTGTAGATTTTGACTATGTTCAAGGGACACCTGATTATCAATATTATGAAATTGCTCCGATTATACAATACAACAACAACTCTTTAGGAGGTGTGATTTATGGAGAAGATGATTCTGCGTTTGATTTAACCAAAACTATTTCTCTTCCTTCTAATTCTGAAAGCTCGCATTTACGCACAATTATTACAGGTTGGGGACATGCAACTCCAAATGATTCTGATGGTAGGCCATGTGCTGAATGGTGCCACAGAACACACCATGTTAGTATTAATAACAATCAAACATATCAGCATTACTTAGGCCCTATCGGATGTGTCTCTAACCCTATAAACCCACAAGGGGGTAATTGGGTTCCAGACAGAGCAGGTTGGTGTCCAGGAATGGCTGTTCCAAATCGAATTGACTTACTAGACCAAAGTTTATCGGGAAGTACATTTAGCTTCGATTATGAATTTCAACCCTGGACAAACAATCTTTTGTCAACTTCATCAAATATCCACGCCTATTATGCATTGTCTAGCTTTATCATTGTAAAAAGCAATACCCCGGTTGAAAAACCAATTGTGATGGATTAATTGGATAAATGGCTATTTTTATAAAACTATCAGTTTGCTCACTTCATTTTTTAAATAAGCCAAAGCAACACTACTTGGTGGGGGTTTACCTATAGATTTAGTTAATACGAGTTCTCTGAACTTGTCAGCGGTTTTTGTAGTATTTAAAATATCATAATTTCTAATGGATTGTATCGTAGTATTTTTTGCAGTTAAAATCACATTCCAGCAATCATTCGAAATGTAAATTTGTTGTGATAGATTATGCTCAAATTCTTGTTCTATGGTTTTAATCAATAGCTGTTGATAATCTTCTTTTTTAGTTGAAATTGGCTGAACTCTGATAAGCAAGCTAGTTAGAGTCATCCGTTCTAAAAATAAGGTCAAACGCTCGTAGGCTTGTAATTTAATAGGAATAATATCACTTTTTGTAGAGTTGTTTTGATAGAAGTAATGCTTTTTATTTTGATTAATCAAATAATCTTTAAAAAACTTATAGACAATAATCAAGGCTAAAAGGGCGAAAAACCATTTAAAATTAGTTTCTAAAAAATTCATTTCTAATAAAATTAGTTAATTATAAATTAATAAATACAAAGTTACTGATTTCAATTAATATAGAGGCTGAATCGACGAAAGACAAATTAAAAACCGACCTCATTTTAGAGATTCAAAAATTGTTTATAATTTATAAGCGTTCCTTTTAAAATTACGAATAACATTACTTAATTTCACATCTTATAAAAAATAGAATTTGAAACAGTATTTAAGTCAACTTAACGAAGCACAATTAGCGCCTACATTACAGAAAGAAGGACCAATGATTGTTATTGCGGGAGCTGGTTCTGGAAAAACAAGAGTTCTCACCTATCGCATCGCCTATTTAATGAGTGAGGGCGTTGATCCCTTCAATATTTTATCCCTGACCTTTACCAACAAGGCTGCACGTGAAATGAAAATAAGAATCGCTTCTATTGTAGGTGATAGTGAAACAAAAAACTTGTGGATGGGAACCTTTCACTCTGTCTTTGCCAAAATTTTGCGTTTTGAAGCCGACAAACTTGGGTATCCGTCTAACTTTACAATCTACGATACACAAGATTCTCAGCGTTTAATTTCATCGATTATCAAAGAGAAAAAGTTAGATAAAGACATCTATAAATACAAGCAAGTTCAATCCAGAATATCCTCCTATAAAAACAGTTTAATTACTGTTAAAGCTTACTTTCAGAACCCTGACCTTAAAGAAGCCGATGTCATGTCTAAGCGACCAGAAATGGGTGAGATTTATAAAGAATATGTCTCTAGATGTTTCAAGGCTGGCGCCATGGATTTTGATGATTTATTACTTAAAACCAATGAGCTACTGACCCGTTTCCCTGAAGTATTAGCCAAATATCAAGATCGGTTCCGTTACATCCTTGTCGATGAGTATCAAGATACAAACCACTCACAATACTTAATAGTCAGAGCCCTATCAGATCGTTTTCAAAATATCTGTGTTGTGGGAGATGATGCACAAAGTATTTACGCCTTCCGTGGCGCAAACATTAACAATATTCTAAACTTCCAAAAAGATTATGAAGATGTGAAAATGTTTAGACTGGAACAGAATTACCGTTCTACCAAAAACATTGTTAATGCCGCCAACTCTATCATTGAAAAAAATCAGACTAAATTAGATAAAGTCGTTTGGACTGCTAATGAGGTGGGAGAAAAAATTACTGTCAATCGTTCTTTAACAGATGGAGATGAAGGTCGTTATGTGGCGAGCTCTATCTTTGAAAATAAAATGCAAAACCAGGCTAAAAATGGCGACTTTGCTGTTTTATACCGAACCAATGCTCAGTCAAGGTCTATTGAAGATGCTTTACGTAAAAGAGGGCTTGATTACAGGATATATGGAGGGCTTTCTTTTTATCAACGAAAAGAAATAAAAGATGTCCTCTCCTACTTGCGAATCATCATTAACCCTGCGGATGAAGAAGCTTTGAAACGAATTATCAACTTCCCTGGAAGAGGTATTGGACAAACCACTATTGATCGTTTAATTGTCTCAGCAAACGAATATAACAAATCCATCTTTGAGGTCTTAAAAAACCTTCATAAACTCCCCATAAACATAAATGGGGGAACTAAAACAAAATTACAAAACTTTGCCACCATGATTGAAAGTTTTCAAATCATGAGTAAAACTAATAATGCATTTGATTTAGCAGAACATGTTTGTAAAGCGAGTGGATTGATTCAGGAGTTTAAAAAAGATGGTACTCCAGAAGGGATGACTCGAATGGAAAACATTGAGGAACTTCTTAATGGAATAAAAGATTTTGTTGAAGGACAACAAGAAATAGTAGATTCAACAGGATCATTAGCGGAGTTTTTAGAGGATGTAGCCTTGGCAACAGACTTAGACAACGAGGAAGGTGAAGACAGTGACAAAGTTGCACTTATGACCATTCATTTAGCCAAAGGACTTGAATTTGAATATGTTTACATCGTTGGCTTGGAGGAAAACTTGTTTCCAAGTGCCATGAGTATGAATACAAGGAGCGAGCTTGAAGAAGAACGTCGACTGTTCTATGTAGCCTTAACACGAGCAGAAAAACAAGCCTATCTCACCTATGCCCTATCTAGATACCGTTGGGGTAAATTAGTGGATGCAGAACCTTCTAGATTTATTGAAGAAATTGATGAACAATATCTAGAAATTGTAACCCCAAAAGAAGAACGTCGATTTAACCCCATGTTAAGTGCTGACATTTTTGGAGATGTTGATCCTAGCACGGTAAGATACAAGAAACCAGCCTATTTAAAAGCAAAGCCAAAAGCTAAAGAACCTTTTAAAATTACGGCGCCAAAAAACTTGAAAAAAGTTAGTGAAACCACAACCAACACCAACTTATTTGACAATAAATTAATTATTGGAGATGTGGTTAATCACCTACGATTTGGAAAAGGTAACGTATTAAATATTGAAGGAAAAGGAGCAGATTTGAAAGCAGAAATTAAATTTGAAAATGGCGGTATCAAAAAGTTGTTACTTAGATTTGCAAAGCTTGAAATCATTTCATAATATAGAGATATAATAATGGCTGAACTCCTCAAAATATTTCCAGAAAACCCAAACCCTAAAGCACTAAAAAAAGTAATTGAAGTGCTTAAAAAGGGCGGATTAATCATTTACCCTACAGATACAGTTTATGGATTAGGTTGTGATATCACAAATATCAAGGCGCTCGAAAAGATTGCAAAATTAAAAGGCCTTAAACTTGAACGGTCAAATTTTTCTTTCATCTGTAATGACTTGAGTAATTTAAGTGATTATGTGACTCAGATAGACACACCGACATTCAAACTCCTTAAGCGTACGCTTCCTGGCCCCTATACTTTTATATTGCCCGGCGCTAGTACCCTTCCTCATCCCTTTAAAAAAAGAAAGACAGTTGGTATTCGAATTCCTGATAACAGTATTGTTTTAGAAATTGTTAAAATGCTAGGAAACCCTATTGTGTCCACTTCAATACGAGATGATGATGAATTATTGGAATACACAACAGACCCAGAACTCATTTATGAAAAATGGAATTCTAAAGTGGATTTAGTTATTGATGGTGGTTATGGGGATAACCAACCCTCTACTATTGTAGAAATTAAAGATTCTGAAGTCACTATTTTAAGAGAAGGAAAAGGGGATATTGATATATTTTAAAATTGACAAAAGAGATTATAGAATTGATTTATGAGCAAGTTTGATGAATTTATTGAAGTAAAAGGAGCACGCGTACACAATTTAAAAAACATTGATGTTAATATTCCTAGAGACCAATTGGTCGTCATCACTGGGATGTCAGGAAGTGGAAAATCTTCTTTGGCATTTGACACGATTTATGCCGAAGGACAACGTCGTTATATTGAAACGTTCTCTGCCTATGCACGTCAATTTTTGGGAAGTTTAGAACGTCCTGACGTTGATAAAATTGATGGACTTTCTCCAGTCATTGCTATTGAACAAAAAACAACCAGTAAATCTCCAAGGTCTACAGTAGGAACAATTACTGAAATATATGATTTCTTAAGACTTTTATTTGCACGTGCAGCAGATGCTTACAGCTTTAATACTCGTGAGAAGATGGTGAGTTATAACGACATTCAAATAAAAGATTTAATACTTGAATCATTTAACGGAAAACGTATTTCTATTTTATCTCCTGTAATCCGTTCTAGAAAGGGGCATTACAGAGAGTTATTTGAACAGATTGCTAAGCAGGGCTTTGTAAAGGTAAGAACAGATGGTGTCATCGTTGATCTTTCAAAAGGGATGAAGCTGGACCGTTATAAGATGCATGACATAGAGATAGTTATTGACAGACTTAAAATTGACACAACAAGCGCAGCTACAAGCCGTCTTAGCGAAAGTATCAATACAGCCATGTACCACGGCGAAAATGTACTGATAGTGATTGAAGAAGACAGTAAAGAAGTTCGTTATTTTAGTCGTAATTTAATGTGCCCTACTTCTGGTATCTCTTATCCTAATCCAGAACCAAATAATTTTTCATTCAACTCTCCAAAAGGGGCTTGCTCCGACTGTAGTGGTATTGGTACTTTATACAAAGTCAACGCCTCTAAAATAATTCCAGACCACTCAATCTCCATAAAAAATGGAGGGCTTGCACCACAAGGGGAACAAAAAGACTCTTGGATCTTTAAACAGTTAGAACTCATCGCGCAACGCTATAAGTTTAAACTAACAGACCCAATATCAAAAGTACCTAAAGAAGCATTAGACATTATACTGTATGGCGGAAAAGATAAGTTTTCTGTAGACAGTAAAACCTTAGGGGTCTCTCGAAATTATAATATTGACTTTGAAGGGATTGCAAATTTTATTGAAAACCAGTATAAACATTCAGACTCTACCTCTATTAAGCGTTGGGCTAAAGGATATATGGATAAGATTAAGTGCCCTAGCTGTGAAGGTTCACGACTAAAAAAAGAATCCTTATACTTCAAAATCAACGATAAAAACATCTCAGAGCTCTCTGAAATGGATATTATAGAACTTGTGGCGTGGTTCAAAAAACTACCCACCAAGTTATCTAAAAGCCAAACCATAATATCCAAGGAAATATTGAAAGAAATCTCTACACGTTTACAATTCCTTTTAGATGTTGGCTTGGATTATTTATCCATAAGTAGAAGTTCTAAATCTCTTTCTGGAGGCGAAGCACAGCGAATACGTTTGGCGACTCAAATTGGATCACAATTAGTAGGCGTTTTATACATTCTAGATGAGCCAAGTATTGGTTTGCACCAAAGAGATAATGAAAAACTAATCAAGTCTTTAATAGCCTTGCGAGATGTTGGAAACTCCGTCATTGTCGTTGAGCACGACAAAGATATGATTGAGCAAGCAGACCATGTGATTGACATTGGTCCGATGGCTGGAAAATATGGCGGTGAGATTATCAGTCAAGGGACGCCAAAAGATATTTTAAATAGTGGCACAATGACAGCGGACTATTTAAGTGGCATTAGAGAAATTGAGATCCCAAAACAACGTCGAACTGGAAACGGAAATTTCTTAGAATTAAAGGGATGTACTGGAAATAATTTGAAAAATGTTTCTATTAAACTTCCATTAGCGCAAATGATTGGAGTTACTGGGGTTTCAGGAAGTGGGAAATCTACATTGATAAATGAAACACTTTATCCAATTCTAAACAACTATTATTTCCATGGGGTCATGGAACCAAAGCCCTATAAAACAATTAAAGGATTAGATAATTTAGATAAGGTTATTGACATTAACCAATCTCCAATTGGACGTACCCCAAGAAGCAATCCAGCAACCTATACGGGGGTATTTGGAGAAATAAGAGCTTTATATGCCAAAATACCAGAGGCAATGATACGGGGCTATAAATTAGGGCGGTTTAGTTTTAATGTGGTTGGAGGGCGATGCGAAACCTGTAGAGGTGGTGGTATGAGAGTTATAGAAATGAATTTTTTACCAGATGTCTATGTAGAATGCGAAAACTGTCAGGGAAAACGCTTTAACAGAGAAACGCTAGAAATTAGATACAAAGGGAAATCAATTAGCGATGTGCTAAATATGACGATTGAAGAGTCCGTAGATTTCTTTGAACATATTCCTAAAATATACAGGAAATTAAAAACCATTAAAGAAGTTGGATTAGGATACATCACTTTAGGGCAGCAAAGCACTACATTATCTGGAGGTGAAGCACAACGAATCAAGTTAGCATCCGAATTAAGTAAGCGAGATACCGGAAATACTATTTATATTTTGGATGAACCAACTACGGGTTTGCATTTTGAAGACATTAGAGTGTTAATGAACGTTTTAAATAAATTAGTTGATAAAGGAAATACCGTTCTTATCATAGAACATAATTTAGATGTTATCAAAACAGTTGATTACATAATTGACATTGGACCTGAGGGGGGGCATGGAGGTGGAAAGATTATTGCAAAAGGAACTCCAGAAGAGGTTATAAAAAACAAGATCAGCCATACAGCTAGATTTTTAAAAAAAGAGCTAACTTAGTAAACACTAAAAATTAAACTATGGGACCAGAAAAGAAACACAAAGGATGGAATGAAATAAAAACAAATGACTCGTGGGCGATTTTTAAAATCATGGGAGAGTTTGTAAATGGATTTGAAAAAATGAGTAAAATTGGCCCATGTGTCTCTATTTTTGGATCTGCTAGGACCAAGTCAGAAGACAACTATTACAAACTATCTACTGAGGTAGCGACTGCAATTGTAAAAGCGGGATATGGCGTTATTACTGGTGGTGGACCTGGAATAATGGAAGCAGGAAATAAAGGAGCACATTTGGCGGGAGGCACATCTGTAGGATTAAATATTGAATTGCCTTTTGAACAACATAATAACCCTTACATTGATTCTGATAAAAGTATAGACTTCGACTATTTTTTTGTAAGAAAAGTAATGTTTGTCAAGTATTCTCAAGGGATTGTAGTAATGCCTGGGGGGTTTGGAACCTTAGACGAACTATTTGAAGCTATTACATTAATTCAAACTCACAAAATTGAAAAATTCCCTGTTATATTAGTTGGTAAAACATTTTGGAGTGGTTTATTAGAATGGATAAAAGAAACACTATTGGAGCAATTTGAAACAATTAGTCCAAAAGATCTTGACTTAATCCACCTGGTAGACACATCAGATGAAGTGATTGATATTCTTGATGCTTTTTATAAAGAATACCAATTAAGTCCAAATTTCTAATATTTATTAATTTTTTAAAATCAATTAAATACTCACTGAATAATCAAGCCCTTTAGCCTCAATTTTTTTGAAAAATTATATCTTATATTTTATATTTATGTTCTGTTTATTCACTGTTAGCAGTCAAAATATAATAGAAATTCATGGCGTATTAAATACCGAGACCAATACCCTCTTAGTAAAACAAAAAATTACATATTACAATAATTCTAATTCCTCATTGAGTGAATTATATTTTAATGATTGGAGTTCTAGTTTCAGCAGCCCAGACTCGCCTCTATCTCAAAGGTTTGTTGAAGAATATAATGGAAGTTTACTAAACCCCAAACAAAAACACAGAGGCTTTACTTCGATTCAATCTGTGAAAAACGAACAAAAAACAAACCTTTCCTATTCATACCTTGAAAACCAATCTGATTTATTTAAAATCCAGCTTGACACTACTTTATTACCCTATAAATCTACAAGCATATTTATTGAATATACAATTCAAATTCAAAGCGATCGATTTACCGGATACGGAGTAACTAATAAAAAAGACTATTTATTAAACTACTGGTATATTACTCCTGCCGTATATGAAAACTCGGATTGGAAACTATATAGCAATAAAAACCTAGACGATTATTACACCCCTAGATCAGAACTAAAACTCACTCTAGAAATCCCTAAAGACTACAATGCAACTACAGAACTAAATCTAAAAAATATAAGTAATAAGTTAAATTCACAAGAATTTTCCTTCGAAGGAAAAGGTCGAACAGATTCAAGACTTAATATTTCCAAAAAACCATTCTTTAAATTTAAGACAGGAAACTTAAACATTATAAGCAATAGCTTGAAGGCAGATGAATCTATGAGTCATCAAATCAATTCATTTGATAAAGTAGTGGCTTTTTTAAATGATAAGTTAGGAGAATATCCCCATGAAAATTTAATGGTTTCCAAATTAGATTTAAAGAAAAACCCAATTTATGGTTTAAATATACTCCCTGGTATTCTAAGTCCATATTCTAAAGATTTCGAATATGAGTTAACCATTGCTAAAAACTTAATTAGGATTTACTTGGACCAGTATTTAAACATGAATCCAAGGGAAGAACATTGGCTTAAATCAGGGCTTGGAAACGTATTACTAATGAAATATGTAGATACGTATCATAAAGACCAAATGATGCTTGGTAAGTTTTCTAACGTATGGGGTTTAAAAAGTTATAATTTGGCAAAATTAAAATATAACGAACAATACCAACTTGCCTACATGAACATTGTTAGGAATGGAAGAGACCAGGCCTTAAGTTTACATAAAGAC
>Ga0209711_10004578_pt1 | contig 11070 bp, 8 predicted proteins | sample ArcticOcean_MG_C_7_FD_187441 | JGI IMG/M metagenome (GOLD analysis project Ga0209711, IMG submission 187441) | Marine microbial communities from western Arctic Ocean - ArcticOcean_MG_CB11_88 (SPAdes) (version 2) | ecosystem: Environmental > Aquatic > Marine > Oceanic | place: Arctic Ocean... | reverse complement strand
ATAAAATTAAAGCCTGGAAAATTTGCTATTAAGCAAGGAATGAATAATAATGAAATTATAAATTCCTTAAGATCTAGAAAGCTTACCGTAGACGTTATATTTAACAACATTGATAATGAATACGAACTAGCAAGTAAAATATCTACTCAAATTGAGGCAGATAGTTTATCATTAATAAATTCGTTTAAGGATTTAGATTTTTTCAAATCAAATGGATTCAACCAATATAATTTTCTTTCTATTTTTCTACCCAATAGCTATAACTTTTATTGGGATACTAATGCAGAATCATTTAGATCTAGAATGCTTAAAGAATATAACTTATTTTGGAATGATTCACGCTTAGATAAATTAAAAAAGATTGGTTTAAGTCAAAATCAGGTTATGATTTTAGCTTCTATTGTAAGTCAAGAATCAAAAATGACGACTGAGCTAAGAACTATTGCTGGAGTTTATATGAACAGAATTAATAACAATTGGCTTCTTCAAGCTGACCCAACTGTAAAGTTCGCTGCATACCAATTGCCAGAGTATAAAGATGTTGTTATAAGAAGAATTCTTTATAAGCATTTGAAGATTGATTCAAAGTTTAATACTTACAAGTATAAAGGACTTCCGCCTGGTCTTATTGCAGTGCCAGACATTAATTCTATAGATGCTGTTTTAAATTATCAAATGCATAATTATTTTTACTTTTCTGCTGACCCTCAAAACATTGGTTATCACAATTTCTCAAGAAGCCTGAACGAACACAATAATAACGCAAAAAAATTCCATAAATATTTAGACTCCAAAGGAATAAAAAAGTAGACATTTAGTTTTTATGGATAATAAATATTGCTGGTTTTTTATCAATATTAATTTTATTTTTTTTCCACTCATTAATTGATAATGTTCTTATGTATTCAGTATTTAGTGTAAGGTCACAAGCAATACAAAGGCTAGTATCACCATTTAAAGTTCTTATTAAATCCTCAATCATTTTATTGTTTCTATATGGTGTTTCGATAAATATCTGAGATTGATTTCTTTGAGTAGAAATTCTCTCTAATTCTTTGATTTTATTTCTTTTTTCTGATTTGTCAATAGGGAGGTAGCCATTAAAAGCAAAGTTTTGACCATTTAAACCTGAACTCATAATTGCAAGTAGTATTGATGATGGACCTACAAGTGGAATTACTTTTATGTTTGATTGATGAGCTATTTTTATTATATCTGATCCTGGATCGGCAACGCCTGGGCAACCTGCATCTGAAACTAAACCAATATTATGACCTTGGTGTATTGGGTCTAAAAAAGAGTTTAACTCTTCTTTTACTGTAAACTTATTTATTAAATTTATCTTAAGCGAATTTTGTGCTTTAGAGGGAGTGATTTTTTTAATAAATTTTCTACCAGCTTTCTCATTTTCAAATAAATAATAATCTGTTGCTTCAACAATATTTTTTACTGAAATAGGTAGAACCTCTAAAGGTTCGTTCTCCCCTAAAGTATTTGGAATTAGATATAAGTTACCTTTGATATTTTTATTTTTAGATAGAGAGCTTTTTTCCTAAATCTTCAACGTATTTTCTAAACTGTTTATCAGTAGAAGAAAGATTATCAACAGTTTTACATGCGTGTAAAACCGTAGCATGGTCTCTTTTCCCAATTTGAGAACCAATACTAGCTAATGAGGCTTTAGTGAATTTCTTTGCAAAAAACATAGCTAATTGCCTAGCTTGAACTATATGTCTTTTTCTTGTCTTTGACTGCAATGTACTAACTTCCATTTGGAAATAATCAGAGACTGTTTTTTGTATATAGTCTATAGAGACTTCCCTCTTAGTATTCTTAACAAATTTCTCAACTATTTCTTTAGCTAGAGAAATAGTAATTTCTTTTCTATTAAATGAAGCTTGAGCTATAAGTGATATAATAGCACCTTCTAATTCACGTACGTTAGTTTTTATGTTTTTCGCAACATAATCAATAACTTCTTCACTCATTGTCACACCATCACGATATAACTTATTGTTTAATATGGACACCCTTGTTTCAAAATCAGGATTTTGAAGCTCAGCGGATAGCCCCCATTTAAATCTTGACAATAACCTTAACTCAATGTCTTGCATATCCACAGGAGCCTTATCACTAGTTAAGATAACCTGTTTGCCGTTTTGGTGTAAGTGATTAAAAATATGAAAAAACACATCTTGTGTACCTGATTTACCAGATAAGAACTGAACGTCATCTACAATTAAAACATCAATTATTTGATAGAAATGAATAAAATCATTTCTATTATTCTTTTTAATAGCCTCAATATACTGTTGAGTGAACTTTTCAGCAGTTATATATAAAACAGTTCTTTCAGGATATTTTTCTTTAATATCAATTCCAATGGAATGTGCTAAGTGGGTTTTTCCTAAACCTACTCCTCCAAAAATCAACAACGGATTGAATGATGTACCTCCTGGTTTGTTAGAAACTGCTATTCCAGCATTTCTTGCTAGCCTGTTAGAGTCACCTTCAAGAAAGTTTTCAAAAGTGTAGTTAGGATTCAACTGAGATTCAATCTTTACATTTTGGATTCCAGGAATAATAAAAGGATTTCTCAATTGAGGAATTTTTTTATTAATCGAAGTAGTTACATTCTGAGAATTTGTTGGGTTATTATTTGAACTTGGTATTTTTTCAGTAAAAGGTTCTGTATTACCAAAAGTGTTTTCCATTTTTATTATGTAAACTAATTTAGCATCTTCCCCTAATTCTTTTCTTAAGGCAACTTTCAATAGCTTTACATAATGCTCTTCAAGCCATTCGTAAAAGAATTTACTTGGAACTTGAATACTTAGTGATTTGTCCGTTAATTTAACAGCTTGAATTGGTTCAAACCAAGTTTTATATGCTTGGGGTTGAATATTGTCTTTTACAAACTTTAGGCAATTAGTCCAGACAGAGTTAGCTGTAATATTCATTAACTGATGAAATTTATAATATTTAGTTAGTTTAATTTGAAAAACAGCCTATAAAAAAACTATATAAAACTGAAAGGCAAATATGTGAACAAATTTTGAAAAAAAAAAATTAAAAACTATTGATTATTAACTTTTTTTTTTGCATGTTTCACTATTGATAAATTTAACCTATTTTTTCTATAAACCAAAAAATTATTAATGAAAAAAACTATAACTAAAATCCGGATAAGATACGGAGAAACAGACCAAATGGGATTTGTTTATCACGGTAACTATGCTCAATTTTTTGAAATTGGTAGACTAGATTGGATAACTCAAATAGGAGTATCTTATAAAGAAATGGAATCTCAAGGAATTTTATTACCAGTTATTTACTTAGAAACTAGTTTTTTGAAATCAGCTTATTATGATGATGAGTTAACAATCGAAACCTTTTTGTTAGAGACTCCTACGGTAAGAATTAAATTTGGTTATAATATATTTAATAATAAAAACGAACTACTGACTACCGGAACTACTCATTTAGTGTTTTTAAATAAAAAAAACAATAAACCAATGAGGTGTCCAAATTATATATTAGACAAGATTTAAAAACTAATTATTTAGATAGGTTACTAAATTGTCTTTAATTATTTCTTTTTTGTTTTTTGTTTGTAGATTTATTTTTGGAGCTTTAATACCTTCTTTTATTTCTAGAGGAGATTTAAAAACTTTGATTTCGTCCCATAAATCTTCTTTAATAAATGTATTAAGTGTTTGTGAACCCCCTTCAACAAGTAATCTTGAAATTCCTTTTGAAATTAAGTAATAGCAAATTTGTTTCGCAATATTTTGAGTAAAATCAATGCACTTTTCATCAATAATAATAACTTCTGAAGTTGTCTTAAAAATATTTAAATTTTTATCTAAATCATTTGCTTTGTTTATTACTGCTATTTTTGGTGACTCACCATACCAGTCTCTACTATTTAACATTGGATTGTCACTAATAATAGTTTTACTACCAACAAGAATACAATCAAACTCTGTTCTTAATTTATGAGATAGTTGTCTGGAGTATTCATTAGAAAGCCACACAGGCTTTGTGATTTTTTTTTTAAGAGGAGCAATAAAAGAATCGCTAGATTCAGCCCACTTTAAAACTATATAAGGGCGTTTTTCTTTAATATTTGTTAAAAATATTTTATGATGCTCTTTACATTTTTTTGACAATACACCAACCTTAACTTTAATTCCACATTCTTCTAATCTTTTTATTCCATTACCACTTACTCTAGGGTTGGGATCTTTAATTCCTATATATATATATGGAATTTTATATTTAAGAATAAGGTCAGCACATGGAGGAGTTTTTCCAAAGTGAGAACAAGGTTCAAGAGTAACATATAATGTTGATGCTTTTAAAAGTTCTTTATTTTCAACTGAATTAATAGCGTTAACTTCTGCATGACTGCCACCATAAGCACTTGTAAACCCTTCACCAATTATGCAATCTTTATAAACAATACAACATCCAACATTTGGATTAGGGTATGCTGAAGGAGCAGCATTTTTACCAATTTGGATACACCTATTAATATATTTTTCGTGGATATTCACTAAACAAAAATAGTATTAAATTTTGAAAAGTATAGTTCTATCTATTAAAACGATACTTGTTTATAAAACAGTAACTCTTACTTTTTTCTTTTTCAATCTTGAGTTGTTTAGTTTTTTAACTAACTCATTTGCAATTGACATTGGTATAGCCACAAATGCACAATCTTGCTTTAGTTCAATTGTACCTAGCTGATCTTTATTTAGGCTTCCTTTCTTAAAAAATAATCCTGCAATATCTCCTTTTGAAATTTTATCTTTTCTTCCACCAGATATAAATAGCGTACTCCAAAATTGAGGCTTAAAGGTTGCTTTTTTAGAAATATTTATACCTTTAACATTTTTAATAAACTCAGGAAGTAATTCTTTTTCCCATTTCAATACATATGCGGTCCCTTTTGAATTAACCCTAGCTGTCCTCCCATTTCTATGTATGAACTCTTCTTCATGTCGAGGTAGTTCGTAATGAATAATGTAGTTCATTTCCGAAATATCTATACCTCTAGAAGCTAAATCAGTTGCAACTAATACTTGACAAGTTCCATTTCTAAACTTTATTAACGCTCTTTCTCTATCTTTCTGTTCCATACCTCCAGAGAAACAAGCATGACTAATTTTATTTTTTTCTAAATATGCGCTTACATGTCCAATGCTATCTCTTAAATTACAGAATATAATTCCTGGCTGATTACCGATATGCTGCATTAGCTCTAATAAAGTTTTAAGTTTATTTTTTTCCTTAGATATAACTGTTTTTATTGTTAGTTTTGATACTGTTTTTTCTTTTAAATAGTTAATTGTTGTTGGCTTGTCTAGGCGGACAAAACCTGGTACAGTAAGACTTTGAGTTGCAGATGTTAGAATCCGTTTATTAATATTAGATAGTTTTCCAATAATCCCTTTCATTTCTAGCTCAAAACCATCTTCTAAAGATTTATCAAATTCATCCAACACTAGTGTCTTAATATATTTTAAGGAAAAACGCTCATTGTTGAAATGATCTAATACACGTCCAGGTGTACCTATTAAAATAGCAGGAGTATGTTTAATTTCAATTTTATCTTTCGACATAGGTCTACCGCCATAAACTGCATTTACTTTATAACCAGACCCCATAGATCTAATTACCTGTTCAATTTGAATAGCAAGCTCTCTAGATGGAACCAGTATTAATGCTTGGACCTCTTTACTATCTGATATTAAAGTCTTTAATAATGGTAATGAAAATGCTAGTGTTTTACCTGTTCCAGTAGGAGATAATATTATAGTATTCGTCGTTGTTTCAATAACAGAAATAGCTTCTTCTTGCATCGTATTTAAGCTATTAATATTTAATTTTGCTAAAATATCTTGTTGATTTTTGATGCTGTTTGCCATAATTAGTTAGTTATTTTTATGCTTTTTAATGACCTCTATTTTACCTATTGATTTACTAGGCATTGCTAACTGATTAGCTAGCAGTTTATCTATTAGCTCTTCTTTTGTTAGATGATGAAATATAGTATTTACTTTAGTTTTGAAATTATAATCTACTTCTCGGTTTGGCTTTGTTTTAAATATTTTTTTTGCCCATAGTAAAGTGTTATTTTCTTCAATGCTCTGTGCATCTGCCTTTATAAATTCATTAAATTTAATTCCTAATTCCGTTTCAAAATCTGCAATGTCTATAACTTCTTCTTTTTGTAAAATAGTAAGTGCATATCCTTTAGCTCCAGCTCTAGCAGTACGACCGCTTCGATGAACATAGTTTTCATATGTATCTGGTAAATGATAATTTATAACGTAGGAGATTTCTTTGACGTCAATACCACGAGATGCTAGATCAGTCGCAACTAAAATATTAATGTGGCCTTGTCTAAACTGCCCCATAATTCTATCACGTATTCCTTGAGTTAAACTTCCGTGAATAGCTCCTGAAGAAAATTTATTTATGGCTAATTTCTTTGCTAATTTATTAACTGCAGCTTTAGTTTTACAAAATATAATTCCACGATCTCCTTCTTTGGAATTTAAAAAATGAAGTAAAACGTCTAATTTTTCTATTGGCTCTACTACTACAAATTGATGTTCAATCCCTTGATGCCCTTTGGTTTTCATATCCACTTCAATGTGTGTGACATGTTTTGACATATAATTTTGAACTAGTTGCTTAATAGTTCCAGACATGGTAGCTGTAAACAGTAATGTTCTTCTTGATTTAGGGATTTTTTTAATAATAAAATCAACTTCTTCTTTTAATGCACTTACCATTTCATCAGCCTCATCTAAAACCAAGTATTTTAAATCAACTACGCTAATAGCACCACGCTTTATTAAATCAACTAATCTTCCCGGTGTTGCTACAACTAGATGTGTTGTTTTAGTTAAACTTTCAATCTGAGGTTTTATTGGAATACCACCAAGTGTTGAGCTTATTAAAATCTCAGGACTATCATTAGTAAAACTCTTTAAATTATTATAAATCTGTTGCCCTAACTCTCTTGTCGGGGTTAATATTAACGTTTGTATTTTGGTATCTTTAACGTCAATTAGCTGTAATAAAGGAATGCCAAAAGCTACTGTTTTTCCAGTACCAGTTTTTGCTAAAACAGTAATATCTTTTTTTTGACCAAGAATAACTGGTATGGTTTGTTCTTGTATTTCTGTAGGAATACAAATTTCTAAATCAACTAGACTTTTTTGTAATTGTTTATTTACTCCTAAATCTAAAAACTGTTTTGACATAAAAATTTTTTCAGTAAAGATAGTAACAATACATTCTAACTATTTAATCTTATGATATTATTATAAATCTGTATTCAATCAGTCAACCAGATATATTAATTATTAATTAAGTATCAATTATAGTTGTTTTAGGTTTAGTGTTTTTGCTAATTGAATACATTAATTAATGTATTTTTCATGTATATTCACACTACATAAATTTGTTCAAAATTGAAAGATTCCAGTTACATTATTAGAGAAATTCTACCACAAGATAATTTGCAAATTCGAAACGTAATTAGAGATGTTTTCGTTGAGTTAAAATTACCACTTATTGGAACAGCATATGCAGATAGCGAAACTGATATTATGTACGAAAGTTATCAAAATAATAGAGAAAAATATTTTATTATTGAGTCTAATGGTATTATTGTAGGTGGTGGGGGTATAAAGCCTTTAGAAAATGGAGATGACAATATATGTGAGCTTCAAAAAATGTATTTTTCAAAATCAATTAGAGGTAAAGGTTTAGGTAAAGAAATGCTACAAAAATGCTTAAATTTTGCTATCGAATCAAATTTTAAAATATGTTACTTAGAAACAATTACTCAACTTCAGTCAGCAATAATATTATATGACAAGTTTGGATTCAAAAAAATAAATGGAGCACTAGGTAATACTAGCCATTTTTCTTGTGATATTCATATGACTAAAAATCTGTAATGAAATTAAAAGATTTAAAAATTGACTTTATAACTAAGTTGTCTGTCACTTATCAGAAAGAAGAGGTTCTATCTTTTTTTAAAATACTATGTGAAGAGTATTTGAATATAACTCCCACTAAACTGTTATTGGTAGGCGAGGAGCTTATTAATAAAGAGCAGTTTGATATGTTCTCAAAAGTAATGATAAGGCTATTAAATGAAGAGCCTATACAGTACATACTAAATACAACATCTTTTTATGGACTTGATTTTATTTGTACTCCTTCAGCGTTAATTCCAAGACCTGAAACAGAAGAGTTAGTAGATTGGATTCTCAAATCTGAAAAAAATAAAATCTCAATTTTAGATATAGGAACTGGTACTGGTTGCATCCCTATTTCGTTAGCAAAGAATAATACAGATTACACTGTTTCTGCTCTAGATATAAGTGATGTTGCATTAGAATTAGCGAAGGATAATGCTCAAAAAAATGAAGTTGACATTAGTTTTATTAGTGCCGATATTTTCAGCTATACATCTGAAAAAAAATACGATTTAATTGTTTCTAATCCGCCATATGTAAGGAATTTAGAAAAAATAAAAATTCAAAATAATGTATTGAATTTTGAACCTCCATTAGCTTTATTTGTTGATGATGATGATCCGCTAGTCTTTTACAGAGCTATTTTAGAATTTGCAAAATCTAATTTAAGTGAAAAAGGAAGTGTGTATTTTGAGATAAATGAGAATTTGTTCAATGAAATGGAATCACTCTTAGCTTCTTATAGATTTTCTGAAATCGAGTTAAAAAAAGATGTTTTTGGAAAATATAGATTTATTAGAGGATTGAAGTCGTCTAGCTCTTAATTGTCCCTATCATAAACTGGTCTTTGTAGTAATCTGAAAGCCCTTTATAATTGCCTTGAGCTGTAATATTCATTATAAAAAAGAGACAATATAAATATTTATACACGCATGACTCACACTTTTTTAAATATTAAATACAATGCTAAATTAGGTAATGTTATTACAGATTAAAAAAATTAATCTAAATCAAATATTATTAACTTTAATAATATCGGCAAATAAACCGGCAGCAGTTACGCTAGCACCCGCACCTGCACCTTTAATTATTAATGGCTGATCACGATATCTTTTTGTATGAAATAGAACAATATTATCTTTTCCTTTTAAATTATAAAACGGATGGTTTTTAGAAATTTCACGTAAACCAATTTTAGCTCCATCATCAGTATATTCTGCAACATATTTCAGTTGACAATTTTTTGAAAAAGAGCTATTGAACATATCTTTAAAATATTTTTCGTTTAATTTGACGAAATTATAAAAATCATCTAAAGAAGAATCATTTCTAAAATCATAACCTTTAATAAAAGATTCATTAATTATATCTTCCAAATTAATATTTGATCCGCTTTCTCGTGCTAAAATTAAAATTTTTCTAGCGACATCAATACCACTTAAATCTATTCTTGGATCTGGCTCAGTATAACCCTCTTTTTTTGCTTGTTTAATGATATTTAAAAAAGATTTAGTACCGTCATAATTATTGAAAATAAAATTTAAGCTTCCAGACAATACAGCCTCAATTGAAATGATTTCATCTCCTGATAAAAGTAGATTATTTAATGTGCTTAAAATAGGTAAACCAGCTCCAACATTAGTTTCAAATAGAAACGGTGATTTAAACTTGAGTGATGTTCTTTTTAAATCTTCATAAGATTTAAAACTCAACGAACAGGCAATTTTATTACAAGCTATGACTGCAATATTTTTTATTAAATAATTATTGTAATAATTACAAATATCTTTATTTGCTGTAATATCCAAAAAAATGCTATTTCTTAAATTTAAATCAAGTACTTTATTCTGAAAGTCGTTGAATGAACTCATAACTCCGTTTGACAAGCTTGACTCCCATTTATCTAAATCAATTCCATTTATATTGAAATGCATTTTTTTAGAATTAGAAAGTCCTATTAACCTTAAGTTAACATTCAATTTTTCTTTTAAATAATCTTGTTGATTATGAATTTGTTTTATTAATTCCTTTCCAACATTGCCGACTCCAGTAATAAATATATTCAACTGTTTGACATTATCATTAAAATAAATCTCATGTAAAGAGTTAAGTGCTTTTTTTACATCTTTTTTTAAAATTACAGCTGAAATGTTTCTTTCTGATGCTCCTTGAGCTATAGCTCTTATATTAACATTGTTTTTGCCTAAAATACTAAACATTTTACCACTAACTCCTTGCTGACTTTTCATTTTATCACCAATTACAGCAATAATAGCTAAATCTAATTCAACAATAATTGGATCTAATTTATTAGTATTAATATCATTTTTAAAACAATCATTAATAGCTTTCTCTGCAACTTTTACATCATTTTGCTGAATAGCAACACAGATAGCATGTTCTGAAGAAGCTTGAGTAATTAAAATGATATTAATTTTTTCTTGACTTAATGTTCCAAATAATCTTTTAGAAAATCCAGGAACACCAACCATTCCATTACCTTGAAGTGTAAGTAGAGCTATATTGTCAATATTACTAATTCCTTTAACTCCAACATCATTTATAGTTTTTTTATTTGAGATGGATGTACCTAAATCATTAGGATGTAATGTATTTTTAATTAAAATTGGAATATTAGAGCTTAAAACAGGTTGAATAGTTGGTGGGTAAATAACTTTAGCTCCAAAATGTGAAAACTCTAAAGCTTCTTCATATGACATGTAATTAATTGGTCTTGCTTGACTTACAATTTTTGGATTACTTGTGTACATTCCGCTAACATCAGTCCAGATTTGAAGTTCTTCTGCATTTAATGCTGCTGCCAAAATTGAAGCCGTATAATCAGACCCTCCTCGACCCAAAGTTGTTATTTCATTATGTGTAGATTTAGCAACAAAGCCAGGTAAAACGAAAACTCTGTTACTATGTATATTGAATAGCTTTTGAATATTTTTAAATGTTTTGATAGAATCAACTTGTGCATTAGTGAAGTTACTGTCAGTTACAATTAGTTCTTGAGAATTTATATGAAATACATCAATTTGAGACATTTTAAAGAACTCAG
>Ga0209711_10004577_pt1 | contig 11071 bp, 14 predicted proteins | sample ArcticOcean_MG_C_7_FD_187441 | JGI IMG/M metagenome (GOLD analysis project Ga0209711, IMG submission 187441) | Marine microbial communities from western Arctic Ocean - ArcticOcean_MG_CB11_88 (SPAdes) (version 2) | ecosystem: Environmental > Aquatic > Marine > Oceanic | place: Arctic Ocean... | reverse complement strand
AAAATGGTGGGCCGTCCGCGACTCGAACGCGGGACCAATTGGTTAAAAGCCAACTGCTCTACCAACTGAGCTAACGGCCCTCAGAGGAGGTGCGTATCATACGGACCAGATAGCAAAATTCAAGCGTTATTTTGATATCTGGTAGGGTCTTTTATACCTGCCTCGCTAAAACCCTGAATACGGAGTCGGCAGCTGTCACATTTAGCGCAGGCAAGACCTTGAATGTTCGCCTGATAGCAAGAAACCGTATCACTATAGTCTACGCCCAAAGCAAGGCCCGCGTTGATAATTTGGGCTTTAGTGAGGTCAATTAAGGGTGCCTTAATCGACAGTCGATTACCTTCAACCGCAGCTCTTGTTGCTAGGTTAGCCATCGTCTCAAAACTACTTATATATTCTGGCCGACAATCTGGGTAACCAGAGTAGTCCACTGCATTAACGCCCAGAAAAATAGTGCTCGCACCTAGTACCTCAGCCCAACCAAGCGCAATTGATAGGAATACGGTATTGCGAGCAGGCACGTAAGTCACTGGAATTCCGCCTGTTTCGTGCTCTGGAATATCAATTGACTCGTCGGTCAGCGCTGAGCCACCTATGGTCCCAAGATCTAATTTAACGACTTTGTGCTGCGTAACGTTCATCAACTGTGAGACGCGGCTTGCCGCCTCTAATTCTGAACGATGACGCTGGCCATAATCAAAGCTTAACGTATAGCAGTCGTAACCCTGGTTAATCGCCATAGCAAGTACGGTAGTCGAGTCAAGACCACCGGACACTAGGATAACGGCTTTTTTAGACATAGCAGGAGGCCTTTCTTTAAAAGTTTTTATCCAGATAGCTCTGCGCCTTACTGGCTACGCCACCAGAACTAGCGGCCGCCTTTTCAAGGTATCGACGAGCTAGCTTAGTTTGATCAAGCTGAAAATAGATTTTCCCCAACTTGAAATTAGAATCCATCACCTTGGCGTGATTAGGGTACTGTTCAACAATTGTAGTAAATGATTGCCGGGCTAGCTCATCCCTCCGCTGCAAGAGATAGATTTCACCTAACCAATAATACGCATTTGCGGTATAGGGACTCGCTGGATACTTATCCAAGTGCAATTGCAAAGCGGCCGCGGCACCATCAATGTCACGGCCCTTTAATAATTTATTTGAAGCCGCCTCATAATCTGTTTTAACCGTGCCATCGTCTGCAGCTAACACGACAAGTCCATCCGCCGGCATGACGACAGCCTCATCGATACTCGACTCACCTGATCCCTTTTGTAATGACGGTTCGCCATATAAAGGCGTGACAGCTGAGCCAGCCGTGCTTGAGCCGGACTGATCATCAGAATAAACGTTGTCGTCCGCAAGAGCTTGAGATCCAAGGCGCCGATCAATGTCTAAGTAATCGTCTAGCTGACGTTGTTTTACTATCTGCAGTTCGTGTTTTAGCTCTTCAACCATGCCTCGGAGTAACCTGACTTCATCGCGAAGCCCTTGCATCAGATCGTAACGACTCTCAGCCATCTTTGATGCGGCACTAGGCTTATAGGGTTTTGGTTTGAAACTCTCGTCCACAAACTCATCTGCCGACACTGAGGTACTCATATCAACGATAGGTGCAAGATCTTGCGCTGCAGACATTATAGGTAGCGCTAGCAACCCTAAACATAACCTGGTATTAAAATTCATAACAGTCCACTACTATTAATCAATCAAAACGAAAACGGCCAGAGTCAGCGAAACTCCAGCCGCGTCGTACAGCATACTTTAAGACACCACTCCAAGAGAGAGGGTCTACTTTAACTCAACGCGACGGTTCATACTCCACGCAGCGTCACTACTGCCAAACGAGGCTGCTTGTTCTTCACCATAGCTAATAACTTCGATCATGCTGGGGGAAACACCTTGTAAAACCATGAATTCTTTCACAGCATTACCTCGGCTTTCGCCTAAAGCCATATTGTATTCACGAGTACCTCTCTCATCAGCATGACCTTCCAAGCGAATTGATCGCGGGTTGTCCATGAGGTAAGCGGCATGCTCAACAAGCGCGGCACGAGACTCTGTTTTAAGTAGGGCTTTGTCAAAATCAAAATAAAACACAGTCGCAGCGGACATTATGGGCTCTACTGGCATTTCTTCCACTACTATCGCCTCAGATTCCATCTCGACTTCCACCGTCTGAACGGTTGTATCTTCAATATCCGACATGGTTTCCTCAACAGGCGTCGAACTACAACCTGCAAGAACCAACGAGAGGCATAGTGCTGACAAGCCAGTCTTAGTTACGGAAATGTTCATTTAAAGCTCCTTATATTATGGTTTTTTTTACAATTTAAATTTATATGACTTTAACGCTAACGCAAAAATGGAGACCACGCCGGCTCTCTAACATCCCCTATTTTAGCGGGAAGAAAATACTTTACCCCAGCATCAAGTGACACTGCAGACAAAACACCACGACCAGCCTGCTTTGTTGCATAGATTAGCATGGCACCATTTGGCGCGACGGTGGGTGACTCGTCCAACCTAGTTTCTGTTAATTCTAGCATACGTCCAGTTTTAAGATCGAGCGTCGCAATATGAAAAACATTAGACTCCCTATGCACCACCACTAAGGTTCTACCATCTGGGGCTAGACTCGGCCTAGCATTGTAATTACCTTTGAATGTTATGCGCTCAACGGCCTTTGATGCAATAGTTAATTTATAAATTTGTGGAGTACCTCCCCTATCAGATGTAAAAAGTAGGTTTTTCCCATCAGGTGTCCAGGTTGGTTCGGTATCAATCGCAAAATGACGCGTTAAACGAGACAATTTATTTGAAGTAAGGTCCAACAAATAAATCTCTGGATTACCATCTTTAGAGAGCACTAACGCTAGCTTATTGCCGTCAGGTGACCAGGATGGTGCTCCATTGAGGCCCGAAAAATTAGTGAGCTGTATACGCTGCCCACCTACCAAGCGCTGCCGCCATATTGCCGGCCGTCCAGTTTCGAAGGAGACGTAAGCTAATTCATCGCCTTTTGGCGACCACGATGGTGACATAATCGGCTGCGTCGACTCAAGCACCAGCTGCTCTCTAGCCCCATCAGAATCTGACACATTTAATCTGTAGATAAATTTGTTATCGTTTAGCTCTGCGGTTACGTAAGCTAACCTGGTGCTGAATACACCCCGAATACCGGTGATTTCTTTGTAGACCTTGTCGCTAACCAGATGAGCTAAATCTCTAATCTGAGCTTCAGTACCGGTCACCCGATGCTTAAACACCGTTTTTTGTGCGGTGACATCAAGTAAACTAAAGCTCAATTCTATTTTGCCTTCTGAGTCTTTTAACCCACCAATAATTAAATACTCACTGCCCAACAATCGCCAATCACGATAATAAACATCATCTATATTTTGCGGGAACGCCAGCATATTTTGCCTAGGAATAGTTTTAAATAAACCACTACGCAAAAGATCAGATTCCACAATTGCACTAATATCTTCTAATACCTGTATGCCATTTGTCGACATTGGCGCTACCGCGATCATCGTCGGCTTATCATTGCCCTGTGTGACACGAATAACTAGCTCGGCCCAAGCTGCAACTGGTGTAAAAACTAACACCATCGCAACGACAATGATGTGGAAGGTTTTTGTTGTCATTAACGATCTAAATAACATTGGGGCTCCGTGGATTATAATCTGAGATCTTGAGGACTAAACGCCACATCAACTTGACGAAATTTCTTTTCAAACAAAACTGGTGACATGCTTTGAAGTTCAATAAATTGGTCAACCTTAAAGGCTGCCTGCTCTACTGATCGATCAAAAGCAGTGTCGCCACTTGACTTCAAGACGGTCACCCCGACGATACGGCCTGTTGGAACAAGCTGTAATCTTATTGTGGTTTCCATCTCTCGTCTCGCACTAGGCGGACGGTTCCAGTTTTCTGACAATCTTCGCTGGATTAGCTGACGATAACTATTAGCGGCTATTTCGTCCTCTTGCGCATTAATCAAAGACTGCTCAGCTGCAATAGCATCAGCAAACTCAGTTTCGATCAGTTGTCTCTGACGCTCTGCCTCTTCTAAGCGCTCTTTTTCAGCCAGCGCCCGTTTTTCAGCCGTCAAACGTTCTTGCTCTTTTCGATCATCTTCAGCTTTACGCCGTCGCTCCTTCCGCGCTTGTTCTTTTCGTTTTTCATTCTCAAGACGCTTTTGTTTTTCTCGCTTTTTCTGTGCAGCATTGTTGGCCGGCTTTTTGGGTTTATTAACGGCTTTTTTCTTAGGGGCCAGTTGAACCAACTTAGCTTCAATATACTGAGGCTGAATCACTATCTGCTGTGTCATTGGCTGCCAGCCAATAACGAGAGCCCACAGCACTAGCCCATGCACAGTCAAGCTAAAGAGAATGCCTATACCATAGCTCAGGGAGTCCCTCATATTACTGGCGAGGAGGTTCCGTAACGAGACCTACCGAAGGAGCACCAGCCAACTGTAACTCACTCATCAAGTTAACCACGGAGCCATAGTCAACGTTGGCATCACCCCAAACAAGTACCGGGGTCTGTGGCTTCTGACGGAGGACTTTAGCAACGCGATCTTTGACGTCTCCCAGGGATGTTGCGACGTTATCACCCTTTTGATCAACCCAATAACTGCCATCACTTTTAATGGACACGATAAAGGGCTCTTGCTCTTTGGTATCCATAGGCGCTGAATTAGCCGCAGGCAACTCAACCTTAACGCCTTGCATCAATAGTGGCGCGGTAATCATAAACACGACCAACAGTACGAGAGTCACGTCAATGTAGGGAACAACATTGATTTCTGCGACTAATTTACGTTTTACTCTTTTACGCTTTAACAACCTAGCCTCCTAAAGTCGATGCTTGTTATCGCGAATGAACTTGGCGATGCAAAATACTCGAAAACTCATCAGAGAAAGTTTCGTAGCTGCTATTAAGAGCCTCAACCTTCGCTGCATAACGGTTGTAGGCAATGACAGCTGGAATAGCTGCGAAGAGCCCCATCGCGGTAGCAATAAGGGCCTCAGAAATACCAGGAGCAACTGTTGCCAGAGTAGCCTGCTGCACCATGGCCAGCCCCCTAAATGAATTCATAATACCCCAAACTGTACCGAACAAGCCGATGTAAGGGCTAACTGAGGCGACGCTGGCTAAGAAAGGCAAGTTTATGCTTAACTTCTCATCCTCTCGGGACAGGGCAACACGCATTGCCCGGTCAGTCCCTTCCATCACGGCATCTGGGTCTGCTTTATCCGATTGAGACAGTCGGCTGAACTCTCTAAAGCCCGCACGAAACACATTTTCAATACCATCGGTCACCCCTACCTCTTTGGCTTTTTCCGTGAGTTCGTGATAATAATCAGCCAAATCGATACCCGACCAGAACGTGTCTTCAAATAGTTTGAAGCTAGTCTGAGCATTATTAAGGAAGAGTCCCCGCTGTACTATCATTACCCAGGACATCACTGAAGCGACCAAAAGTATCACCATCACAGCCTGAACTAACACACTGGCATTCATTATTAACGCAAGTATTGATAAATTTTCTTCGTTCACAAATCTAAACTCCAATCTGGCTAGTGAGGTGCTGAAACATGGCCTTGGGAATCGCCGCAGGGCGCTTATTGCCAGCGTTAATGCAGGCTACTCTGACAGAGCCTTCAACCAGCAGTTGATCACCGAGGTATACTGCTTGGGACATTGAAAATGTTACTTTTGTCAAACCTGTTAACTTTGCCGAAACTACAATCTCATCATCAAGCCTTGCCGGTTTGTGGTATTTTAATTGTAAATCGTGGACCACCAATTGCAATCCATCAAAGAGCGCGACTTTACCGTAACCAAGACTGCGCATATATTCGGTTCGCGCGCGCTCCATAAATTTCAAGTAGTTGGCATAATAAACAATACCGCCGGCATCAGTGTCTTCAATATAGACACGCATTGGCACACTAAATTCAGTCATCCATGATATCCATCTGCTGCTGAATTCGTTTAGGGCTTTTAAGACCAAAATGCTCGTAGGCCATTCGTGTTGCCATTCGACCACGAGAGGTTCTCATTAAATAGCCCTGCTGAATCAAATAGGGCTCAATGACATCTTCTATAGTGCCCCTCTCTTCACTCAGCGCTGCCGCCAGACTATCAACCCCAACTGGCCCACCATCGAACTTCTCTATTAAGGTAAGTAACAATCGTCGATCAAGGTGGTCAAATCCACTTTTATCAACATTTAACATGTTCAACGCCGCATCAGCGACCGACTTGGTAATTATGCCATCTGCCTTCACTTCAGCATAGTCACGAACGCGGCGTAGTAGCCGATTAGCAATGCGCGGCGTACCACGCGCACGGCAAGCGATTTCGCGTGCGCCCTCGTCGTCTATTTTGACATTGGTGATGCCACTGGCTCTCTTAACGATACTACCCAAGTCTTCCTCTGAGTAAAACTCAAGCCTTTGCACGATGCCAAATCTGTCTCTCAAAGGAGAGGTAAGTAAACCTGCACGAGTCGTCGCGCCAACTAACGTAAAAGGAGGTAAATCTAACTTTATTGAACGCGCGGCAGGCCCTTCTCCGATGACGATATCTAATTGATAGTCTTCTAAAGCGGGATACAGAATTTCCTCGACCACGGGGCTCAAACGGTGAATTTCATCGATAAATAAGACGTCGCCAGACTCAAGATTAGTTAGCAACGCTGCAAGATCGCCGGCTTTTTCAAGCACGGGACCAGACGTAGTTTTGAGGTCTACCTGCATTTCATGGGCGATGATATGCGCCAAGGTAGTTTTACCCAACCCTGGCGGGCCAAAGACCAATGTGTGGTCAAGCGGCTCCGATCGCCTGCGAGCCGCCTCAATAAAGATCTCTAGTTGCTCCTTAACTACCGGCTGGCCCACGTATTCATCAAGAGTTACAGGCCTCAAAGCACGGTCATAACGCTCTTCAGAGGCAGAAATATCGGGTGAAATTAAGCGATCAGGCTCTATCATTGGGTAGCATCTCAAGTTTAGCTACAAGCATACAGTGGTGCCGTTATTTTTTCACTAGGAGCGCAATGGAATACATCGTATTTATGCTCTCAAGCAGCCTATCTCGAAACCATATTTTTTAGTGCGCGCCTAATCAACTGCTCTGTACTAGTTATCTCTTCATCCGACACACGGCTAATCATCTTAGCGGCGTCCTGAGGCTTATAACCCAGTGCGGTCAACGCACTTTCCGCCTCCTGCTTAATATCCGGGTGCTTACCTGCCGTCGCGCTTCCAAAGTCGTTAATCTGGGCAATATCAACTTTGTCACGCATTTCAATCACTAATCGTTCAGCCGTCTTTTTACCTACACCAGGTAATTTAACCAGTGTTGCAATATCGTTGTTATGCACTGCTAGTGCAAACTCACTTGCAGACATCCCAGACAGGATTGCCAACGCCATTTTGGGGCCAACACCATTGACCTTAATTAACTGTCGAAATAGTGCCCGCTCTTCCAAGGTCGCAAAGCCAAATAAAAGCTGTGCATCTTCACGAACGACAAAGTGGGTATGCAACGTGACTGCGCCCCCGATCTCTGGGATATCAAAAAAAGTCCCTAGAGACACTAGCACCTCATAGCCGATACCCTGTACGTCAACCAGCAGATCTGGAGCTTGCTTCGCTATAATGATGCCTTTAATTTGTCCGATCATATTGTATAAATCTCTTCTATTGGTAGCTGAATATTATTTAAGTCTACCACGCGCAAACCCAGTTACTCCGCTACTGGCAAAGACTGCCTGAGAACGCATGCTATGACTATGACAGATCGCCACGGCCAGTGCGTCAGCGGCATCTTCGGAGGGAGACTGAGGTAATTTTAAGAGTTGGGTAATCATCATCTGGACTTGCTTTTTATCAGCTGCGCCCGTCCCTACCACGGCTTGTTTAACACTTCTGGCTGAATATTCTCCAACCTTTAAGTCCGCATTGACGCCTGCCACGATAGCCGCCCCCCGAGCCTGGCCGAGCTTCAGCGCTGCTCGTGGATCTTTTGCAAAAAATACCTCTTCAATCGCCATCTGTTCTGGATTGTATTCACCGATAATCTGACTGACGCCATCAAATATTATTTTCAAACGATCGGGAAGTGACTTTTCGGGCAACCGAATAATACCGCTCGTGACGTATTTTAGTTTGCCACTCTCAAAGTCAATTATTCCATAACCGGTGCGGCGCGATCCTGGGTCAATTCCTAAAATTCGAGTCATCATTAATCTTGGTAGTAACTGTCATGTGAGTGTTGCAACACAGCGAGATAGAGTCAACTAATAAAAAGCCCCCTGGACATAATCCAGGAGGCTTTTAGTAACGCACTGATGACTACTGATTATTTAGTCTTCAGTTTTTTTAGTTGCCTTAGCTTTTGGTGCTGCCTTAGCTTTTGGTGCTGCCTTAGCTTTTGGTGCTGCCTTAGCTTTTGGTGCTGCCTTAGCTTTTGGCTTGGGAGCTTCTTCAACTACTGGAGCTTCTTCAACAGCTGCGACATCTTCCACTGGTGCTTCTTCAACCACTGGAGCTTCTTCGACTACTGGAGCTTCTTCGACTACTGGAGCTTCTTCGACTACTGGAGCTTCTTCGACTACTGGAGCTTCTCACTGGAGCTTCTTCAACCACTGGAGCTTCTTCGACTACTGGAGCTTCTTCGACTACTGGAGCTTCTTCGACTACTGGAGCTTCTTCGACTACTGGAGCTTCTTCGACTACTGGAGCTTCTTCGACTACTGGAGCTTCTTCGACTACTGGAGCTTCTTCGACAGCTGCGACTTCTTCCGCTGGTGCTTCTTCAACCACTGGTTCAGCAGGCATCACAGCTTTAATTAAACCTTCAGCCAATAGGATCTTGATTTTTTCGTCAGCATTGACCCAGTTCCTATTAGAATCTTTTACCGCATAACGACCAGAACTCTTCTGGTAAACAATATAATCTTTCGTCTTTTTTATAACTTTCATCGGTACTGCCTCATTTAATGATTACTCGTTTGAGTACTTAGAGCCGCAAAATATCAACGACCATCCTTTCTTGCATTTACCACTTACTGCAACTACCTTTACATATAAACCATTGATGGACCAAGCCGCGCATCACTCATCAAGCTGCGCGAGTATTTCGCTAGTAATTTCGGCATTAGTATATACATTTTGTACATCGTCTAAATCTTCTAGGGCATCAATAAGCCCAAGTAACTTTTCTGCGCCGCCCTTATCCATGATTACTGTCGTGTCAGCAATCATCGTTACCTCAGCGTGAGCAGATTCAAAGCCTACTTTAATTAACGCGTCTTTGACATTCAAAAACTCTTCCCAGCTAGTTTCAACATCTACAGAACCATCTTCATTTAGCGTGAGGTCCTCAGCACCGGCCTCTAACGCCGCGTCCATGAGCCTATCTTCATCTACACCCGGCTCATAACTAAGCTGGCCAATCCGTTTAAATAAATAAGCTACCGACCCATCAGTGCCTAAATTGCCACCCCGTTTACTAAAACCATGCCTTACATCACCAACCGTACGGTTACGATTATCAGTCATGCACTCAACCAATACTGCTACACCACCTGGGGCGTAGCCCTCATAGGTGATCTCGTCATAATTATCTCCCTCGCCAGAACCTGCGCCTCGCGCAACAGCCTTATCGACGGTATCACGCTTCATATTGGCCCCAAGGGCCTTGTCAATCGCAGCCCGAAGACGGGGATTATCTTCAGGGATAGGACCACCAGCCTTCGATGCGACAACTAGCTCTCGAATAACCTTAGTAAATACCTTTCCTCGCTTAGCATCTTGAGACGCCTTACGATGCTTGATATTGGCCCATTTGCTATGGCCTGCCATAAGTTATCTAGCGCCTTAATCTTCTTTTTTGCGTAAGCGTATATTTAACTCTCGCAACTGCGCCGCATCGACATTACTTGGCGCATCCGTTAGTAAACAGGCTGCTGATTGCGTTTTGGGGAAAGCTATCACATCTCGAATAGAATCTGTTCCCAGCATTAACATCATTAATCGATCTAGACCAAAGGCGACACCACCGTGAGGAGGCGCACCAAATTTTAATGCATCAAGTAAAAACCCAAACTTCTCTCTTTGCTCGATTTCATTAATCCCCAGGACATCAAACACAACTGCTTGCATTTTTTGATCGTGAATACGTATCGACCCACCACCCAGTTCAACGCCATTAAGGACCATATCATAAGCTCTGGATAGCGCATTAGCAGGATCCGACTGAAGCTCCTCAATTGAACATGAGGGTGCTGTAAACGGATGATGTAATGGTGTTAAACCACCATTATCAGTCGCTTCAAACATCGGGAAGTCGATCACCCACATAGGTGCCCACTCAGAGGTGTAAAGATTAAGATCCGCACCAACCTTACATCGCAATGCGCCTAAAGCTTCTGAAACCACTGAGGATTTGTCAGCGCCGAAGAATACGATGTCGCCATTTTGAGCGCCCAGGCGTTCCATGATGCCTAAGGTCACATCATTACCGAGAAACTTAATAATCGGTGATTGCAAACCATCGATGCCATTTTCAATGGCATTTACTTTTATCCAAGCAAGGCCTTTAGCACCATATATACTGACAAATTTAGTGTAGTCATCTATTTGTCTACGCGATATTTCGGATCCACCGGGTACCTTTAATGCCGCTACCCTGCATGCTGGATCATTAGCTGGACCAGCAAATACCTTAAATTCAATATCTTTCAATAAGTCTTTAATTTCAACCAACTCTAAAGGTATACGCAAGTCGGGTTTGTCTGACCCAAACCGATCCATCGCCTCTGCGTATGTCATACGCGGGAAAGACTGGAATTCAACACCCATATGCTCAGCGAAGATCTGTGTAATCATAGTCTCACTGGTAGACATGATGTCTTCTTCATCAACAAACGAAGCTTCAATATCAATTTGGGTGAATTCTGGCTGGCGGTCTGCTCTAAGGTCTTCATCACGGAAACACTTAGCGATCTGATAATAACGATCGAAACCCGCCACCATTAACATTTGTTTGAACA
>Ga0209711_10004575_pt1 | contig 11072 bp, 10 predicted proteins | sample ArcticOcean_MG_C_7_FD_187441 | JGI IMG/M metagenome (GOLD analysis project Ga0209711, IMG submission 187441) | Marine microbial communities from western Arctic Ocean - ArcticOcean_MG_CB11_88 (SPAdes) (version 2) | ecosystem: Environmental > Aquatic > Marine > Oceanic | place: Arctic Ocean... | reverse complement strand
GGACAGCCTGAGCTCAGACATCGCCGGCGGTGCAAACGCTGGCTGCGCGACCTGCTGGTACAACCCTTCCGGCGAGCCGCTGCCGGAAAACGCTGCCGATATCAATCACATGGTCAACGACCTCGCAGAACTCCCGAACCTGATTTACGGCTCGTAGTAACCAATACCGACCGTCGGCCCGCCAACGTTTCAGCACAGCATCGGCAGCGTGCCACCAACAGGTCGCCTGTCGAACTCGCGATTGAGACCGGGGACGCGATCACTGGGGCTGCCAGTCCAGTTCCTCGATTCGTCTGGACGGGTCCAAGTTGCCACCCGATCCGGCGTCATCGTGACCGCCCAACCGCCCTGGTGAACGAGATGGTGGTGTCGCTCACACACGGGCAGATGATTGGCAAGATCGGCTCCGTCACTGATGCTCTCACCAGAATCGAACGTGATGCATCCGACAGCTCGGCTCGCGATAGTCGGTCGAGCACGACTAATCGTGCCAATGCGAAGGCACCATCTGGGTTGAACTTCATCAGTTTTGCTCCGATCGCGAGATCAATCGGGGAAGTCGGTAACCACCACAGTCACGATGGACTGTCACAGAGTTCTGTGGGATGCCCCGAATCTCAAGTCAGACGCCGGTAGCCGCGTCGTACTTGTGCAGGTTGATCCGGACGAGGCCTGAGCAACAATGGCTACCCACCGTGACCCATCGATCGGCGAGCTGAAGAACGCAGCGATGTTGTCCAGGCGGCTGCCGCCGATGTGGTTGTGGCACGCTGGGCTGGTGACTGACGACTCCGAAACCGCTGGCCTCTATGCATCGATGAGCACGCTGCGGGCTGTCCGTAAGTTGCGGCCCGACCCGATTCCCGATGACGTGCTGGAGCGCGTGCTCCAAGCAGCGTGCTGGGCGCCGACAGGAGGCAACACGCAGCCGTGGCGTGTCGTGGTCATCACTGATCCGCAGGTCAAGGCGGCGATGAAAGAGATCTATGCGCCGGAGTGGGCCAAATACGTTGGCGGCTTTATGAAGATGATGGAAGGCCTGCCGCCCGAACAGCTCGCACCGTGGGAACGCGTTGCTGCGGCCGGCGACTACCTTGCCGACCACCTCGACGAGGCGCCAGCGTTGTTGCTGTTCTGTGGCAACCCGAAGATGATGGCGATCACCGATGCCAAGCTCGATCGGGTCAGCGTGGTCGGTGGCGGGTCGATTTATCCGGCGGTACAGAACGCGATGCTTGCCTGCGTTGCCGAGGGGTTGGGCTGCACACTGACAACGCTCCACTGCCTCCGCGAGGCTGCAGTGATGGAACTCCTCAAAATTCCCGAGGGCTGGGCAACCGCAGCCCTTGTCCCGATCGGGTATCCGGTCGGTAAGGGTCACGGCCCAATTTCACGCCAGCCCCCGAGCCAGCTTGCCTTCCGCGACACGTTCGGGAATGCTTGGTCGTAGTGGAGACTTAGCACCAGTCGGCTTGGGCCATCGTCCAGATAACCGACCGCCCAGACTCCGCAACTGCTGTTGGCTCTTTTTCGATGACTCGGTCGCGGTGGAAGCCGAGCTTGGCGGGAACGCCAGCGCTTGCCTCGTTGGCCTCATCGGTGTGGACCTCGACGCGTTCGATGCCAGCGACGCCGAACGCCGTGGTTGTCAACGCCGAGGTGATCTCTGTGGCGAATCCGCGCCGCGTATGGTCATCAGCGATCCAGTAGCCGATGTCGAGTGCGCCGGCGCCAACGCGACGGTGGAGCCCACAGCTCCCGATCGCGATGCCGTCAAAGAACGTGCCGAACACGACGTCGCCGCCTTCCTCGCACTGGCGAGTCCACGTTTCGATCAACGCGACGCGTTCGGTGACCGTTTGTGGTTCAAATTTGATCCAGGGCATCCACGGTCGGAGATGCTCAACGTTGCCCTCGACGAGGTCGCCGAGTATCGAGGCTTCGTCGTGCTGCCAACACCGCAGGAGTAGTCGGGGTGTCTGGACGCGCGTGGGAAGCCGGTCGTCAGCGCCATCGGTCATGTCCCGACAGTAGTGCTGGCTTGGCAGGTCGAGTTCTCAAGTCGGGTCAGCGGGCGGATCAGCACAGAGTCAGCACAGAGTCAGCACAGAGTCAGCGGGTGGGCCAAGTAGCAACAGTTGCATAGCGAGCGCCGCCTGGGTGCAGGCGGCTCTCTACGAGGGCAACCTCATCAACGTCAAACTCTGCCTGGCACAGCATGCCAACGACCTTGCGCACGATGGCACCACGCTTGACCCGAGCGATGGTGATGTGGCCGGTGAACGTCGGCCGCGGATCGAGACTGCCGATACCGGCTGTTGCCTCTACCACGGCGGCAGAAAGTGCATCGATCCCGTTGACCGGTGCCATTGCCGAATGCGTTCCGAGCATGTCGATGGCCGGGCCGACTCGCGCGACTGCCGCTGGCAGTTCAGCGCGATTCATTGCTTCACACACGTTGTCAATGTCGGCCTCGCCGAGAAAGCGGAGCGTGGCATGCCAGTTCTCTGGTGCGACGAAGCGCACTCCCTGCTGGTCTTTGCGGGGTAACTCGGTGAGCATTTCGACAACGTTGGCCGTTGGCCAGACGGCAAGAAACAGTCGACTCATCACGAGCAGGGTTGCAGGCGGCGGGGTGTTCTCAACCCAGACTCCGCTCGGGTCCAGCAGGGTGTCTGGACGCTTCTCATCGAAACGGGCGACAATGGACCCATGAAATCACAGCATTCAGACATGAAGCGCCGCCTCGTGTTGTTCGGGCTGATGGTGCTCATTGTCGCCATGGTGGCGGGAACGGCGTTCGCCTAGCTGCGACAACCGGCTGTGGGCTAGGCCGGTTGCATTTGGGCATCGCGCTTTTCGGCGTACCGCTTTGCAACACGTGCGCTGGTTGCCATCCGCTTCATCAAGCGTTCCTGTGCTGCGGCACCCTCGCCGGAGAGGCCTGTGATGTTCGCAGCGTCCCACTGGCGCAGGACCACGGGGGCCAGAATCTGTTCGTGGTGGATCTGTAGGTCGTAGATGCCGGCACGGGCAATGGCCTTGGCATGCCGCTCGAAGTCAGGAATACCAGTACCCGGCATCGCGAACGAACGGACCTGCTTTTCCATTGCGATCATCATCGTGTTCGGGTCGGCCTTGATGGCCGCTGCTGCGAGATCGCGATAAAAAAGCTGGTGCAGATTTTCGTCGCTGCACACTCGCTTGAGCAGGTTGAAGCCGACGTCGTCACCGAGTTGGGCACCGGTGTTGCGGTGCGAGATTCGCGTGGCGAGTTCCTGCAAAGCAAGGTAAATGAAACCATCGTGGGTGGTCTCGGGATCAGGCGTCTCGCCCTTGCTGACCTGTACCATTCGGCTCCGCTCCAGCTCGATTGGGTCGATCGCCCGCGTGACGGTGATGTAGCCATAGATCGCCATCGAGTGACGACCTTCTTCGGCAGTCCAGCGGCGGGCCCATTCGCCCCAGGCGCCGTCTTTACCGAACATCCGCTCGACCGACCGGAAGTAATACGGCAAGTTGTCTTCGGTGAGCAGGTTGACGAGCAGCGCGCTGCGGACCTCTTCAGAAAGTTGCGCACCGGCGAGATCGGCATCGGCGGGGGTCCACTGATGCCCCTCCATGTGGTCCCGACCGCGGCTGTACGGCACATACTCATGCGGGAACCACTCTTTGGTGGTCTCCAGATGCCGTTCGAGCAACTGCTCGACGTCGGGAGTGATGGCGTGGAGGATTTCCTGCTCGTTCACAACATGCAGCCTACCGACCAGTAGGTAGCCATGCGAGCCGGGCGCGACATATGGCCAATTTGTGGTGCAAGATGGAGGTGTGGAGAGCGCCCGAGTTGATCAGTGGCTGTGGTCGGTTCGACTCACCAAGACGCGCTCCGACGCCGCCGGAGCATGCCGGGCGGGGCACATCAAGATTAATGGCAAACCAGCGAAGCCCTCGTCTGCTGTCAAGGTCGGTGATCGAATCGAGGCGCGCCTGAACCAGCGGGAACGAATTGTCGATGTGGTCACAGTTGTTGCCAAGCGTGTCGGCGCACCGGTCGCGGTCAGTTGCTTCGTTGATCACAGTCCGCCACCGCCTGAACGCGATCCGCTGTCCCCGCCGATCTTCGAACGAGATCGCGGCGCTGGTCGACCGACCAAGCGAGACCGGCGGCAACTCGACAAGCTCCGCGGTCGCCACCGCTGAACTCGGTGACTCTCTCGCAAATTTGTCAACTTGAAATTCGAAGGGGCCCAGGCGGCTAGATTTCTGCGGCTTGCCCATCGTGGAACAGCCCAATCCTGCTGAGGACGCAGAGATCCCAGCGGCGAACGGTGGAATCGACGCGTCTCGCGACGGTGGGTCGACCCACGCTGGCTATCAGCGGACCCAGTACGAGGACCTCGCAGCTGCCCCCGCAGCTGAGCCGGAGGGCGATTCTGCTGCTGGTCTCTGGGCGTTATTTCTCGGCCTCGGCTTGCTGATGATTGGCAACGGGCTGAACGGTGCAGTGATTGGCGTCCGCTCGGGCAGTGAGGGCTTCAGCGTCGTTGTCACCGGCGTGATCATGGCGGGCTACTTCGCTGGGTTCCTGATTGCGCCAAGTCTTGTTGTGAAAATGATCGCATCCGTTGGTCACATCCGTGTCTTCGCCGGACTGGCGTCGTTGGCGTCGAGTGCGGTCCTGATTCACGCCCTGTCGGTTTTGCCGGTGACGTGGACTGCAATGCGCTTTGTGTTCGGCTTTTGCTTCGCCGGGCTGTACATCGTGATCGAGTCGTGGCTAGCCGAACTCTCGACTCCGGCGAATCGGGGACGAACGCTTGCTGTCTACATGATTGTCTCGATGGCCGGGCTGGGCATCGGCCAGTACCTCATTGCCGTCGCTGACCCCAATGGCTTTCGCCTGTTCATTGTCTCATCGGTACTTGTTTCACTGGCGCTCGTCCCCGTGACGCTTGCGGCTGCAGCGAAGGTGCCGCCGAGTCGCCCGATTGAGAAAGTCTCTATCCGAGAGTTGATCGGCTACGTCCCGACGGGCGTTGTTGGATCGTTCATGAGTGGTGCTTCGGCCGGTGTGTTGCTCGGCCTCGCGGCGCTCTACGCCACGAGGAGCGGCTTGTCGGTCCATCGCACAGCGGCGTTCCTGATCGCCCCGACGATCGGCGCCATTGTCCTCCAGTGGCCGGTTGGTCGCCTGTCCGACCGGGTGTCGCGGCGCAACGTGATCTTTGGCGTCGTGATCGCAGCAGCAGCCTTGTCCGTGATTGCTTCGACAGTTCGGCCAGACAGCGCGCTCATGCTGCTCATCATGTTCGGTATCGGTGGCACGATGTTCCCGCTGTACTCACTCGTGGTCTCGTACACGCTCGACTGGACACCGGTCGAAAAGACGGTAGGTGCAGCGGGCACGTTGGTGCGGATTAACGGCTCGGGTGCCCTGGTCGGACCACTCGTCGCTGCCCCACTGATGTCATGGTTCGGCGACGACGCGTTCTTCTTCACGATGAGCGCGGCGTTCTCGGTGATTCTTGCTTTCGTCGCCTATCGGATCGCCTTCAAGGAGGCGCTACCGAGTGAACGCCAAACCAAGTTCGTGCCGTTCCCGGCGCGTGCCTCGAACATGGCAATCCGCCTCGTCGTTCTGCCGGTCAAGGCCACCAAAACGGTCGGCCGATCCGTGGTGTCGCGCCGCCACGAACACCACGACCCGAACTAATCAGGCGGGGTTGAGGCGGGGTTGAGGCGGGGTTCAGGCGGGGCTCAGGCGGGGTTCAGGCGAGAGTCTTTTGGCGCCAGGCTTCGGTGGTCGCGACCTGGTTGAACGTGTAGAGGTGGATACCACCAATGCCAAGTTCTTCGAGGTGCGGCGCAAGCGGCTTGAGTAGTTGATCGGGTTCGAATGCGCGCTGTGTCATCATCTTGCCGAGGGCCTTCTTGTTCTTGGACAGGTAGCGCAGCGATGTACCCACGCCCAGGCGGACGCCCATGGTCATCAGCTTCGCCTTGTCGATCACGCCTGGAACGCCGAGGTGCACCGGGATGGTCAAACCAGCGGCTCGTTCCCGTCGCAGCCAGTCGCGGATCTGGTCAGACGAGAAACACATTTGGGTCGACACGTGTGCGGTCCGGCCGGATTCGAGAATCATTTTCTGTTTGACATGCAACGCATCGTGGAGCTGCTCATTGGTGATGAAGGGGTGAGTGTCAGGGTACGACGTGTAGCCAATGTGGTCGACGACGGGGTTTTCGTTCGAGTCGTCGAGTTCGATGAGCGCTGCGATGAACTCGATGGCGTCGAAGAAGCAGCCGGGTGGGTCGGCGTCGCCGCCGACGACAAAAATCTCTCGCGTGCCGATTACGGCGAGTCGATCCAGGATCTGCCTGAGATGATCGTGGGTTTGCACCATGCGCGCCGAGATATGGGGCGTGACCGAGTGGCCGGCTGCCACGAGTGCCGCAGTTTCGTCGAGGGTCGTCTCGATAGTTTTCGCCGGCGAGCAAGTCATGGAGATGTGCGACGCCGGTGCGAGTTCCGAGATTGCACGCTCGAGGCTCTTCATTGGAATGAGCTCGACCTTGGCGTTTTCGATCACCGATCGGAGCGGTGACGCCCCGGGTAGGAGGAGGGGCCGTCGAAGCCCGCGGCGCCGCCGGTTGGCGGCCATGGCAGGCAATTCTTTTGCTTCGGCAGACATCGTTGTTCCTCCGTTGTTCGTTTGAAGAGCTGTTAGCTGAGGCCGACGATGTTGCCGTCGGCGTCAATGTCGATGGTCTGCAGCGCTGGCGTTTTACCAAGGCCTGGCATGGTGCGCATGTCGCCGCAGATTGGGTAGACGAAACCAGCACCGACCGAGGCGCGAACCTCGCGCACAGGAAGAGTCCAGCCGGTGGGCGCACCCTTGAGGTTGGGGTCGTGGGAGAGCGACAGGTGAGATTTGGCGATGCACACCGGCAGGTTGCCGAAGCCGTTTGCTTCGTAGTTGTCGATTTGCTTGTTGGCGGCGGCCGAGAACTCGGCGCCGTCAGCGCCGTACACCTTCTGGGCAACGGTGGTGATCTTGTCGCGCAGGCTCATCTCGTCTGGGTACAGCACCTGGAAGTTCGACTCTTCTTCGGCGGCTTCGGCGACAGCGTGGGCCAGCTCGGTGGCGCCGGCGCCGCCTTCGGTGAAGTGCATCGAGACTGCCGAACGAGCGTTGAACTCCTCGGCGATTTCCTTGATCGCGTTGATGTCTGCGTCGTGGTCGCCGGGGAAAACGTTGATTGCCACGACCGGCGTGCAGCCATGGATCCGCATGTTCTCGAGCTGTTTGCGGAGGTTGTCGCCACCCTGGTGCACTTCGTCCGGGTTCTCCTTGAGGAGGTCTTCGGGTAGTGGCTTGCCGGCGACGATCGTGTGCTTGCCTGAGTGTGCCTTGAGCCCTCGCACCGTGGCGACGAGAACTGCAGCATCTGGGGCGAGGCCCGAGGCGCGGCACTTGATGTTGAAGAAGCGTTCGGCGCCCATGTCGGCGCCGAAGCCAGCCTCGGTGATCAGGTAGTCGCCCATGTGGATGCCGATGCGGTCGGCGACGATAGAGCTGTTGCCCGTGGCAATGTTGCCGAACGGGCCGGTGTGGACGAGCGCAGGCGTGTTCTCGAGGGTCTGCATCAGGTTGGGCTTGATGGCCTCACGCAGGATGACTGCCATTGAACCGGCGACCTTCAACTCTTCGGCTGTGACGGGCGTACCGGATTTGGTGTAGCCGACGACGATACGGCCGAGTCGTTCGCGCAGATCCTGCAGCGAGGTGCAGAGTGCCAGGGTCGCCATCACTTCGGAGGCGGCGGTGATGTCGAAGCCTGTTTCACGCGGTACGCCGTCGAGGCGGCCGCCGAGGCCGATGACGCCGTTGCGCAACGCACGATCGTTGACGTCGATGACTCGGCGCCACGTGATGTTGTGCATGTCGAGCGCGAGGTCGTTGCCGTGGAAGAGATGGGCGTCGAGGGCAGCCGAGCACATGTTGTGCGCTGCGGTGACGGCGTGCATGTCGCCGGTGAGGTGCAGGTTGAGTAGCTCCATCGGCACGACCTGGCTGTAGCCGCCGCCGGCAGCGCCGCCCTTGATGCCGAACGTCGGGCCCATTGAGGGCTGGCGGATGGCAATGACGCCGCGCTTGCCAATGTGGCTGAATCCCATACCCAGGCCGACGGTTGTGGTGGTCTTGCCCTCGCCGAGGGGCGTCGGTGTGATCGCGGAGACCACGACGTACTTCGCTTTTGGTCGGTCTTGCATCTTCTCGATGGCTTCGAGCTGGATCTTTGCAGCGCCGGAACCGTAGGGCTCGAGGTGCTCGAGCGGAATACCAGACTCAGCAGCGACCTCGGTGAGCGGTTTGAGCGTCGCCTTGCTGGCGATATCAAGGTCGGAGGGGAAACCCATGTTGTGTCCATTCTGCACCGACCTGAGTGGATGCGAGTCGCCGCCCGGATCGAAGTCCGCGCAGTCTTTCTATTGATCTGACCACCACCGACTGCGCTCGCCCTGCATCGCTGCATAAATCCGCATGGTGGAACGGTTCCACGATACAGAATAATTGAGGGGTGTGTCAATGGTCATGTGAGGTGGCCTCACGAATACGCGGAGGGAGGCGTGCATTGGCACGACGTGCAAGGGTGGTGGATGACTTCGCGGACAACGACTGCAACGACTCTTGCCGGAAAGGTCAAGGGAACCGTCGGGTCCAAGGGTCGGATGCTGCACTTCCGGGGCATACCTTTCGCGGCACCACCGGTCGGCCCGCTCCGGTGGCAGCCGCCGCAGCCAGTTGAGCCATGGAGTGGCACGCTGACCTGCACCAAGTTCGGGCCGCATGCGTACCAGCTTGCAGCAGGCTTCGAGTTGTTCTTTAACACCCTTATCGACGGGCTCGGGCTGGGTCGGGCACGCAAGAAGGCGTTAGCTGCGAGCCTCAAAGTCGCCAACCTGAAGCAAAGTGAAGACTGTCTACAACTGAATATTCATGCACCTTCGCACGCCGAGAAGCTGCCGGTCATGGTGTGGATCCACGGTGGCGATCACACCGACGGCAGCGGAACCGAGCCGCATTACAACAGCGATGTACTCCCCGAACGCGGGTGTGTGCTCGTGACAATCAACTACCGCCTCGGCATGTTCGGCTTCCTGGCTCACCCGGAACTCGCCGAAGAGTCACCTGATCGGGTGTCTGGTAACTACGGCTTACTCGATCAGGTTGCCGCACTCGAATGGGTGCGCGACAACATCGCCAGCTTCGGCGGCGATCCGGAATGTGTCACGATTTTCGGTGAGTCGGCTGGTGGCCAAGCCGTACTCAACATGATGACCACTCCGCGGGCGCGTGGCCTGTTTCACCGTGCGATCGCGCAGAGTCCGAGCGATAGCGGCCGGTGGTTACAGCTTCGGCGGCCGGCGCTTGATTTCTTACCAGCCGAAGACGCCGGCGTCGAGTTTGCGAAGGCCGTGGTTGGTTCCGAGCCGGGCCAGATCGAACGAATGCGTGCTCTGGGACCCGAGGAGCTCACCGAGTACTACCAGAAGCTCCCGTTGCTCGGTCGCCATTTTTACCCGGCGGTCGATGACGAGATCTTGCCGATGGCGCCGATGTCGGCATTCAGTGCGCAGCTGCAGGCGTCGGTCCCGCTGATGATCGGTTACAACTCGGACGAAACCACGCTTTTCGCCGACTTCATGCATCCGGCAGGCGGTGAGTTCTATCGCGACATCAGCGTCGAGAATCTGCCACCCGTATCGCTGCAGGACATGCAGGAGATGTTTGCGGTTTCCTATCCGAGCCAATCTCACGTCGACCGCTTGATGGGCGCCTATCCAGGCCTCGCGACGGCTGAACGGTCGTCGGTTGCCGACCATGGCTGCGACCATATATTTGGTGTGCACGTCGAGCATGCGGCCCGCGAGCATGCGTCCAGTGGCAACCAGGTGTACCGCTACTACTTCACCGCGACGCCGCCGTCGAAGAAGCAGACCGCAGGTGCGTTTCACGCTGCGGAGATCTTCTACGTCTTCGATACGTCGTTCCCGCTGGTGCCCGTTGCCGACGACGCGCACCTGACGATTCGTGAGATGGGTGACCGCTGGTTTGCCTTCGCAGCAACCGGAGTGCCGGATTCGCCTGGTCGCGAGACCTGGCCTGCTTATGACCAGGGCGACCCGCAGCACATGGTGTTCGATCGGCCCCGGTCCGCAGTGGGCCCCGTGCCGCCGAGCACGGGGATCGAGATCATGCGTGAGCGAATCGATTGGCTCACGGAATTGCTTTCCTCTGAGTCAGTAGCTGACCCTTTGATCTGACCTATCCGACTGACCTATCCGACTGACCTATCCGACTGACTTATCCAAGGTCGGCGCTTGTGCAGTCGCGTACGAGGCTGTCTTGCGTGGTGACGAGCACAGAGCCATCGGCGAGCTGGGCTCGATACGAGACCGAACCGCCGTCACCGACGATCTCGGCAGCTGCGCGGTCGAGCTGGATGGCAGGGTCGGTATACGTCATGAAGGAGTTGCCATCGGCACCGCTCGTGATTTCGACACGGCCGAGGTCAGACCCGTAGCCGACCACCGTTGACTCGCCCGCGTTGTTGGAGATGAAGCACGCATCGACCAGGGCTCGCAAGTACAGCGGCTTGTCGTTGGCGCCAAACGTCTGGATCCTCTGTTCGCTGCCGCAGTCTGAACCTGTGCTCGGTGGATTCGCGACGATGCTGAAGCTGCCAGAACCCGTAGGGGCTTCGAAGGCATATCCCTGATCGAGTTCGAGGAACTTGCCAGTCTCGGCAGGGAACCCGCGAACCGAAAATGCGCCGTCGGTGATGCCGCCCTCGTCGAACCACTGCTCGACGATCGCAGATGTGCCATCGATGGTGATCAGGTGGCTGAACACCTGCAGGTCGGTGTAGCTGGGTGCGAGTGGCACCGTGAAGCAGGAGCGCTCAATCGAGTACTCGACGCCATCGACACGGACGGTGCCCGGAGAGGCCAGCGCTGGCGCTGTCGAGGTGGCGGTCGTGGCCGGCGCGGATGTGGTGGCCGGCGC
>Ga0209711_10004555_pt1 | contig 11108 bp, 11 predicted proteins | sample ArcticOcean_MG_C_7_FD_187441 | JGI IMG/M metagenome (GOLD analysis project Ga0209711, IMG submission 187441) | Marine microbial communities from western Arctic Ocean - ArcticOcean_MG_CB11_88 (SPAdes) (version 2) | ecosystem: Environmental > Aquatic > Marine > Oceanic | place: Arctic Ocean... | reverse complement strand
CCACGGGCGGTGCGGACCCAATGAACGGGCCTGATATCGTGGCTGGTTTTGTAAAAGAAATGCAAAATGCAGGTGCCGAATATCATTTAACGTCGTTCCCGAACGTGGAGCATGGGTTTACTAACCCCGCTGCCACCGAAAACGGCAAAAAATATGGCTTGCCACTGAGTTATGACAAGCACGCGGACGTCAGCAGTTGGAACGCGCTACTCGATTTTATGCGATGACCCGATAAGACAATCAACACTGCTGCCAGCAACACACGCTAGGCAGCGCCTCCACTGCCTCAGTTGGAGGCACTCGCAAATTCCGTTGCTGCGTAGCCTATTCTATTAGCCTCATCAGTGTGTCTATTGATCCCCCCTGACCCTCATCGCCCCATGCACCGTGAGGCGAATTCACGGATATGTCGCCTGGGCATAAAAATGATATGCTCCTGATGCCTTCGGGTAATGAACTGACACTTAACAGGAGAACACCATGAGCAATATTCTGACAAAAACATTCGGCGCCGCAGTGGTGGCCGTTGCAATCACCGGTTGCGCCTCCATCGCTAATCAATCAGCGATGGATACAGAAAGACGATTGTCCGCAGCGGGCTTTCAAATGAAGTTAGCCGACACACCGGAAAAGATGGCCCGTCTTAAAACCATGACTGAACGCAAAGTTGTGGCCACGACAATGGATGGAGAAACGGTCTTTGCTTATGCCGACCCGACTACCTGCAAGTGCGTCTACGTGGGTTCAGAGAAAAACTATCAAGCGTATCAACGCCTCTCAATACAGCAAAATATCGCGAATGAGCAAAGAGCAACCGCGGAAGCTTCAGAGGCAAACGAAATGAACTGGAATGCCTGGGGCGCGTGGCCTCGACCTATGATGTACTAAGTGGAATGGCCGTTTGGCTTAGCCGACGGTTCCTCTAAATGCGGCAACAGACTTTAGCCAAAATGTGGTGCGTTACCACGTGATGCATAGGGGATAGAAAGCGTCCTCTGTGGGCCGCAATCAGCATGACCCTCACTTGGGCCAAAGCAGGCATTGAATGCCGGCATGCCCAAGGAGACCCTCCCACCCATTGTCACACATTGAATAGCGTGGCGTTAGAGCGGCAGCGTTGTTTATGGCGCCTCGAGCGTCCTGTTGCGCAGTGTGTGCCACCGTGCCAGGTTGTGGTGCAGCCTGCGTTACTTCGAGTTACGCCGGAACGTTTTGTGAGAATCACTGGTAGAGACAGACACTATGGTGCAGCGCCAGCGGTGCCACGGAGGCATCGTTGTCACTTGGCTGCAGTTACTGCGCATCAGTAAGTTGCGTATGGCTGGACTGTTACGAGTACATTGGCTGAGTTGGCAGCAAAAAATCACCGTGTTATGCGATGGTAAAATGCTTCCTAAGGTTGCCCAGAGGTTATCCAGAGGTATTTCGGGCATAAAAAAAGGACTCCGATCTCTCGTAAGTCCTTGATTTAATTGGTGGAGCTAAGCGGGATCGAACCGCTGACCTCAACACTGCCAGAATCGCGACCTAAGCCTCTAACCCACTGAATAATATAGACTTTATTGAATAACAGGGTCACTTGTGGCCACCAAAGGTACCAAAACGTATAGGTATCTCCTATAAAACGCCTATATTCTAAAAACCACCATGATGGAAAGAATATCAATTGCACGGTCACCTCAGCGAACAACTTTTCAGCCCACTAGGCGGGTATTTCGAGAATTTCTCTAGTTCAGTTAGCAGGATCAGTCAGGACATTTAATCTCAATAGGCCGTTTATTTGTCCTATACTTTTGGAAGTTGTTGACATGATGGATGCCAAGGAGAAATCCAATTGGTCTGAACTGATGCAATCTGTCGGCGGTGAAATTTTTGTGACCACGCGACTGTCGCGTCCGATTAATATCCATAAGCATCAGCCACCCTATGCCTATGTTCTCGGCGAAAAGTCTGTTTAATCCACTCCCTTAGCACTTATTTTCTTTCCATATACGGAGCTATACCACTCTAAGCAACTACGATTCAGCCAGTACTGGCGATTGGTAAACTACCTTTTCACCGCTATGCGCGTTGTTCACATAGGCTTGATAAAGATCGAACAGATCTTTACTCTTGGATACCGTCCGAACACCGGTATACCACTGCTTTTCCAGGTCGTATTTGTTAATCATGCTGCGGCACTGTTCTAACATCTCGTTATCTGTAATACCACTTCGAATCTGGTAGATATAAGAGTCTGCCAGATTGCTATAAAGTGTCCCTTTACGATTCTTCTTAAGATATTTGAAGAATGTACGATCGCCGCCCTCACCGTAGATCCACCATCGGGAGATTTCGAAGTGTTCGAAAACATCCTTTGTTACCGACTCCCAACCCAGGGCATCAAAATAGAGACTCTTGTTGGCGTTCGGGCCAGATTTGATTTCGTCATAGGGGTAGACCTCATCGAAATACGAAAACTGTTTAACAAACTCCAAGTTCCGTTCGGACGTTAGTCCAATCACCGTAAAAGAAGGATTTAGCTCCTTCAGGCACATGGCAATAATTTGCCCGGAAGCACTGGAAGCAGAACTGATCACCAAACGCTCTGCATCGAAATAATTCATATCTTCTAATTCGCGCGCGTAGGTGATGCCTATCTTCATATACTCGTAGTTATCCATTGCGTTTGAGTCGTCTTCCATTTTAATCAACTTCAACCATTCTTTTGGTCCACTGAAGGTTGGCAAATTTAAGTAAGCAATAAATGCTTGGTCGTCCACATCGCAAACACTGCGCACACAGTAAGCCGCCAACGGCCAGAAGCCATAGTAGGTACTGCCTTCTTGTATATCGGGATGGTTTGAACGATACACTTTGCAGCGCCCCCAGCAAGGTGCTGATTTAAACGATCGCGTATTCTGCACACCCTTTGGATCTACAAAGTTTTCGATACCCTGAATAAGGTACCCACTGTTGTAAAAAGTGATGTATCTGTTAGCCGCCAAAGATACCGGCACAAAGAGCACTTCATTCTCTGCCAGCGGTATACTATCAACGTTCTTATTGAGTGGCAGAAACTGCACATTCTTTGTCATACCAAGCTGAAATTGCAGCGCAGCAATATCAGGCTGATTTCCCGCATCCGTTGCCACCTGCAGGTTTAGCTCTCTGGCTGTTAAACGGCTTTTACGAGTTTGGGAAAGTGCTGCAAAGAATCCTTTTGCAAAAAACCGTGCTTCCCGGGCCTTCATAATCCAGCTTAATAGCGGAAATTGGCGTTCAATAAAATTCATAATTTAACCTCTTTACTTCGGAAAATTCTCTGATAGTTCTAAATCGCAACATTGGCTTATTGGCCCGACGCGGATGGGCGCGCTTTAACGATACTGTCAATTGGTGCGGTCAGAGCAATCAGGAGCAAAGCCAGTAGGAATCTGGGATCGCTCAAGTACAAGCTAGTTTCGATGAGATAGGCGATGGTCTTCTCTAATGCTGCAAGCTTAAGTATACGGCAAATAAACGGCCTATTGAGAGTAAATTGCCTGACTGATCCTGCTTGCTGGGCTAGAGAAATTTGAGAAATACTCGTCTATTGACCTGAAAAACTTGTGCGGCGGTGCTCGTGCAATTCATATCCGCTCATTCCAGAACGAGTATGCGCAACATTTCCTGCCACGAGGTTGTCTAGTGGCCCTGCTGAGAAGCCGTTACCGATCCGCTGCAATGACCGCAAACCTCGATCGATATTGAAGACGCGCTTGAGTCGCTGGGTCCAGGATATCGCTACGAGACGCTCCAGCCGACACGTAGCGCAACGTAAACGAAGAAACCCGTGTTCGAGGCGACTGCATTTGAGATGCGCAGGCCGTTTATTTGTCCGATACTTCACCACCGGTAGGGAGTATTCTGACGAATACGCTTCTGATGAGGCATATTTGCCCCGTTCCGGGACGTCCATTACGACGCGGTGGTTCATCTTGCACGTCGTGCCTGAAGGCGCCGCATCCTCTTTAGGGACCGGTTTCTCCTGAAAACCTCGAGTACTTTTTCGCGACTCGGAAAACTGAGTGAAATTCATAAGATTAGTCTTAGCAACATTGTATTATGGCACCAATTATGCCATAATATTTTAGATAGGCAACCCTCTTTCTGGGATGCGTACACTCGAATCAAAGGAAACCGATGACCGAACTCGACAGAGACGGAAAACTCGCGGGCTATTACCCTTCGGCATGGCCGGTCGAATGCGGGGGGCCGCGGCGACAGAAGCTCGTCTCCTCGCCGGGCCTCGCGCTGAAGGATGGCGAGAGACTGCTCTCGACGACTCGGCAGATGGATGGCTGGGCGGTGATGCAGGTTCAGCGCGCGCCGGGCGAGATCTTCGTGCAGGGCGGTGCCGGGTTGGGGCAGAGCGAGTTTCCGCCTCAGTATCGCGATCAAGGAGACACTTCGGGTTGGCTCGAGCGCATTGACCCGATCACGCTCAAGACGCTGGCGCGATCACCCGAGCTTCCGTCCGGTGGCCATTTGTGGTGCGGTGCGGTCGTCGTCCACGAGAACGGCGATCTCTACATGGTGAACGGGCGCTACTGCCATCGCCTCGACGAGGATTGTCGCGTCGTCGCCGAGCGGAAGCTACCCGTGGACGCGCCCTACAATGGGTTGCTGATTCTCTCTGATGGCAACCTCTTGATGAAGAACCTCGGCACTGATCCGAGTGTGAACTGCAAGTTCTCGCTTCTTGAACCTGAGCGCCTTGAGTCGGTCGGAGAACCGCTCGAGATTCCGGAAGCATGCATGGGTCGCTTTTCGAGCGATCGAACGAAGGAGGGCGAGTTCGTCTACTTCACGAGCGCGACAAAGATATATCGACTGCGATACGAAGGCGGGCGACTCATGCTCGATTCAGATTGGCAGGGTTCGTACGAGATCGAGGGCGAGGACCAGGGCGACGGCTGGGATACCAGCGTGGGCAGCGACTGCATCTGGATGATGGACATGGGCCGGCCGCCGCCGTGGCGGGGCCTGGCGTCGGCGCCGCAGCGAGCGTTTCGTTTCCCGATCGACGATCCCGGCGAACGAGACGTGATCGAGACCTTCGGCATGCCCAACGCGGTCAATGTCGGGCCGCCGCTCTACGATCCTGAGCGACGGATTCTCGTCGCATACGACATGATGAACGCGAAGGTTGGCGCGTGGCGCTTCGAGGGACCCGGTCAGTATACCTCTCTTTGGCAGCACGACTGGCGATGCGCGGTCCAGATGATCTTGTACTCCGACACGGGCGAACTCGTGCTCGAAGACGGCGCGGCGATGGGTCCGGCGAGCAGCGCCGAGGGATCGATGGCCGTCGTCGTCGACATCGAGACCGGGCGAGAACTCGGTCGAGCGCCGAGCGGCGCCCCGTCGATCAGTGGGATGTTCTTCTGTCCGGGGTACGGTCGCGACTTCTACTCGGGGTCGCTACGCGGAGCGATCGCGAGGTACTACGTCGAGGGTTAGGACGAAGCAATCGAATAGGCCCGGCTGGCTTTCGCTTCTCTAGCTCGGTGATAAATGACCGGTTGGATCGACTGAAAAATGCGTTTCCTGACGATGCTCTTCATGCGATCCCTATTAAAACCAACCCACTTTTCTTTATTCTTCAAAACATCGTGTCCCGGGGGTTGGGACTTGAGGCTGCGTCGATGGAAGAGGTTTTGTTGGCGATCAATGCCGGTACTGAAGCATCTAGAATAGTGTTTGATTCACCCGCTAAAACCAGGCAAGAAATACTTCATCTTCGAGATCATTGTCGCGGAATTCGCATAAATGCTGACTCTTTGGATGAACTAGAGAGATACCCCAAAAGAGACTCCGGTTTTCGCCTCCGCCTAAGAATAAACCCTAACGTTGGTACTGACAACTTAACTTCTTGAGATGAGAGAAATCTGGCCTCTGCCATCAAGCAACCGCTCTACTCCAATCAGCGAACGCACTTTCCCTAAGATTCCGATAATGCTCCGCACGTACTAAGTGTCTACCCAGGTTGAATAGATTACTTATCGCAGCATGGGCCCCCAGACATCGCTGAGCCTGGCTTGTCGATTTGAACCGCCTCATACCTCTTTCTCTCACCCGAGTCACCTCATGCGATTGCTCAGCGCGATTATTCTCATACTGCCTAGTGCTGTGGATCATCTCTGGGATCAATTCGCGCTGAGCAACGCCATAGCTGCGCAGTTTGTCGGTAACGATCTTTCTAGGCTCGCCGCCATGACTTCGCAATAACCTTTTGAAGAAACGTTTCGCCGCGGCTCCATCCCGCTTGGTCTGTAGGTAGACATCAACCACTTCTCCGTCCTGATCAACAGCACGCCACGGGTAATGCTGCTTACCGTTAATCTTAATGAAGACCTCATCGATGTAGAACGTGTCGCCAAACCCTCGGTGTTTTCGTTCCTGTTGCGCTGGGGCGCTGGGGCGCTGGTTACATTATGATAACAAGCGCAAATAAACCAAGCTGTGCCCGCAAGCGATGCGCGCGTGAGAATACAAGGAAGTCATTTATGATTAGTAAGTTTGCGCTCGTCGCTACAGCGTCACTAGTACTGTCTTTTTCAGCCCATGCGGCCACAGTTTTAACGAACTCGGGTGGCTTGATCACGGGGGCTACAGGCGTCGACGTGGGTGGCACCTCTTATGATGTTGCATTTTTAGAAGGATCGTGTAATTCCCTGTTTGACGGGTGCACCGACTTCACCTTTACGACGGGTGCGGGCGCCACCGCTGCATCCGATGCTCTTTTCGATTTAGTGCTAACGCAGACCTTTCCGGGTATTTTGATTCCTAGTTCTGGGGTACCCGCAGGAGCCTTTGTAACGCCTTACTCTTACGGTGGTGGTGCTGTCAGCTTGAGCGCTGTTACCTTGGTGCCGTGGTCTTTCTCCGGCGGACAGACCTCAGCCGGGTTCACAACAGGGGAAGCCATCGACCCTGCTGCCTCACTTGTTGCTGCAGAGGGAGTTGTCTATGCAAGTTGGACGCCCTCATCCGTCGTCCCCCTCCCAGCCGCAGCCTGGCTCTTCATCTCGGCAATCGCAGGCTTAGCAGGGGCGAAGCGGCTAACGCGTTCAAAGCGCACTGCGTAAGCTGTTTAATTTGTTGCGATAAACTCGTTTGTGAGGAATACGTCCAGCCTGTCGGGCGGGGCTAGCCGTCCAGTACATTCGCGTCATTGAAGTCTGGGACGACAATCGCACATCACCGTATCTAAACAGCCAGTATAAGAGTTATCAATTTTCCGAGCTGCTTCCTGCACTTCGAGAAAGAGTAGATCTGATTTTCTCAGAAAATAGTGCGCGAATTTATTTCGGTAAGCACGGCAAAAGCTACGATAGGTAAGGCAACATAGACGGCCGTAAATGCGGGGGTACCCCGGGAATGGGGTCCGCTTAGCTGGGGTTTGCGGGAGGTGCCGAAAGTGCTAATTTCCCGTTGTTACGGTCGCCCATTGGTCGCTCAAAGGTATTTCGTGCATAAAAAAAGGACTACGATCTCTCGTAAGTCCTTGATTTAATTGGTGGAGCTAAGCGGGATCGAACCGCTGACCTCAACACTGCCAGTGTTGCCTTGGAGTTACTCAGCAGTGCGGCATTGGTCGAAATTGTACTAAATTGCGCTGAATTTCGAAAGGGTTGGATGACCTCTATGCGCTCCTTGGAGCCAATGTCCCCACCTAACTGCGAACATCGAAGTCTGTGGCCGCTGCGGCGGATCTGTCCGAGTCATCGCCTGTATTGAGGACCAGGACGTCATCGACCAGATCCTGGCCCATCTTCGCGAGACGGAAAAGGAAGCTCCTGCCCGACCCCTTCTGGTACCGCCAACCAGGGCGCCACCTGCCACGCTGTCTCTTTTCGCCGGGACGGAGTTTCATCAGCAGGGACGCCACTGAAAACCCCATGGCACGGACTGCTGCGGGCTCTCGTTCAGGAATGGACGAATAGAAATTGCACGGTCACCTCAGCGAACAACTTTTCAGGGCAGTAGGCGCGTATGTCGCGAATTTCTCCCGTTCAGTTAGGGGCATCAGTCAGGAAATTTAATCTCAATAGGCCGTTTATTTGTCCTATACTTTTACCAGGTTCTTTCTTTGTTCCGGATTTGCCAGATCTGCCTCATCTTTAGCAAATTTTTTCTCTCCTCAGTACGATTGCCTAAAGCCGCATACAACCCCATACGCACTTGATAGATGGTTGGGTTATTCGGGTCCATTTTCACAACTTCCCTTAAATCTTCTATTGCTTCAAGTGAAGGTTTATTAATCACGCGTTTCATCAAGGCGATAGTGTCAATTGTTATCACGTGTAAACGGACGTACGGATCATACGGGTTTAATGCCCGCGCTCGCAAAAAATATTTCCTGGCCTCCTGATAGGTTTCGATTGTTTTTATATTCGAGAACCGTCGCAGATAAACAACACCGAGTTTGTCCTGATAGGCCGCATTATCTTGACTTGATTCTCCCAACCAATGCAAATACTCATCGGTATTCCTGTAATCATTTACAGGAAAGGAGTGAACTTGCCGCATTACATAATCCTGCTTAACCTTGACCAGCATAACGCCGGAATAAAAAATGGCAATTAATAGGCCACCACCGATGACAACAGAATAGAAGTAAACAGATAGCCGGTCTGCCGCAGCAGTAAGACTTAACCGCTGCATAACAAAAGAAAAACTAACTGCTAAAATCAGCCAGAACATAATAGAGGACGCGGTTTCTAACCAGCCCGAAAGTCCATTTATTAGGTAACTAATTAGCATCATTAAAATAGCAATATGCAAAATACCATGCGGCTTATCACTTCTGATTGCTTTAACAATCAACCACAATAACCCACCAACAAATAACAGATAAAACAACATGGAGGGAATACCATTATCCGCAGACAGCTGCAGATAATCATTATGTATCATCGTCGGTGTAATGACGACGCCCGGCCTGTATTCATCAACAGCATCCTCAATAGGGCGATACAATGGATAAGCTAACCGATAGGATTCAAATCCAAAACCGAATAATGGGCTATCCTTTATCATTTGCACGGCAACGTCTATATAGACAAGTCGCACCCCAAAACTTGAGTCAAGCGATAGCCGGTAGCCGGCACCAGTAATACTAAATAATACGATAATAAAAACCCCGGCAGTGATGATTACCAGCGATATCTTTATTAGGTTATCCCTCAGGTAAGATTTATTTGTTAAAAGCAAGCCAACAGCGCCTGCTAACAACCCTACCAGTATACCGACCCATGGCCCCCTGGAGCCTGTCATTACAATAACCGCCAATATAACCAAGCATGTTAAGGCCGCCGTTACCCTGTGTTTCGGTGTTTTCTGCTCCCATACCCTGACAAGGGCATAAGGCAGGACAAGCAAAAGAATTGCCGCAAGTGCCACAGCGTTACCAACAGACGAATGCGGTCGTGAAGCAATCTGTTTACCAAATAATGTATCCAAACCCAAAAATTGTATGAACGCATACAGACATACCATCAAAGTGAGGATAAATAACAACGAGAGAAACCGTCGAAAGCGCTCTGCATCAAATGGAATGCTGCTCACTACAACAAATAAACTAACCAGCAGTAGATTAAAATACAGCCCATTATACCGGCCGTACTGCCCTTCCAATGCAGTCTGTAAATGAGCCGCCTGACTGGTACCCAAAACCCACCAGATCACTAATAACAATAGTGGCAGCCTGACTATCCTGGGTAAAACCTGAAAATTACCACTTCTAAGACGAATAATAAAAGCAGCTAATAGCGTGACCATCAGACAGGAAAAAAATGCCTGTTTAGGCAAGGTGTAGTGACTATCCAGCATGGTCGTAAAAAGAAGCAGAGTGGACATCATTATTAAGGCAATAATGATGTCCTCCGCAATTGATAACCGCTTCATTGCGGGCACTGACAATTCAATAGTATTTGCGTTCATTACACCTTCAAGATAACAACGATATCACTGCTATCTGCTAAACCCCTCGTATTTATTGTTCCATCGAAGTATAGGACAAATAAACGGCCTATTGAAATTAGATTTCCTTACTGATCCCGCTAACTGAGCTGGAGAAATTTGCGCAATACCCGTCTATTGACGTGAGAAATTTTCGCGGCGGTGCTCGTGCAATTTATATCCGCCTATTCCAGAACGAGCGGGCGCAATAGTTACTACCACGAGGTTTTCTAGCGTCCTTGCTGATTGAGCATTGTAGTGTTAGGTTCGTTTTGGGTGGGGCAGATTCGAGCAAATCTTAACCTTTAGCTAAACCATAGAGATTAACTAGCCCATCGACGGCACTGCTCATATCCTTGGCGTTACCCTCCGCCGCCGCTTTCTCGTGCGCTTGCTGGCTGCATCTTATGCACTATCTCAATAGCGACTGCCGTCTCGGTCATAACCTCAACGCGCGTTTCTTCCAACGCTTCCACTACCTTGCGGCAGTTGGCAGCTTCGCACGCGCTGATGGCCGCTCCATATCCAGCCTCCTTCCATAGGCCATCCTGCCATCCGCGAAAAGCCCAACGAGTTTGAGCTGACGGATGGTCAGTGTGTCGCGTTTCTCTCTAACAAGTTGAGCTGCATCCATAACTAAATCCTCTAACAGAAGGCCTTTAATATAACCCATTCGTTAATGTTTATTAAGGGGGCAACAGATGGCAAACAACGGCCGATTGTTACCATAAGAAACTAAAAAAAAGTAAACACAGCTGCCAGAGATCAACAATACAGCAGCTTTTATTATTAACTAATAACGCATCTGTTGTTGTATCCACAGTGCGCCAAGATCCCTTGGTTTACATTAGCATTCGATCAGGCGGCTTGGCTGTTAAAGGCCCCTATCCAATTTTTACTGGGAAAATTTTCTAGCTAAAAATTTTTCAGAAAAATATTGGTCTATATCGCCAAGGCACTATCTCCCCTATCCTCGCTACGAGCGGCATTGGATGGCATCGAGATCTCAACCACTTACTTTCGTTTTGGGCCATGGAACCTTGCCGATAGAACTGAAAATACTAAGGATGACACAGCAAGCCAACTGGAGACGTCAGGCAAACCCCTTTCGCGGACCACAG
>Ga0209711_10004552_pt1 | contig 11113 bp, 9 predicted proteins | sample ArcticOcean_MG_C_7_FD_187441 | JGI IMG/M metagenome (GOLD analysis project Ga0209711, IMG submission 187441) | Marine microbial communities from western Arctic Ocean - ArcticOcean_MG_CB11_88 (SPAdes) (version 2) | ecosystem: Environmental > Aquatic > Marine > Oceanic | place: Arctic Ocean... | reverse complement strand
TGATGATGAACTTGATCTGCCGTAGCTAGATGGTTTCGATTTATCACCAAAACTAGATTTTCCTTTGTAACCAAAACTTTTTTTCTCTCCATCTCTTGATGATGAACTTGATCTGCCGTAGCTAGATGGTTTCGATTTATCACCAAAACTAGATTTTCCTTTGTAACCAAAACTTTTTTTCTCTCCATCTCTTGATGATGAACTTGATCTGCCGTAGCTAGATTTTTTTTCATCTCTGAATTTTCTTTTTTTGTTATATGGAGCTTTTCCTTTTTTGCCCCCTCTTGAATCTCCTCTTGCTCCACGCGGTGCAGGTTTAAAGTTTGGATCAATTAATTTGCTAATTTCGTTCCACATTGATCTATCGTCAGGAGTTAAAAAAGTTAAAGCAGAACCTTCAGTTCCTGCTCTAGCAGTTCTTCCAATTCTGTGCACATAGTCTTCTGGAACTTGTGGCAAATCATAATTGATTACATGTTGAATTAGAGGAATATCTAATCCTCTTGCAGCAACATCAGTTGCAATTAATATTCTCTTAAGACCTTTTCTGAATGAAGTGATTACACGATCTCTTTTACTTTGACGAAGATCTCCGTGAATAGCATCAGCTGAATGACCTTCTTCTTTAAGACGCTTAACCATTTTATCAGCACCTCGTTTAGTTTTAACAAAAACTAATATTGATCCTTTTCTAGCTATAAATTGATCTACTAATTCATCATATTTATTTTCTTTAAAAACTTGAAGAGTTTCCTGTTTAATTTTAGCAATAGGAACTGATGTTGATCCTGTTGAAATTCTTTCAGGTTTATTTAAATATCTTTCTGAAATTCTAACAATGTTTTGAGGTAATGTTGCTGAAAATAATAAAGTTTGATGATCTTTTGGAACGTACTTTAAAATCAGCTCTATTTGTGGAGTAAACCCCATGTCCAACATTCTATCAGTTTCATCTAATACCAAATATTTGGTAGCCGATAAATTTAAACTTTTTCTTTTTAAGTGATCATTAATTCTTCCTGGTGTTCCAACGATTATTCTAGATCTATTGCCCAGTTGTCTAAGTTGTTTTTGCATTGCCTCTCCACCAATTAGTAAGGCAGTTTTAATATTAATTTTATCACTAATAATACTTTTAATTGCAGCCATTACTTGAGTTGCAAGCTCTCTAGTTGGGCACATAACTAACGCAAATGCATTTTTATCTAATATTAATTTATTAATTAGAGGAACACTAAAAGCTAATGTTTTTCCAGTTCCTGTTTGAGCTGTTCCCAAAATGTCTTTTCCCCCTAAAGCAACTGGTATTGCCATAGCTTGAATTGGCGTTGGTTTCGTAAACTTCATTTTTTCCAATGAATTTTTTAACGATTCTTCTATTTTTAGTAATTTAAAGTTTTCCATTTAGGTATTTAGATTTTTTAAAACTTAAGGAGATATGCTCTTAATCCTTTAATACGTCTAATTTATATAGCGATATCTATACGTTTTTTTAATAATCACAAGAAGCTAATTTTTTTATTAAAATGGCTTTAATAGGGAAATAATGGTTTTTTTTAAGTTTTCAAATGACTCAATTAATGTATAAGAGCCTCAAATTATGAACAACAATATTCGAAACATCACAATTATTGCCCATGTCGACCACGGTAAAACTACCATGATTGATACTCTTATGAAACAAAGTGGTTCATTTAGAGAAAATGAAGTTGTTGATGAAAGATTGATGGATTCTGGTGAGTTAGAAAAAGAAAGAGGAATTACTATTCTAGCTAAACCTGCTTCAATTAATTGGAAAGATTCAAGAATTAATATTATTGATACACCTGGTCACAGAGATTTTGCTGCAGAAGTTGAGCGTGTATTAAGTATGGCAGATGGAGCATTATTGCTTATCGATTCTGCTGAAGGTGTAATGCCTCAAACAAAATTTGTTTTAGCAAAAGCTCTTAAGCAAGGGTTAAAGCCAATTGTTATAATTAATAAATTAGATAAAGCAGATCAAAGAGCTAATGAAGTTTTAGACGAAACATTTGATTTATTTGTAAGTTTAGATGCAAACGAAGAGCAATTAGACTTCCCAGTTTTATACGCTAGTGGAAGATCTGGATGGGCGAGCAAAGAAGTTGATGGACCAAGAGAAAATCTACATCCATTATTAGATTTAATTTTAGAACATGTTAATCCTGATGATCTTGATAAAACAAAACCTTTCGCAATGTTATCTACTCTTTTGTATGCAGATAGTTTTTTAGGAAGAAGTTTGGTTGGAAAAATATCTCAAGGTACGGCAAAAGCTAATCAACCTATTAAAGCAATAAATCTTAAAGGTGAAAAAGTTGACGAAGGTAGATTAACTAAAATTTTTAGATATGAGGGAACAAAAAAAGTACCAATCGAAGTTGGTGAAGCTGGAGATATTGTTATAATTGCAGGTTTGGAAAAAGCCAACGTGGCCGATACTATTTGTGATCTAGAAGTAACTGAACCAATCCATGCAACGCCGATAGATCCTCCCACTATGTCTATTACTATAAGTGTTAACAGTTCTCCTCTAGCTGGAACAGAAGGTAAAAAATTAACAAGTACTCAAATTAGAGATAGGTTGGTTACTGAAGCGCAGAACAATGTTGGGATTTCTTTTTCTCAAAATAATAATGTAGATGCTTTTGTAATTAGTGGACGTGGTGAATTAATGCTTGAAATCTTATTAACGCAAATGAGACGTGAAGGTTTCGAGATGACGGTAAGCCCTCCAAAAGTTTTATATCAAAAAGATGAAAATGGGAATAAAATGGAACCCATTGAAGAAATTACAGTTGATTTAGATGAAGAGTTTTCATCAAAAATTATTGATTCAATGAACAGAAGAAAAGGTAAATTACTTGATCTTAAAGATACTGGAAAAGATAAGAAAAGATTAATCTTTCACGCTCCAACTAGAGGCTTAATGGGTTATACAAGTAGATTTTTAACTTTAACAAAAGGTACTGGTGTAATTAATAGAATATTCCATGGTTATGGAAAATTTGAAGGTGAAATGGATGGAAGAAAAAATGGTGCTTTAATTTCAATGGCTAATGGAAAAGCTGTTGCATTTGCAATATTTAACTTACAGGCAAGAGGAGAAATGTTTGTAACTCACAATGACCCTGTTTATGAAGGAATGATTGTTGGATTGGCGCCAAAACCTGGTGATATGATAATCAACGTTATGAAGGGGAAACAATTAACAAATATGAGAACTCAAGGTACAGATGAAAATGTAGTACTCACTCCAGTTAGACAAATGTCAATTGCAGAACAATTAAGTATGTTAAATACTGATGAAGCTTTGGAAATTACCCCTAAATCTCTTAGATTAAGAAAAGCTATACTTAATCCTACTGATAGAAAAAAGAACGAAAAATCTGGAACACCACTTTAATTAAAAGTTTTTCCAACAATAAATAATCCTAAAGCAACGGCTGGTCCTATTCCAAAGGCGAATAATAAAGTTCCAACACCTACAGTTCCTCCTAGATACCAACCTATAGACATTACCGTAATCTCAAGAAAAGCTCTAACTGTAGCAATCGGTAAATTTGTTTTTTTTTGTAAGCCTACCATTAGTCCATCTCTTGGTCCGGCTCCTAAATTAGCTACTAAATAAATACCCCCACCAAATCCTACTGTGAGTACTGCTATAATAGCCAAAAATATTTGTGAAATATAATTTTCAGGTGTTGGTACAAACTTAATACAGACATCAATCATTAAACCAATAATTATTGCATTTAAAATTGTTCCAATTCCAGGTTTTTGCTTTAATGGCAACCAAAAAAGTAAAACACCTATACTTACAAATATGGTTATTATTCCAGTAGAAAAATCAACATTCAATGCAATACCTTGTGCAAGAACAGACCAAGGTGAAGCTCCAGCAAAAGAGACTATTAATAATCCCTCTCCCAAGCCAAATAAAGCTAGGCCAAGTGATAAAAAAAAGAACGTAGAAATTTTTGGCTTAAGGTTTAGTGGTTTTTCAGAACTCCAGGATACTTTAGGAATATTTTTAATTGATAAAAACATATGTTAATAAAACACTATGTATTTCATGCATAACTGATTTACAAGACTATCATTATTAACAATTCATTAAACCTGATAAATATCATTTAACAAAATTCAAAAATTAACTTTCTCTCTCTATAGTTAATAAAAGGCTTCCCCCTAAAAGGGAAGTCTACTAACTTAGACATTAATGAAAAAAATATTATTTGCTTTATTGGTTTTAGGACTAACTATTTCAAATTTAGCTGCTCATACATCTCACTATCAAAATTTTAAAAAAATCGAAATGGAGATATTAAAAGATGGCAAAGTTATTGGTTATAACTTCTATTTTTTCAATAAAGAAGATGGCGTCATAACGGTCAAAAATCAAATTCAGTTTAAGGTAGATTTATTTGGAGTTGAAGTGTTTAATTTTGAAGGCTATGGCATAGAAAAGTACAAAGATAACAAACTCATATCGTACGAGTCTAAAACAAAGCAAAATGATAAAGAAAAATTTGTAAATTTAATTTATGAACCTGAAAAAGATAAATTTGATATTAAGGGATCTTCATATACTGGACTTGCTGGAACTAACAACATAATTGGTAATTGGTGGAACCACCAAATATTACAAGCTGACTCTCAAATTAGCGCTGTATCAGGCAGTATAAAGGAGCAGGTCGTAACATTCTTAGCTAAAGAAAAAATTGCACTTTATGGAAAAATAATTGAAGTTGATCATTTTAAATTAACATTAAAAAATAAAAATACACCTAAAGACAAAAAGTTAGATTTTAATATTTGGTACGATAGTGAAAATGCCATGATTGTGAAAGTTTCTTATTCAAGAATGGGAAATTGGGAATATAGATTAAAAAACTACAAGTAAAAATTCATTCTTTAATTTTTAAAGATAAATCTTTTGCACTCAACCAACCAGATTCAAGTCTAGAACCTACGAACCAATCAGCGCAAACCCCAAGTCTTGTAGTGTTATTCCAATAACTTTTAATATTAAATGGTTTAGAGTTAGATGAATATTTCCATCCATGATTTTGAATATGAAAAATTTTATTTTTTTTTAAATTGGTAAGTTCAAAAAATTTGTTTATTAGTATTTTTGCATTATCCAGCTTATTAATCTTGTTTTTATTTATTACTTTATTGGCCCACTTGTAGGTGCTTTGTAGTGTCCATAAATCATAATCACTTTTAAATCTTTTTTTACTATTTTCATATGCGGCCCATCCTAGAATAGGGTCAGAAAAAAAATAACTACTAATATTTGGCCTTGTTTTTTTTGTTGCAAGCATGACAGTGATATTAGCATCCATCTTAACTTTTTGTTTAATGAACGAGTGTTTAATATATTTCTTGGACAATTTTTTTAATTGTGGAAATGGACAGGTTAATATTAAAGATTTATAAAACTTTGTAGTGCCATCGGAGAAATCTAACTCCCAAACCTTATCTTTATTAGAAATTTTTATAAGTTCACTATTAAAAGTACAGTAAATATTTTTTAGTAAATATTTACTAATAGAATTATTTCCCTTATTTCCAATTATCTTAAGGTGCTTTTTATCTTCCTTCTTATTTGTATTTATAAATATGTGTTTCCCTTGCCATTTTTTAACTATTTTTTTTGTAATGAGATTATTGATAAACCTTTTAAATGGGGCACTTTTTGGAGAAATATACTGAACACCATGATCAAAGCTTTCCTTCTTATTAAACTTTTTATTAGATGATCTTCCCCCCACACCTCTTGCCTTATCATAAACATCTAATGAGTATTTTTTGCTAAGAATGTTGGCAATTGTAGCACCAGAAATACCTGAGCCAATAATACAGAAGTCCTTCATTTACCTGCAACAACCATGCCTTCTATTAACATTGTTGGTGCATTTGTTGAATATTTAAACTCAAGGTCATCTGCCAAAGTTATATTTTTAAACATATCATTAAAGTTCCCAGCTATCGTAATTTCACTAACTGGATATTTAAACACACCATTTTCTACCATAAACCCTGTTGCTCCTACAGAGTAGTCTCCAGTAACTAAGTTGCTTCCATGACCAATTGTTTCCGTAATATAAAGAGTTCTTTGATTTAATTTTAAAAGATTTTTGTATGAGATAGATCCTTTTTCAAAATATAAATTGGTCGTTCCACCACTTCTACCATTTGATTTTAGATTTAATTTTTTTCCATAATAAGTATCAACTAAATAATGCTTTAATACACCTTGATCTACTAATTTTAATTCCTTAGTTTTAACTCCCTCACCATCAAAGTACCTTGAACCTAACCCTTTAACAATATCAGGTTTGTCAAAAACATTTATTGAAGTTGAAAATATTTCTTCATTTATTTTATCTTTTAAAAATGAGGTTCCTCTTGCTATAGAAGAGGCTGATATTGCGCTTGCTAAAACGCTTAATATTCCTTTTGAAATTCTTCTATCAAAAATAATACTTATTTTTTCACTTTCTATTTTCTGAGGATTTAATTTTTGAATTGTTTTTTTGGCTGCCAATGATCCAATTTGATTCGGTCTAAGCATGTCATGTAGATGGCATGTGCTTGTAAATTCATAATCTCTTTCCATCTTATTATTGGCATTTTTTGCAACAGCCACACAGGATGCAGAGAAAGACGAAGACTTATATCCATTTAAAAAGCCATCACTGCTTGCTAATATAAAATTCGATTTAGATTCTGAAAAACCAGTTTCTGTATTAATAATTTCTTTCTTTTCAAATGCTACTTCTTCAACTTCTTTTAAATATTCAATTTTTTCATCATTTTCTATATGGTCATCGTCATATAAATTTAAATCATTAATTTTTGTTGCCAGCAAATCTTTATCTGGCAGAGAATTAAATTCATCTTCAGGTGTAATTTTTGTTGTTTCAATACATCTCTCTATTAAAGTTTGAATATTTTCTTCTGTTAGGTTTGATGATGAAATACTAGACTTCTTTTTACCAATATAAGTTGTTAAGCCAACCGCTAAACTATCTGATCTATCAGACTCATCTAGTTTTTTATTTCTAAAATTAACTGTTTCAGAAATTGAGTGCATTACTGCTGCAGTGGCATCTGTTGCACCTAATTTTTTTGCTAAGTCTATGCAAAAAGATGCTGTTTTTTTTAAATAATCTTGATCTTTAACCATATAATTTATAATTGAGTTCCACCTACGGTCATTTTATCAATCAAAATTGAGGGCTGAGCAACTCCAACTGGCACACCCTGTCCAGCTTTTCCGCATGTTCCAATGCCTGGATCAAGCATCATGTTATTTCCAACTAATGAAACTTCCTTTAAAATTGATGGGCCATCACCTATTAATGTTGCACCTTTAATGGGAGCGCCTATTTTCCCATTTATAATTTCATAAGCTTCGGTACAATTAAATACAAATTTTCCTGAGGTAATATCAACCTGCCCTCCTCCAAAACTTACTGCAAATATGCCTTTGTCAACTGATTTGATCATTTCTTCTTGAGAGTATTTTCCATTTAACATCATTGTGTTTCTCATCCGAGGGAGAACAACATGTTTGTAACTTTCTCTTCTGCCACTTCCTGTAGATCTGGTATTCATTAATCTTGCATTCAAACGATCTTGCATAAAATTTTTTAATATACCGTTTTCAATTAAAACAGTTTTCTCCGTGGGGGTACCCTCATCATCGATTGTTAAGCTTCCTCTTCTATTGTTAAGCGTTCCATCGTCAACAATTGTTACACCTTCACTTGCAACTCTTTGTCCCATGAGATTATGAAAAGCAGATGTTTTTTTTCTATTAAAGTCTCCTTCTAAACCATGTCCTATAGCTTCATGAATAAGTATTGCTGGCCATCCAGGTCCTAAAACCACTTTCATTTCTCCAGCTGGTGCAGGTTTACTATCTAAGTTTACTGAAGCAATTCTAAATGCTTCGTCGCAAACTTTTTTCCAATTATCATCTTTCAGATATTCATCATATGATTGTCTCCCACCAATTCCATAAACTCCTGTTTCTTTTTTTCCATTTTTTTCAAGCATCACCGAAACATTAAAACGAATTAAAGGTCTAACATCGGTCAGTACTTCTCCACCTGATCTAATAATTTCTATAGATTTATGTTCACCAGCAAAACTAGCTGTTACCTGCTGAACAATACCTCCTTTTGCTCTAGTATAACTATTAATTTCTTTCAAAAGCTCTAATTTAGATTTAAGCGATTTTTCTTCTATAGGGTTGGTATCTTTATAAAGCTTCTCATTTGTTTTTGAAATTTCATGATTATAAACTCCCTTCTGAGATTTTAATGTTGAGCTTAAATTGTCAGCTGATTGTTTTAATGAATTTTTTGAAATTTCATTTGAATGAGAGTACGCAACAACTTCACCTGTTACCGCTCTTAAACCATAGCCTAAGTCAGAACTATAACTGGAGCTCTTAATTTTGTTATCATCAAGTACAATCGACTCACTTTTAGAATTCTCCAAATAAAGTTCACCGTCATCACATTTGTTTAAAGTTTCAGAAATAATATTTTCTGCATCTTTTCTTGATAAGTCAGTTTTTGTAAAAAAATCATTCATAACAGTCAAATAGTGGTTATAATTATTTTTTCAATTGGTGTATTTCGCACATATACAAACTAACTAATTCTGAGTAATTTTACTAATTAATAAAAAAAAGGATTATAAAATGAAAAAATTTGACGAATTAATGAAAATTTCTAATGAAATAACAAATCTTTCTATAGAAGAGGCTAAAGAAAAACTAAACGATCCAAATGTACAATTTATAGATGTTAGAGATAAAGGTAGTTTTGAGGTGGAAACAATAGGTAATGCGATTAATTTGGAAAGAGGTTTGTTGGAATTTTATTTAGCAGACGGCAGCCCTTTAGAAAACGAAATGTTTAAAAACAACCCAGATAAAGAATACGTGGTATTTTGTGGTCTTGGTGGTCAAAGTACTCTTGCAACAAAAACAATGCAAGAAATGGGATTAAAAAATGTAAAAAATATGACTGGCGGAATGACTGAATGGAAAGAAAAAAAATAATCTGTGAAAGTCTATTTTAATAACTCATGCAATATTTGTCGTGCTGAAATAAATTTATATAAAAAGCAAAATATTAAAGACATTGATTGGATTGATATTACTGGTAATAAATTAGCAGAAATAGAAACCCAAAAAAACGGCAAAACTCTTTTGCGAAGACTGCATATTAAAGATGGTGAAAAAATAATAGATGGTGCAGAAGCTTTTTTATTAGTTTGGAAAAAAATTCCAAAATATACATTTCTCTATACTTTTTTTAAATTGCCAATAATTTTTACTTTATTTTCATTCTTTTATGAAATTATTGCTTTTTTTTTATATTTAAAAAATAGAAAACAACTTTCTAAATAAATTTTTTACTTATTGAGAATATATATTAATTAAATTATGTTTTACTATGAAAATTTTTATATTATTTCTATTCATAAGTAGTTTTTTTATTTCTGCACAATCATCTCAAAAGATTCTTTTAAATAAACTTTTTGATCAACTTATAAAAGTTAATGATTCAAATAACGCAGAAGAATTAGAAAAAAAAATTTGGTCTATTTGGATTAAACATCCAGATGATAATAGTTTAACTGGAAAATTAGAATTTGGTACAGAGCTCATGCAATATGGGGATTACAATTATGCATTAAAAATTTTTGATAATATCATAGCTACTGATCCTAAATGGTCTGAAGCTTGGAATAAAAGAGCAACCGTATATTTTTTAATGAGTCAATTTGCAAATTCTCTAGGTGATATTGATAAAGTTTTAAGTATAGAACCAAGACATTTTGGAGCTCTATCAGGACAAGCAAGAATTTTTATTAAACTTCAAAAATATGAAAAAGCAATTGAAAGTATAGAAAGAGCCTTGAAGTTCTACCCATCATTTAAAAGTCGAGAACTAATACCTGAAATTGAAAGATTAATTAAAGAAGACAGTATTTAAGTTAATCTTTTTTAGCTCTTTTTCTTGAGATTAGCTGAGTTAATGAATCAACCATCAGATCAGAAGCTTTAAATATTTCATTAGATTTAAATTCGTGTGAAGAATTTTTTTCTGGGTTTGATTTATCTTCAATAACTATTCCTTCATCTGGAGAATTATTTTTTATATATATCAATAGTAACCACTCCTCGTCTGGAGCTTCGTCCCATTTAATAAATATCTCACCAGTTTCAAACCTTTGATCAATACATCTGAAAATAGACATATGCCTAGTTACGTGGCGTTTATTAAGTTGAAACACCAAACTACTTGCACTTCTATAAAAGCTTTCAAGAGAGAGTTCAATTTTTTGTCTAGCTATGTTATAATCTTTTTCTTTTTGTAATAAAGTTTCTCTATCCTCATCACCATGAATTTTTACTCCTAGCGCTTCAACTCTTTCTCTGATTTTTTGATCTCTAATTATTTTATATTTATCTTTTAATTTTTCTATTCTTGCCTGAAGACCTGCATAATCATCTCTTTTTTCTTTTAAAGATATTTTTTCAATTTTTTCTAATTCTTTAATTTCTCTTATTCTAAATTTTTCGATTTGTTTTTCTAACTGCAACTGTTTAAAGAATTGTTTCTGCCTTGCTGCGTGTTCAGCTCTAATTAATGCTTGTTCCTTACGTAAAAATAATTTTATGTCTCTTGCTCTTTCTTTTTCTAACTTAATTTCTTCTTTTAAATTTTTTTCTTGGAGTTTGGTTTGAAGCTCTTCTTCTTTTATTTTTTTTTTATAAATTAATATTTTTTCTTTTTCTCTTTTTTCAATTTCTTCTAATTTTCTTTTTCTTTTTTCATCTGTTTTTAATATTTTATATTCAAGTATCTTGTTTGCAAAAAAATCAAAGAATACCTGTATGTATTTCTCTAAACTAAAATTAATTTTAAAATTAAATTCTGGTTTTAATGAATGCTGAAGTTTAATTATTCTTGATATTAAGCCCACTCTTTTTTTTACAGGTATTTTTCTAGCTGGTTTTTTTTTTACAGGTATTTTTCTAGCTGGTTTTTTTTTT
>Ga0209711_10004551_pt1 | contig 11117 bp, 11 predicted proteins | sample ArcticOcean_MG_C_7_FD_187441 | JGI IMG/M metagenome (GOLD analysis project Ga0209711, IMG submission 187441) | Marine microbial communities from western Arctic Ocean - ArcticOcean_MG_CB11_88 (SPAdes) (version 2) | ecosystem: Environmental > Aquatic > Marine > Oceanic | place: Arctic Ocean... | reverse complement strand
GCTTTACGCTACCTACTTATGTGAACATCAACAGTACGTTTTTCTACATATACATTATTTCCCCAAACTAAATCGAGCAATTGTTCTCTTGAATAGACCTTTCCTGGCCTTATCCTTAAGTTGATAATTAATAAAAGACTTTATTATAATAAAAATCTTTTATTTCACAAATATGTAATAAATAGTAAATAAATATAAATTCAATTGTAACATCCAAGTGGAGAAAATTTTGACTACTTACGCGATTAATGGATTCGGTAGGATTGGCAAATTAACACTTAGAGTTCTGTTAAGTAAAAATGCTGATATTGCCTTTATAAATGATCCTAACTGCACTCCAGAAATAGTTGCATATCAGCTTGAATATGATAGCTTACATGGTAAATTTGATCAGGATATTAAATGTAATAAGTCATCAATTCTGATCAATGATAAAGAAATTTTAGTCTATAATAAAAGGAATATTAAGGAGCTGCCGAAAGGAATGGCTGACATTGTCATTGATTGTAGTGGAAAATTCAAAAGTAAAAGTCAATTTGAGTTGTATGCTGACTTAGGGTTTAAAAAAGCAATTATCTCGGCGGCAGTGTCTGATGAAGTCGGAATAAATATTGTATATGGGGTAAATCAGAATAGTTATAAGCCTGACCTCCATAATGTTCTTTCTGCTTCCAGTTGTACCACAAATTGCCTGGCTCCAATTGTTAAAGCCCTTCACGACAATATTGGGATTAAGCATGGTTCGTATACTACAATACATAATGTCACAAATACTCAAACAATAGTTGACCGACCATCCAAAGACTTGCGACGGTCCCGATCAGCTTTAACAAACCTAATTCCATCCACCACTAACTCTGCTAAGGCAATTACTCAAATTTACCCAGAACTATCTAATAAATTAACTGGTCATGCTGTAAGGGCCCCTATTCTTAACTCTTCGCTAGTGGACTGTTGTTTTGAAATGGTTCGCCCAACTTCTATTGAAGAGATAAATAACACTTTGAAAAGTTATGCGGACAATCAACTGAATGGTATTTTAGGGTTTGAAGTGAAGCCACTAGTCTCAAGTGACTACATTGGCGACAGCCGAAGTTCGATAATCGATGCAGTTTCAACTCTTGTAATTAATGAAACACAGGTAAAAATATACGCCTGGTATGACAATGAGTTTGGTTACTCTAATAGGTTAGTTGATGTAGCCGAATTGGCTGGAAAGTTTCTTTGAATTTGGTCGGCAATCAGAAGGTGTATAGTTACGTAACCCTCGCTTATTGGATTTTTATGTTCACAGATGGCGCTTTACGGATGTTAGTTCTCTTACATTTTCATATGATAGGTTTTGGAGCAATTCAGATTGCTTATCTATTCGCGTTATATGAGTTAGCGGGGGTAATAACAAATTTAACGGCTGGATGGATTGGTAGTAAATTTGGATTAGCATCGATTATGTATACTGGTTTAGTTATACAAATTGTTGCTATTTTTCTCTTAAGTAAATTTGGCGAGGTAAGCACTGAAGTACTCTACTTAATTCAAATAATGATTTTACAGGGAGCTTCAGGTATTGCAAAAGACTTAGTTAAGGTAAGTGCTAAAAGTTCAATTAAGTTACTTTCCTCTAATGAATCAGGTAAACTATTTCGTTGGGTTAGCTACTTAACCGGCTCAAAGAACGCCATAAAAGGGTTTGGATTCTTTTTTGGTGCATCATCACTAGGTTTTTTAACTTTTGAAGTTGTATTACTTATTTTAACTATTTTATTAATACTCACGTTACTTTTAACATTCAAATCAGTTTTTTTCTCGTTATCAAAAGGGAAAAAGAATATAAAATTTAGTGAAGTATTCTCACGAAATAAAAGTATTAATATATTAAGTTTAGCCCGGGTGTTTTTATTTGGTGCAAGAGACACCTGGTTTGTTGTTGCCGTCCCATTATACTTTTATTCAGTTGGCATAGAAAACTTATTCAATACTGACCAATCTGGTTTTCTATTTGTTGGTGGGTTTATGGCACTTTGGGTCATTTTTTATGGTGTTTCACAAACCATTGCTCCGTCGATATTTCAAACTTTGTTAAATGATGATAACTATATCAAAAAAGCTGCATTTAAATGGAGTATGTTAGCATTCCCGATACCTTTGATATTGTCAGGTGTCCTTTTTTTTAACCCAAATGCAGGCATTTGGGTCATAAGTTGGATAATTTTAGGGCTTTTTGGTTTTGGGTTTATTTTTGCAATGAACTCAGCTCTGCATTCGTACTTGGTTCTTTCATTAAGCTCTAATGAAGAAGCGTCTCTGGATGTTGGGTTTTACTATATGTCAAATGCTGTTGGAAGGTTGATTGGAACACTCTTGTCCGGAATACTTTACCAGTTAGGAGGAGTTTCACTGTGCTTATTAATAACTTCTTTAATGCTTGTTGGTAGTTCCTTGATAGTTAGAAAACTCACTAAAGCATAAGATTTTTAGCAAATATCTGTCTTTTTAATTAATAAATCTCTTAAGTACGGATAACACCATTTCCTGAAACAATATACTTAAAGCTGGTAAGTTGATTTACTCCTACTGGGCCTCTTGCGTGCATTTTTCCAGTAGAAATCCCAATTTCAGCGCCCATCCCGAACTCACCACCATCTGCAAATTGTGTCGATACGTTGTGCATCACTATAGCACTATCCAGTCCGTTAAGAAAAGTTTGAGCAGATTTTTCATCCTCTGTTACAATACAATCAGTATGATTGGATCCAAAAGTTTTAATATGTTTCATTGCTTGATCAATCCCATCTACTACTAGAGCAGAAATTTCCATATCAAGATATTCCTTTCCCCAGTGTTCATCTTTTGCCGGGTTCGTTCCTTTTAATGACGAGAGAGCCTTATCAGCATTCACTCTAACACCTCTTGCCATTAACAAACTAAGTACATCTTTGCCAATTGTTGAAACTATGTCACGATGAAAAATAAGGCACTCAACCGCCCCACAAATACCGGTACGACGTGTTTTTGAGTTAAGAACTATTTTAAGAGTTTTTTCTAGGCTTGCATCCTTATCTATATAAATATGTACAATTCCTTCTAGATGCGCAAATACAGGTACTTTTGCCTGCTCTTGAACTACTTTGACTAAGCTTTTTCCGCCGCGTGGGACTATGACATCTATGTAATCAGTCATGCTCAACATTTCCGATACAGCTTCCCTTGAGGTTGTTGGGACTAACTGAATAGCTTCAGCTGGAAACCCAGAAGACTGCAGACCGTTAACAAGACAGCTGTGAATTGCTTTTGATGAGTGAGAGCTTTCTGATCCACCCCTTAAAATAACTGCATTCCCTGACTTGAAACACAGACCCCCAGCATCTGCCGTAACATTAGGCCTACTTTCATAAATAACCCCTATAACCCCTAACGGTGTCTGAACTCTTTTTATATTTAATCCACTAGGTTGGTTCCACTCACTAATAATCTGACCAATCGGGTCTTTTAAAGTCGCGATTGAATTCAGTGTCTTAGAGATCCCTTCAACTCGTATGTCGTCTAATAAAAGTCTGTCAATCATTGCATCTGATAATCCATTGGAGTTTGCTTTTTGAATATCCTTAAAGTTTTCACTTAGAATTTTTTCTTTGTTATCGGAAATACTCTCCGCTGCTCTCACTAGAGCCTGTTGTTTTTCCATTGGGTCAGAACAAGCTAGAACTTCAGCAGAAATTTTAGCTTTCTTACCAATTTCGGCCATTAAAATTTTAATGTCAGGTGAATTCATCTTATTAAACCCTAATATAGTTTTAGATTGTAAACTTACAGTGCCATGTCATCGCGGTGAATTAGCGCCTTTCGGCTAGGGTAGCCTAATATTTTCTCCACCTCAACTAGTCGAGAACCGATTAACTTTCTTGCTTCTAAGGCTGTGTACCTAACGATGCCTATGCCAATATTTAAACCTTCCGAGTTACTTATGTCCACAGGGTCACCACGTTCAAACTTTCCAGATACACTAAGTACACCAGCGGGAAGTAAAGACTTCCCAATTTTAAGTGCTTCCTCTGCACCTGGGTCAATAGTAATATCCCCGCATGCTTTCATCGATTTTATCCAGGACTTCCTTGCTTGTTGTGGGTTTTCTTTAGCCTTAAACCAAGTACTCATGGTTCCAGCATTTAATAGTTCAAGTGGATTAAATGTCGACCCTCTGGTTATAACTAAGGACGCACCCCCTGACGTTGCCATCTTTGCCGCTATAATTTTTGTCTTCATTCCACCTTTTGCTATAACGTTTCTAGCTTCCCCAGCCATGGCTTCGATTTCTGGAGTAATTTCAGTAACTTCCGGGATAAATTTTGCAGCCATATCGATCGATGGGTCAGCACTGTAAAGACCATCCACGTCACTAAGTAAAATTACTAAATCAGCTCCAACAGTGACTGCTACTTGTGCTGCTAACCTGTCATTATCCCCATACCTTATTTCTTCAGTAGCGACTGTATCATTTTCATTAACAATAGGTACAACATTCATCGAAAGCAGCTGGTTAAGTGTGGCTCTTGAATTTAGGTACCGCTTTCGACTGCGTATGTCTTCAAGAGTAACTAGGACCTGTGCTGCAGTAATGTTGTGAGTGGCTAACACATCTTCATAAGCTCTTGCCAATTGGATTTGCCCAACAGCTGCCGCAGCCTGGGATTCTTCTAACGCTAAAGATTTTGATGTAAGCTTAAGTGCCTCCCTCCCAAGTGCGATGGAACCGGATGAAACCACAATTATATCATGTTTCTTTCTTTTTAATGTGACAATGTCGCTGGCCAATGTTTTAAGCCAGTCTATATTCAAATTACCAGTTTTATCACTCACAAGTAGTGAAGATCCAATTTTAATAACAATACGTTTATATTTCTTTAGGGTCGCCATTGCTTGTCTTCCACATCAAGAACTTCTGGCGTGTTTGACTTATCTATTACTTTTCGGAGCTCTCTCAATATCTCAGTAACACCAGCCGAACTAACACCAGACATTTCATAAACTTTACTATTGGTTGCTTTGTTAAGTTCAATAAGTTTTTTCTTCCTTTGATTCAGAGTTAGCGCATCAATTTTATTCAGAGCCACTATTTTTGGTTTAAATGCGAGATCTCCTCCATATTTTTCTAACTCAGTAACAATAGTATTGTATTCTTTTGTCACTGACTTAGATGTCCCATCAACTAAGTGAAGTAGGACTGCGCACCTTTCGACGTGACCGAGAAATCTATCCCCTATTCCTTTTCCTTCAGAAGCCCCTTGGATTAAACCTGGAATGTCTGCAACAACAAATTCTGTCTGATCGATCCCTACAACTCCCAGATTTGGGTGAAGTGTAGTAAAAGGATAGTCAGCAATTTTTGGTCTTGCATTCGAGCAGGCAGCTAAAAAGGTAGATTTGCCAGCATTTGGAATTCCCAACAAGCCGACATCTGCAATTAATTTTAATTTAAGCCAAACTGTGCGTTCTATTCCCGCTTGACCGGGATTTGCGCGCCTTGGAGCTCGGTTAAGGGACGTTTTGAAGTGGAGGTTGCCAAAGCCACCATTTCCACCAGTGCCGAGTTTAAATTTTTGCCCTAAGGTGGCCATGTCCACTAAGACAGTTTCCTCATCTTCATCAAGGATCTCTGTTCCTACGGGAACTTTAAGAATAATATGGTCACCGTCCTTACCAGATCGTTGTTTTCCCATTCCATTTTGGCCACTTTTAGCAAAAAAGTGCTGTTGATACCTGTAATCTATTAATGTGTTAAGACCGTCAACTGCTTCAATTATAACATCTCCGCCTCGTCCACCGTTTCCACCGTCTGGCCCACCATATTCTATGTGTTTCTCTCTTCGAAAGCTTACAGAGCCACTTCCCCCAGAGCCAGATCGAATATAAACTTTTGCTAGATCAAGAAATTTCACTTTAATACCCTACGCTATTTCATAAAAGACGTTAATCTAATTTTTTAATATAAGTCCAAGTTGTAACCATCGATGATCTCGCCACAGAAAGGCTTTCGGCCTCTCCAATATATTCAAAGCCAGCATTTGTTAATACTCTAGAGGAAGCTGGGTTGTCCTGAAAAACTGAACCAAAAATTGTTTTACAATTTTGAGGGTTAAATTCAATGAAAGCTTTTACAGCCTCAGTTGCAACACCCGTATTCCAAATAGCAGGAATAACCCAATAAGCAATTTCAGATTGTGATCTGTCTAATCTGTTTAAGCTTACAACCCCTATTAAGTCAGTACTTCCAGACTCTTCAAATTCAATTTTCCATGCATCTAAAGAGGTTTCGTCGGACATAGATTTTTCTATAAAATCTTTTACGAAGCCAGGAGTTAACGGGTGTGGGATCGTTCCAGACGATCTAGCAAGTCGAATGTCTCTAACATACATTTCAACTTTCGTAATGTCGGTTGAATTTAGAGGCCTTATGGTAAACCGTTTTGTTTTAAAAACAGTTTTTTCTGACACGACTGCAGAAGTACTCATAGTTCACCTGCTACGAGTACACTTAGTACAGTTAATAACGTAACAGTTCCAAGGGTCCACATCAAATACTTTTCTAACCACGTGCCAGCAAAGTATTGAGCCATTTTTACTCCACCCATTGTCCACAGCGGATGAAATATTAGCTGTATAACCAAAATGATAACGGCCATTATCAGTGTAGTTTGAAATACAGGGGAATTATCATAAGTGAACGCAGTAAAGCTGGTAGTTATTAGTGCCCAAGCTTTTGGATTAAATGGGTGAACCAAAAGACCAGCTATAAACCCAGGAACTTTCTCTATATCCTCCTTTACTTGAAAGCGCATATTTGCAACTCGCCAAGCCAACCATATCATGTATGCTGCTGATACCCACTTTAGAAGTGAAAAAACTAAAGGGGCGCCTGATGCAGCCTCTAGCAAACCGAACCCAATAGGCCAGATTATAATTTGCTTACCAATACAAACACCAAAAACAAAAGGTAATGAAGATTTAAATCCGAATTTAGCACCAGCTGCCATCAGGACCATATTAGCTGGACCTGGCGTCCCGATTACACTTACGGCAAAAAAAACAAAACTAGCAAACGCTATACTCATTATTATAACCTTAAAATAAAAAAGGACCGACTTAAAAAGCCGATCCCTTAAAAAAATTTCTTTAGGTACGGCTACTCTGCTGCTTCGGCTTTCGGAAGAACTGATATAAATGTACGACCTTTCAGGCCTTTATGAAATTTTACAGCCCCATCAACTTTAGCAAAAATAGTATGATCTTTTCCAAGACCTACACCTTGACCAGGCCACCATCGCGTACCACGCTGACGGCATATAATATTACCCGGAATAACTATCTCACCACCAAATTTCTTAACTCCAAGACGTCTTCCAGCCGAGTCTCGGCCGTTGCGTGATGAACCTCCAGCTTTTTTATGAGCCATTGTTACTCTCCTTGGTTGCCTTCTTAGTTGTTTTACCAGCAGGTTTAGCTGCTGTCTTCTTTTCTGAAGTACTTGCTTTTTTGACCTCAACAGGTTTCTTTGCCTTTACTACGCTAGGCTTTTTAATCGCAGTGGCTGTTTTTGGTTTAGTGGCTGTTTTTGGTTTAGTAGCTGTTTTTGGTTTTGCTTCCGGTGTAGGAGCCGGTGCAGCCTTAGAAGGTTTCTCAGCTATTGTTGGGTTGGAAGCCTTTTCAATAATAAGACCTGCTCCGCTTACAGCTTCCTTTACCCCAGATTTCTTAGCCCCTTTGGCTAGAATGTCCGTCACGCGCAAAAGTGTTAGCTGTTGCCTATGACCTTTTGTTCTTTTTGATGAGTGCTTTCTTCGACGTTTAACAAAGTTTATTGTCTTAACACCTTTTATTTGGTCAATAACTTCAGCTTGAACACCGGCGTCAGCTACAAGTGGGCTACCTACAACTGTATTAGGGCCTCCAACCAATAGAATTTCGTTAAATTGTATTTTTTCACCAGCTTGGGCGTCGAGCTTTTCAACTCTTAGAATGTCTCCTGACGAAACCTTGTATTGTTTTCCGCCAGTCTTTAAAACTGCAAACATTGTGTTTATCCTGTTATAGCCGCGCCCTACGGTCCCCATTCGGTGTTAACGGTACTTGTAATAGTACCACCTCGGACAGCGCGTTCCGGATTGGAACGATAATTAAAAAAATAGTAATACTGTTACTATGTACGCGGCTTATTCTAGTTATTGCCACACAAGTCAACTGAGAAACGCATTTCTGTAACAGTTATTTTTAGTTACACGTCCTTAATTATAAAATCTTTATGCACCACCCTGCTCACTTAAGATGGCAAATGCTTGACCAAGCTTATAGCTTTGATCCTCAAAGGCTTTATCCAAAATATAATTAATAGAATTATTAAGAAGCTTACCAGAAGTAGACTCCGAAAACTCTAAATAAAGGTTTAACTCTTTGCTGGTTAAGTCCTTAAAAGTAAAAGCTGTAAAACCTAATACCCACTCCGTCATTCTCTCACGAGTTTCATTTTCATTTTTCCAAATTTTTGATATAATTTCTGCCTCTAATAAACCTTGTTTGTCACTGGGTAAACTTAATGAATAGCCCTGATAAAATGCAAGGTTTGAGTTCATTGAGCTAGAAATATTATCTTCGATATAATTGTTTTCCTCAATAATTTTTTGATATAATTTTAAACGATTGGGCTTAAAGTATTTCAACTGATTCAAAATCTTTTTTGCCTGTATCTTTTTACTTTCATTTTTAAGAGCTCTTCTAGTAATTAATTCATCTTTAATTAATTTCTTCCCAAGTGGAGTTTCATAAAAATTAATGGCGTTAACCATTTTTTCAACTACATTTAACTTTAGTAGTTCACTTTTAAAAAATTCTTCCAAACTCTCTGCAGAGTAAATCTCTTTGAGTGTGATGACCCATGCTTGAGACTGTTGGCTCTGGCCACCATCCTTTAACATCTCTGTACCAGCTATAATGCCCTCCTCTTGTAGTTCCTGAAAAAGGCCTTTTAGATTTAAAGCCTGATATAGGCGATTAATTTCTACTTTTTCTGTCGCTAAGGTAGGCAGTGTTAAGAAAATTATTAAGAAAATCTGTATAATAATTTTCTTAAAAAAGGTATTACAAAAATAATATGGCATGCTGACAATTCCTAAATGATATAGCTAAGAGTTAATATCTGAATTTATACTATGAGGGAAAAGCGTATATTAATAAAATATACTGAGCAATCACTCAACCATATCAATTAATTGTAAATGTTACTTGAAATGGATCAGCTCCTACTTTCAGAGCATAAATTTTTGTTTCAGAATGCTGGTAATTCAGATCAAAACTGCTCGATGCTGACATTTTGAAACCCAACGAGTATTTACTGTCCTCTGTGACTGTATATGTCGCATCCATAACTACCATAATTTGTTTTGTATTATTTATAGTTGTCCCTTTTGTAACGCCATCCGACTGAAGAAGTGCTACTCGCAGTCCAGCATCTTCTTCTATATCAGCGTCAAAAGAGCCTTCACCTAGATCTTCATAAATCTCTGTAGTGTAAGCTGGGTCTGCAGTAGATCCACAATCGATACCTAGAGTTGCTCTGCTATCGGAGCCGGGCTCTGGATTAATTAGTGTCTCACCAGTTATAGTGTTACTACCACCGAACGCTGACGTACTAGCAATTGTCCAACACGTTGTACCAGTTCCAGTCTTGCCAGTAATGTTGGTGTTGAAAGTCTCTGTAAGCTGCTGAGAGAGCCTATTCTTTAACACCATAACAAGATGGTTATAAGTGCCAGTTTTAATTGCGCCAGTAGTAGGAAGTGTTCCAGTGGCAGGGTATGATATAATATGCTCTACGCTTGCTGCATCATCAAGCAACCAAGAGCAGGAAGAAAAGTCTTGAGTAGACCCCGTTCCCGTCACATAGGGATTAGCCGTGCACAAACCAAATTTGTAAAAGTGAATTTTATAAAAATCAGGAATTTCCTTACACGAAGATCCAGTTGCTCCATCAGTATCAGTTACTATCGCTGCACCAGTCGAGCTAGGACTTAACGCATTAGCAATAATAGCTCCACCAGCAGTTCTTGTGCAGGCCACGTCAGTCTCTGCGTAAGCTGAGTTGCAAAACATAACTATAAAAACAAAACTAACTATTTTATAAAAATTCATAATTAAAATCCACTAACTGTAACTACGCCAACTGACTTCTTTTTAATTCTATTTTCTCTTTGAACAGGCTTAAACAATTCACTACGAATAGGTTGAAGTTTTGTTTGCAACGCGAATGATCTTTTTTTCCGAGATTTTTTTGCTGTGCCACCCAGAGGTATAGAAAAACTAATTGACCCAATTGTATCTGATGCCTTTGCATCTGTTTTCTGTGAAGCAACCCGTAAAGACATGTTTGGTAAAATTTCAGCAGTCAATCCAAACTCATCGGAGTCGGCATTAAAACCAGCCCCATCTTCCCAGTGAGAACCTTTAAAATATATATCTGAGTCGTAAAAGAATGGTAGCTCATATGAAAGTTTATAGTCGTACCCATCTAAAGCTGTCTCGGTAACACCCTTATAAAGGACTGAACCTGATAAGCTTTCGTAATAGTTTGCCCTGAATTGCGCGATGGACGTTAAAAACTCGGTGCCAACACCTGCTCGACTATTTTCAACAGCTAGCTCTCTATCCAAAAAAGCATTGAACCCTATAATTACAGTATCTGCGTCATTAATATGTCGAGCACCAAAGCCTATATTAGCAGTTGACCTTCCACCGTGATTTACTATGGAAGTCTGATTGAAGATACCCCAGTTAGGGGTCTCTTTAAGTCTAAATACAGACATCACTTCCCCAACAGTCTTATCGTCTTCTCTACCGATGTTGAGATCCAGGTACATCCAATTCCCCGTAGTTAGGGACTCTGCTAATTCATCGGCTTCTTTATTAGCCTTATCTAAGGCAAAATTTTCGGCCTTACTTTCTACCGTGGCACTTAAACTTCCTCCACTTGCAATGTCGGCTACAACATTTACCAAATTAGATGCAACTTCCGTTTCATCAGCATTAACTGAGAAGGACCAACTTAAGCATGTTATTAAAATAGGAAATGT
>Ga0209711_10004549_pt1 | contig 11125 bp, 8 predicted proteins | sample ArcticOcean_MG_C_7_FD_187441 | JGI IMG/M metagenome (GOLD analysis project Ga0209711, IMG submission 187441) | Marine microbial communities from western Arctic Ocean - ArcticOcean_MG_CB11_88 (SPAdes) (version 2) | ecosystem: Environmental > Aquatic > Marine > Oceanic | place: Arctic Ocean... | reverse complement strand
AAAGAAACTGTTGCACGATTTGAAAAACAAAAATCACAAGCAACGACCACTGCTTCTGGGTTACAATATTTTATTAGTGAAAAAGGAACGGGTGCAAAAGTAACCACTACCGACAAAGCATTGACTCACTATGCTGTTTATTTTGCAGATGGGGTGATCTTGGAAACTAGCAACATAAAAACTGCAGAAGCACTTAGCATCGTTGATGAAAACAAAAAAGCTGCTGGGCAGTATCAGCCGATTAATGCAGATGTAGGTACTGAAGCAAGAATGATTGAAGGTTTTAAAGAAGGGTTAAAACTATTAAGTGCAGGAGATAAAGCAACACTTTTCCTTCCTTATGACATTGCTTATGGAGAGAATGGCAACGGTGGTATTCCGCCAAAATCTGACTTGGTATTTGAAGTTGAGATTATTGAGCTAATTAAATAGATAAAGAACAAACCACAGAAGCCCATTGTTTAAAATGGGCTTTTTTTATTTAATAGAATGAAAAATAAAATCAGTCTTCTACTTTGGGTTTCGATTTTACCTCAGCTCGTTTTTATTTATTATATCCGAAGGAATCCTGAGTGGGTCGAATCCTATTACAGTGAAAAATTTTACCCACTTGTTTCTAAACTGCATGGAGGGTTCTTTAATCTATTTTCTTTTTCTACTGGAGATCTTTTATATTTTTTTATGGTTTTTTTTTCAATCAGGTATTTCTATAAATTCTTCACCATCGAGGTTAAAAAACCACTTCTTATTATTCGAGACTTCGGCGCTTTAGTTGCTTTGATTTCTCTTTTGTTTCATCTTACTTGGGGAATTAATTATCACAGAAAACCATTGAACGAGCAGATGGGAATGAGTATCGAATATGATCAAACTGATTTGGAAAGCACACTAAACGATTTGATCACAAAGTCTAACGAGCTTCACCTTAGTCTGGTGGAAAATGACAGTTTAGCTGTTAATTTCCCTTATTCGAAAGAGGAATTATTAGAAAAAGCAGTTTCTTTTGACCCCCTAACTAACAATCAACTAGAGGAAATATACAAAGTGAAAAAATCACTATTTAGTCTCCCGTTATCCTACATGGGTTATTCCGGTTATTTGAATCCAATAACCTTGGAGGCACAAGTGAATAGTAAAATTCCTAAGATCAGTTTCATCACAACAATTCTTCATGAGACAGCACATCAAATGGGTTATGCCTCAGAAAAAGAAGCCAATTTTATTGCATTTTTCTCAGCAATAAATAGTGAAGACCCATACGTTCAATATGCTGGCTATACATTTGCAATAAGATATTGTTATGGCGATTTGTTGATATCCGATCGCGAAAAAGCAATTGAAATAATTGGAAACCTGAACCCGGGGATCATCAAAAACATCAGGACTGTCAACCAATTTTGGGTGGAATATATAAATCCATTGAGACCTTTTTTTAAAAAAACATATGATGGATACCTCAAAGTAAACGGTCAAAAAAGTGGAATTATGAGTTACAACGAAATGGTTGGAATGGTCATTAATCATCATGAAAAATCCATTAAGAAGTAATCCAGTATTTTAGATCAGGGAAATGTATCTTTGAGCTATGGATTTTATAACAAAAATAACAAGTAGCCAAAATCCCGCTATTAAAAGATTAAAACTTTTGTTAGTTAAGTCTAGGGAAAGAAAAAAGAAAAGCTGTTTCGTAATTGAAGGCGAACGCGAATTGCTCCGCGCAATGGAAAAAGGCTATCAATTGGAAAGTATCTTTGTTAAAGAAAAATATTTAAAAGATTTTCAGCTTAAAACTAAAGCACACTTTTTTGAATTAAATGAAGCACTTTTTAACAGTATTAGCATTCGATCAGGTTCAGAAAAAATAATCGCAATTGTAAAGTCTAAAACACATGATTTAGACCAATTAAAATTAAATAAAAATAGCCTTGTTTTAGTCGTCGAAGCCCCCGAAAAACCGGGGAACATTGGGGCGATACTCCGGACGGCCTCAGCTGCAGGAATGGATGCCGTAATTATTTCAAACCCAAGGACAGACCTCTATCATCCGACAGTTGTCAGAAACAGCTTAGGTGGTGTTTTTGCCCTCCCGATTGCACTTGATAGTTCTGAGAATGTGATCAATTATCTCAAAGAAAAAAGTTTAAACATCGTGGCGGCGGCTTTAAGTGAAAAAGCACAAGACTATAAAAAAGTAAGTTATACCCGACCAACAGCTTTAGTTTTTGGAACCGAAGATATGGGCTTGAGTTCGATTTGGTTAGATCAAGCAGATATCATTGTTGAAATTCCAGTAAAACCTCCAATAGATTCATTGAATTTATCCGTTTCGGCAGGGATTTTGATGTATCATGTAATAGAGGATTAATTTTTGAATAAACAGAATTTTTCAAGTACTTTAGTTAAAGATGATTGTTAGCCAAGAAATAGAGAATAAAGAAATTGCAAAGCAATACAAAGAGCTTTTGCGAATCAGTTATCAAACGCTAACCAAAGAGGATAAGAAAATGATCCGGGCTGCTTTTGACACAGCAGTTGACGCGCATAAAACCCAACGAAGAAAAACAGGAGAAGCTTATGTTTTTCATCCCATTAGCGTTGCAAAAATAGTTGCACACCAAATTGGGATGGATGCGACTTCCATTACCTCCGCTTTGCTTCACGACGTAGTTGAAGATACAGAATACGGTCTGGAAGACATCGAAAGACTTTTTGGGACAAACGTTTCTAAAATTGTTGATGGCCTTACAAAAATATCCAATCTTAAAAAGGATAAAGACATCTCCCTACAAGCGGAGAATTTCAGAAAAATGTTACTGACTCTGAATGATGATATCCGTGTGATTATCATCAAGATTGCCGATCGTTTGCACAACATGCAGACCTTAGATGGAATGGCCGAATACAAACAATTGAAAATCGCGTCAGAAACGCTCTACATTTATGCTCCAATGGCACATCGCATCGGGCTTTACAACATCAAAACAGAACTTGAAGATTTATCTTTTAAATACATTGAACCCAACCGCTTTGAATCTATCAGAAGTAAGATAGAAGAAAGTAGAGAAGTTCAAAACCAATATATAAAGTCATTTTCTGGAATTATTGAAATGGCACTCGATAAAGAAAGATTGAAGTACCAAGTTAAGGGAAGAAGTAAATCGATTTTTTCTATTCACCAAAAAATGCTGAGTCAAAACATAAATTTTGAAGAGATTTTTGACAAATTTGCCATCCGAATAATCTATAAAACCACCCATAGAAACGAAAAGTTTTTGGCATGGAAGATTTATTCTATCATTACAGATCATTTTATCCCCAACCCTACCCGACTCAGAGATTGGATTACTGGACCAAAATCGAATGGATACGAAGCACTTCACGTAACTGTTATGGGACCTGAAAACAAGTGGGTAGAAATTCAAATCCGTTCTGACCGTATGCATGAGATCGCCGAAAAGGGATATGCAGCGCATTACAAATACAAACACGGAGAACAGAAAGACATCGGTATTGAAGGTTGGCTTGACAAACTGCAAGAAGTTCTTGAAAATAATAGTGAAAATGCGGTTGATTTTGTAGAGAGCTTTAAACTAAATCTTTATGCAAAAGAAATTTTCGTTTTTACCCCCGATGGAGAATTAAAATCACTTCCCAAAGGAGCTACCGCTCTTGACTTTGCCTTCAGTATTCATACTGAAATAGGAATGAAAACACGTGGTGCCAGAGTTAACGGAAAGTTAGTTCCACTTAGCAGAGTTTTAAAAAGCGGTGAACTTGTTGAAATCATGACATCTGAGAGCATCAAACCAACTGCTAACTGGCTTGATTTTGTGATAACTTCTAGGGCCAAATCAAAAATAAAGTCTTCCTTAAATGAAGAAAAGAAAAGAATTGCCGAGGACGGAAGAGAACTCTTGAGAAGAAAACTAAAGCAGCTTAAAATAACTCTAAATGAAAAGACAACTAGCTACATGCTTCGCTTTTTCAAGCTCAACAGCAGTATAGATCTTTTTTATCGTATGGGATTGGGTACCATTGATAACAAACAATTAAAAGACTTTTATTCGGAATACAACAACAGCTTTTTAAATTTCTTTAAAAAAAGAATTAGAAAGAAAAACACTTTATTGAAGAAAGACACCAAGGAAATCACACAAAAATTTGATACCATAGTGTTTGGGAAAAAAAGAGAGAATTTGAAACATTCTTTATCTCCTTGTTGTAATCCAATTGCTGGGGATGAAGTGTTTGGATTTATCACAATTAATGAAGGAGTTAAAGTTCACAAAAAAGAATGTCCTAATGCCCTTTCTCTTCAGTCTAACTATGCCTATCGAATCATTACAGCAAAATGGGTAGACTCTTCCTCTGATGAATTTACAGTAAACCTAAAGCTTTCTGGAGTCGACAATATGGGTATCGTAAGCGATGTAACCCGGCTGATTTCGAACCAAATGAATGTGAATATTATGAAATTAAGTTTTGATAGCGATGATGGAATATTTACGGGTATTATTCACATAAGTGTTAAGAACAAAACAATATTAAATCGACTGTTGGGAAACCTTCTGAAGATTAAAGGAATCGATAAAGTTATGAGAGATTAATTTTACGCTTATCTTTGTAAATATGGAACCGATTAAATCGAATCAAGAAATAGTAAAAGAAGTTTTTATAAATTTCCTCAGTAAGCATTTGCATCGCAAAACCCCCGAACGTTTTGCGATTCTTTATGAGATTTACGATAACAAAGAACACTTTGATATCGAGACGCTATACATTACGATGAAAAACAAAAACTACCGTGTAAGTCGAGCTACTTTATATAATACGATAGAGCTGTTACTCGAATGTGGCTTGGTCAGAAAACACCAATTTGGCAAAACACAAGCACAATACGAGAAATCTTATTTTGATCGTCAACACGACCATATAATCTTTACAGATTCCGGAGAAGTTAAGGAATTCTGTGATCCCCGAATCCAAAACATAAAAAAGACCATAGAAGAAATTTTTGATGTTGATATTCACAATCATTCTTTATACTTTTATGGCACCAAAAAAAATAGTAAACTATAATATAATATGCCAGTAGATTTATTACTAGGCCTCCAATGGGGCGACGAAGGGAAAGGGAAAATAGTTGATGTATTAACAAAGTCCTATGATATAATCGCCCGATTCCAGGGAGGTCCTAATGCAGGACATACACTCGAATTTGAAGGAATAAAACACGTTTTACATACCATTCCGTCTGGAATTTTTCATCCGGAAGTAGTGAATCTTATTGGAAATGGAGTCGTGATTGATCCTGTTGTCTTTAAACGAGAATTGGACAACCTTGCTCCTTACAAAATCAATTACTCTGAGAAATTATTAATCTCGAAGAAAGCTCATCTAATTTTACCTACCCACAGACTTTTAGATGCTGCTTCTGAAGCTTCTAAAGGAAAAGCAAAAATTGGTTCTACGCTTAAAGGTATCGGACCAACCTATATGGATAAGACTGGAAGAAACGGTATTAGAGTAGGTGACATTGTTTCTAAAAACTGGAAAAAAAAATACAAATCATTGGTCGACAAGCACTTAAAAATGCTGGATTTTAATGATAGTAATATCGAATATGACCTTCCCTTACTCGAAGAAGAGTTTTTTGAAGGAATTAAGGTTCTTAAAGAATGTCAGTTTGTGAATAGTGAAAACTATCTTCAAAATGCACAGGAGGCTGGAAAAAATATTCTAGCAGAAGGAGCCCAAGGATCTCTTTTAGACATTGACTTTGGTACCTATCCTTTTGTAACCTCTTCTACGACTACAGCTGCAGGGGCGTGTACAGGATTAGGGATTGCACCTAATAAAATAAAAGAAGTCTATGGGATTTTTAAAGCTTATGCTACCCGAGTAGGAAGCGGACCTTTTCCAACCGAATTGTTTGATCATGATGGAGAAAGAATGGCAAAACTGGGCAATGAATTTGGATCGACTACTGGAAGAGCAAGAAGGTGTGGCTGGATCGATTTGGTCGCTTTAAAATATGCCATTCAGATTAATGGAGTTACTCAATTAATGATGATGAAAGGTGATGTACTTTCAGGCTTTAAGAAAATTAAAATCTGTAACAGCTACAAGACTATAGAAGGGTCAATCGACTTTTTTCCTTACGATATTTCTCCAGAATTAGTCACTCCAGAGTACATTGAAATGGAAGGGTGGAAAGAGGATTTAACGCAAATGACCTCCGAAGATCATTTTCCAAAATCATTTTCTGATTATATCGAATTTCTTGAAAAAGAACTTCAAACACCTATTAAAATTGTATCCTTGGGGCCCGATAGAAAACAGACTATTTTTAGATAGTTTTCTAACACCGCTCCATCAATATTTTTATTGTGAAATCAATTAAAAAGTATACTGTACTGACACTGATAAGTGCAATGACTTTTGCATCCTCCTTTGGGCAGGAATCGCCCAAAATAATTAAGATAATACAAGCTGGTGGATCTACCCAAGATCAGGCAAAGTTCCCAGGAGCTAACATATTAGTGAAAAGAAATGACGTAAGAGTTGATCTATTACACGAAGGGGCATTGATTAAATCGGATTTATCTTATTTCTATCCCAAAAAAAACTTTTTTAGAGCAAAAGGAAGTGTCGTTTTCACTCAAGGGGATACCCTTAAGATGACTTGTGATCACTTAGAATATGACGGTAATTTAAAATTAGCGATTGCTTGGGGTGACGTTTTTCTCGAAAGACCTGACATGAACTTAAAGACAGATACGTTGTATTTGGACCGTCTAAATTCAAAAGCCTATTACAATACGCGAGGAGTAATTTTGGATGAAAAAAGCAAGCTCACTAGTAATCGTGGAATATATTTCATGGATCAGAAAAAATATCGATTCATTTCTAATGTGAAAATCGAAAATCCTGAATATGATTTAAAATCTCAACAGCTAGATTATTTCACTGAGCTCAACAAGGCCTATTTTTATGGCCCGACCACCATAATCGGTAAAGACTATGATATTTATTGCGAAAAAGGAGCCTATGAAACTAAAATTCAAAAAGGTAATTTTCAAAAAAATGCAATAATATTATACAATAATAAAGAGATTAGAGGAGACAGTCTTTATTTTGAAAAAGAAAGAAATTATGCCGCAGGGACGAACAATGTAAGCATCATTGACACCCTAAACAAGTCAGTGATTAATGGACATTACGGAGAGATTTTTAAAGCCAAAGACTCTGCAATCATCACCCGAAGGGGTATTGCAAGAAACATTATTGATAACGATTCTCTGTTTATTCATGCTGACACTCTAATTGCAACAGGTCCAGACGAGGAAAGAATTCTGAGGGCTTATTACGGTGTGAAAATTTTTAAATCTGACTTGCGTGGTAAATCTGATTCCTTACACCTGAATCAAAAAACAGGTTTAATTAAATTACTCAAAATACCACTTTCTAAAATCGAAAATAGAACCTTTAACATCAGTCAAAAAAACGGAAGAAATCCTATTTTATGGTTTGGAAGAAGCCAAATGTCAGGGGATGAAATATTATTAACTTCCAATGTTAAAACAAAAAAACTTGACTCCTTAAAGATTTTTGGAAACAGCTGGATTATAGAAAAAGATTCCATTAACGTCGAAGGTTTCAATCAAATTAAAGGGGGAATTTTGAATGGAAGCTTTACCAACGGAAAGTTAAAAGACATCGAAATCCTTAAGAATACAGAAGTGATTTATTATATGTACTCTGATGATGAATCTGAATTGATTGGTATTGATCAAACTACGTGTAGTAGATTGACGATGGTAACGGCAAACAATCAAATTGAAGACATTACCTTTTACGTGAGTCCTGATGGAGATTTATTTCCAGAAAAAGACCTCCCCGCGAACGAACGAATTTTAGAAGGATTTATTTGGAGAGAAGAGGAACGCCCCAATGAAATTGATGATTTATTCAGCGAGGAAGACAATCTTTATGTACCTAAAGAAATCAATGCAATAGTGACTCCTGAGGGCTTTTTACCTAAAATTTTAAACCCATAGCCTTGCTTAATGATTTTCTTAAATATCAAGCTAAAACCACTCCTTACCCTCTAGGTTTAGAAATAGAAAGTGCAAAAGGTTCGTATATTTTTGATACCCAAGGGGAAAAATATTTAGATTTTATTGCTGGAGTTTCGGCTTGTGCACTAGGACATTCTCACCCTAAGATTATTGAAGCCATTAAAAACCAAGTGTCAAAATACATGCACGTAATGGTTTATGGCGAATTTGCTCAAGAACCTGCCGTAAAACTTTCTAAACTGATCATTGATTTACTCCCTCAAAACCATGAGGTTGTTTATTTAACAAATTCGGGAACGGAAGCAATCGAAGGAGCAATGAAATTGGCGAAGCGAGTGACGGGAAGATCCGGTCTCATTAGCGCAATAAACTCTTACCATGGCAGTACCATCGGAGCTTTAAGTCTATTGGGAGACGAGAATCAAAAAATGGCCTACCGCCCTTTACTAGCTGGAATAAATTTTATTGTTTTTAACAATGAAAAAGATTTAGAAAAAATCAATGAATCAACTGCTGCAGTTGTTCTTGAAACCATTCAAGGTGGAGCTGGATTTATTTTACCAGAAAATGATTATCTAAAAAAGGTCAAAAAAAGATGCAAAGAAATGGGGGCGCTTTTAATCCTTGATGAAATTCAGCCTGGGTTTGGAAGGACCGGTAAAATGTTCGGTTTCGAACATTATGGGATCTCTCCAGACATCGTCGTTATGGGAAAAGCCTTGGGAGGCGGTATGCCAATTGGCGCTTTTTCAGCAGCTTCTGCTTTAATGAAAGTACTTGAAGAAAACCCGAAATTGGGACACATCACTACTTTTGGAGGAAACCCAGTAATTGCCGCTGCAGCCTTAGCAAATGTTGAAGAAATCATAAATTCAAAACTTATTGATGACATAAAAAGCAAGGAAGAACTGTTTAGAAAACACCTCCAACATCCTAAAATAAAGCAAATCAACGGAACTGGACTAATGCTTGCGCCAATATTTGAAGATGAAGAAATTCCAACTCAACTGGTCCATCGTTGTTTAAAGAAAGGGCTGTTACTTTTCTGGCTTTTATGGGAAAAGAATGCCATTAGAATATCTCCTCCACTCAATATTTCTGAACAAGAAATCATCGTAGGATGTGAAATAATATGTCAAACGCTCAACGAAGTCTAAAAATGTTCATACATTGTTTAAAAGAATATATCGCTACCCCATTTGAATGCACCTAACTTATCTATTTTTATAAAAGTATTATTAGCATTCTATGTTCGATCAATTTTCAGAAGATAACAATCCCTCTATAACAAAGTTTGAGCAAATGCTCAAAACCAACCAAGTACTCTTTTTTGACGCACTTGAGTTTGAGAGTATCATTCACCACTATATTGATTTTTCTCAATTTAAGCTGGCTCGAAAGGCACTTAAAATGGCAATGGCGCAACATCCAGAAAATGTAGAGTTGATGCTTTTGGAAAGCGAACTTTTACTTTTCGATGGTTCTTTTGATGAAGCAGAATCATTGTTGCTTGAAATTGAGCAATTGTCGCCTTACCACGAAGAGGTTTTCTTACAACGGGCAAGTATTTTTTCTAAAAAGAAAAACCACACCTTGGCAATTGAATTGTTAGAAAAAGCCCTTGACTTGACGGATGATGAAGTTGAAGTTTGGAACTTAATCGGAATGGAATACCTTTTCCTAGAAGACTATTTTAAGGCCAAAAAATTTTTTCTGAAATGTGTTAAGGAAAACCCTTATGACTATCAATCTTTATACAACCTATTGTATTGTTACGAGCAACTCGAAGAAGATATTGAAGCCATTGGCACCTTAAATAAAATCCTTGAAACAAACCCTTACAGCGAAATTGCTTGGCATCAGTTAGGTAAATTGTATGTTAATATCGAAAAACTTGAAGAAGCCTTATCCGCTTTTGAATTTGCAATAATCAGTGATGAATCTTTCACTGGAGCTTACATAGAAAAAGGAAAGCTTCTGGAAAAGATGGGGCAGATCAATGAAGCCATTGACAACTATGAGATATCATTACAACTCAACGACCCCAGCGCTTATGTAAATCATCGGATTGGCAAGTCGCATTTAAAACTTGGAAATGACGATCTAGCAATTCAGTTTTTTAAAAAATCAGTTAAGCTCGAACCCAATCATGAAAAAAGCTGGATTTCTTTAGTTGATTTCTTTTTAAAGAAAAAAGAATATCTAAAAGCGCAATATTATGTTCAAGAATCAATATTAGCAAACGGAGATAGTCCAGACTTATGGCGAAAAAGTGGAGAAATACACTTTGAAATGAATTTCTATGAAGAAGCTGCTTTGGCATGTGATAATCAAGTAGAACTTGGTCAACACGACTTAAAAACATGGGTCATTTGGATGGATTCTCTTATTCATCTCAAAGAATGGGAACAAGCTATAGAAGTTGGCGAAAAAGCATTAAAGTATCATGAAAGCAAAGCTTCTTTTCTATACAGATTGGCCGGATGTAAAATGCGAATTGGGATGAAAAAAGAGGGGTTAAAGCTTTTTGAAAAAGCAAAACTAAATCTTCCTTTACCTTCAAAAATCAATCACCTTTTCCCTGAATTAACGAAAATCTAATTCCGTAAATCAACATATTTTTGGGTACAAATAAATCAAAAAATACTATCCTGTTTTTAAAAGGAATGGCCATGGGAATGGCGGACTTGGTTCCAGGTGTTTCTGGCGGAACCATTGCCCTAATTACTGGGATTTATGAGGAATTGATTCAGTCTATCGCTAAGTTTAATGTTGAAAATTTAAAGTTATTATTTAATAATAATTCCAAACAGTTTTGGGTAAACATCAACGGTAAATTTCTAGTCACTGTTTTTTCAGGGATTTTAAGCAGTATAATATTTCTTTCTTTTTTCATCAAATGGCTGATTGAAAATCAACCGATTGCGATTTGGTCGTTTTTCTTTGGACTATTGACAGCGAGTATCTTTATATTAAAAAAAGAAGTTTTACACTGGAACACAAATAGGTTTCTATTGCTTTTTGCTGGAATAATCCTCGCTTTT
>Ga0209711_10004543_pt1 | contig 11134 bp, 10 predicted proteins | sample ArcticOcean_MG_C_7_FD_187441 | JGI IMG/M metagenome (GOLD analysis project Ga0209711, IMG submission 187441) | Marine microbial communities from western Arctic Ocean - ArcticOcean_MG_CB11_88 (SPAdes) (version 2) | ecosystem: Environmental > Aquatic > Marine > Oceanic | place: Arctic Ocean... | reverse complement strand
CTTCCCACATCTTTTTGAAATCTAATACATTGTCCCACTTGATACCAGTTGTACCATATGGTGGATCGACACAGATCATATCAACAGATTCATCTTTTATTTTTGAAAAGATGTTAAAACAATTATCATTATATAGCATTTACGTGATCTTACCGTGACTTTAGTATTGTATGAAAAACAAAAAAGGAAAACGATAAGATCACGTAAATGTTATTATTCCATAAATTTTACTAAATTTGGACCTCCAAACAAATCAAGCATTCTTCTATATTCATATTCAGTTTGGTCTTCTAATTTTGTATTCGGGTCTAATGTATTACCCATATAGATATTGCCACCACTACCACCAAGTCTTTTCTTACATAGATCAACGTTATCTCTCATTATATCAACACCATAGATATCCTGTATGGCGTCTTCTTCCGTCATACCATGGTGTAATACCTTTATCCATTTAACTGGCACTAAAAACTGACCATCACCACACGCCGGGTCTATTACCGTCTTACCTGGAGCGAATTCATCTATGTTCATCTTTTGTAATATTTCAATAACTAATTCAGTAGGTGTAAATATCTCACCTGTTTTCTTTACACGTTCCGTCATTCTGTCTATACCAGACATATAACCATGTTTATCAGATAGTTCTTTTATTTTATCCCACATATGATTCAATATACTTAATCTCATCTTTTGTTAAGTTTAATTCTTTGTTTACTTTGTCGTTAGTCCAAGAAACATCTAAATCTAAAGCAGGTAAAGTTCTAATTCTGCCTGTAGTAAATGCCGCTGGCATACCTTTTCTAGTTCTATTATTACCACCACTTAATACATTTAACATAAATTTATATATTGTTGTTGTAAATAATTCTACTAAATTATTATGTTGTTTTTCGTCTTTTACATGTATAGCAATAACATTTTGAGAATATCCATCAACATCTTTTGATAAAAACATTTTAGGATTCATACCACCTCTTTGAGCAAAGACAGTTAAATATTTTCCTGTGTTTGTTTTTAATGATTTGTTAGAATATATGACAACAGGTCCTTCTTTTAAAACTCTATCAATATATCTAAATGTATGTAAAGATGTTTTCTCTTTAGACAAGTTTACTGTATCACTTGTTGATACGTTACCTTTACCTGAATATACATTAAATATATTTTGATTTTTATTATTTTCAATAATTTTATTAAATAATGTTATTTCATCTGATAAAAAATGTTTTACTTTTTTATTACCACCATCAGCAACCCAATAAACAGGATTAACAATAGAAGCGCCAGCAAAAGTATCAAGTGGTATATTTTCTATTTGTGATAAACCTTTTTCATTCAATTGATTTCTCATATTTTCAAATCTACCACCGGTCATAAAAGAACCAGGAGTTATCATAGCGACAGTATCACCATGTTTCAATGCCCATTCGGCATGTTCTTGATATACACTTACACCACCTTTACCTTTGTTACCTTTACTGAATGGTGGGTTACCTACTATTAAATCGAAATACATATTTTTTGCTTCCTTACTTGGTTTGTTTATATACTTAATACCTACGTTTTCCCATAGTTTAGAAAAACCACTTTCGTTTATAACTGTTATGTTTTTTTTTGGTACATCTAATTCTAAAAGAGCAGAAACTTCCCAACCCATAGCAGAACCAGCAACAGCAATTTTTAAGTTCTTTAAATTTTTAACTTTCTTTAATTTTTTTAACCACAATTTTTTTTCTGTTGACTCAACAAGACCAAGTTCTGGAAACTCACCGATAGATGTTAGTTCTTGGAATTTATTTAGGTCACCTGATTTAATTATGTTATTTGTACTCGCAACAATAGAATCAAATTGTATTTCTGGAATACCATTAATGTCTAATGCTTTAATAACATGTTTCTTATTAATACCATATATTTTTTCAAACTTAGGAGAAGAAATATTTTGTAAACATGTTCTATATGTATTGCCTTTCGAAATCATGGTAACCATTGAAACAGTGTTACATAACATTTCCATCTTTTTAGTTAAAATATAACTATCACTTTGTTTTTTAGCGGCACTTTTATTTTTTGTATTATTAGTGATAAAGTTTTTTGCTTTAGGTAATTGTGTATCTTCTTTTATTTTCTTTTTTTTACCAACATTGATTGATAAGAAATTAGCTAACAATTCTGGATTGTTTAAGATGTTTTCTGGTTTAGATAAAGCAAGAGCAACTTTTGCTAAAATTTTACTTGAAGACATTTCCTCAAGCAATTTATCAGGTTCAATTTTAACTACATTACCCAATAGACCAGTAGTTAGAATAGACACATTGTTTGTTAAAATTTTATTTGCCTTTTGTATTGATACCTTGTTATTCGCTGAATACTGAGCAGCCTCTATTGTTAGTAAGTTTGTGATCAAAGTATCTCTGTTAGGATCCATAGAATAAGTCACAATATGACCAAGTTCTTTATCAGTTTCTCCATCCCATAATTTACCAGGCGTCAATGGTCTACTAATTCTTTGTTGAGTAGGGTCTTCCCCACCTTTGTCATAACAAATCAAGGTTGCTTGTATTTCTGAAATAGAAAATGATCTACTACCCATTGTATTTGAGATAATAATCAGACCTCTTTTTCCTTCTCTTTTAGTTAAGTTAATTTGTTGTCTAACATAGTCTTGTGCTTTCGCATTTGTTGTATGACCACTATGTAAAACAACAAAGTTATAATATTTTTTTAATTTTTCTGATTTAAGACAAATATTTTTGAAATCGTCCATCGCATTAATACCACCACTACCAAACATCATAATACAATTTACAGTTTGTTTCATTGGGTTTGATAATGCTAAATTCTTATAGTTTAGATTATCCTCTTCCGATTCTGATAAAGTGCCTTCCATAAAATTCACAGCAAAGTTTTCTGATTTATAAGGGTTTTCCCAAAATTTAGTCCAAGAAAAGTAATCTTCTTTAGTCAATTTACTGACATACTCATCTGTATCAGATAGAGTCATCTTTAATGCTCGTCTTTTGATAATGTTGTCTTCGGACTGTTCTAGTTCCATATAGGTTGATGTAAATACACCATCAATACTTTCAGCGCCAGTGACCATTCTAGGCATGTTTGTACCCGACATTGTATTCACACAGAATTTACCAGTATTATTTTTAGGTATAAGATATTCTAATACCTCTCTTTTCTTTGGTGTCCAAGCAGCAAAGTCGCCCTCATCAACACAAATATATTTGTCACCGTTTGGAATATTTCTTAAAAATTTAAAATACTTCTTATTTTTAGCAAAAAGAGAAACCGTCACAAAAACTCTTTTGCCTTGTGAGAATGCTTTTTTTATATCTTTCTCATAGTCAGGATTTTCATGTGTTGTTATATACTCTATATCTTTAAAATCTCTAAATCTAGCAATATCAGCTCTAAAAGATGTATGAGTAGATAATACAGCAGATGGTCCCATCATAATTTTTTTATTTATTTTGTTAAAGTAATGTAATTCTTCGGTAGTTTTACCAAATCTTGGACACAAATTACTAACATGGTCTACTCTTTCAGAGTTAGAAGAATTATAATTTTCTAATCTTTCGTTGATTATTCTTTCTTGAGCTTTTCTTAAAATAAGTTTTTCATTAGCAGAAGCACCAAAAGAGATAATTACATCTTGTAGGTATTGGTGAACTTCTTCGACAGTATTTCCTGGAATTAGAAAAAACTCTTTTCCTTGACCATCTAATATTGGGTTACCATCTTTATCCTTTGCTGGTCTTAAACCTCTACGTTTAAGCTCATTGTGAATCACAAAGTCACGCTTAATATTATTTTTTGATACACCCCATGTTCCAACAACAATTTTCTTATCACTTTCACCAGTACCACCTTGTTGGGACATTCTCAGTTTACCAGATTCATCAATAGTAAGACCCTCATCTAAACCTTGTGCGGTATCACCAACTTTTGTTTTAATGTATCCAGGGGTTAAATCAACACCTTTAAGACGTTGATTTTCTTGTCTTAATTCATTATTTTTTACAGCGTCTGGATAACAATAAGAATATATAACCAAATCATCTTTTAGGTATTTCTCTTTAGACCAATTTTTTATATACATTAAGCAGCCTTCTTTAATAACTTATTAAATCTAGTTCTACATTTTTCAACTTCAATGTTTCCCTCTTTTACTTCATCAATTAATTTTTGAAGATGTTTATTGTAAGTTTCTAATGTCCAATAAGTCTTTGAAGGGAATTTTTGATTTTTCTTTATTCTTACTTCTTCTCTTTGAAGACCATTAAGACCTTTTTTCATATATTCAGATAAAGAATCAGTGGAATATGAAAGAGATTCTTTATTATGTTTGTATCTACTAACACAAGATTCTTTCTCCCATTGTTTTTCAACAACAGCTTCTTTCTTTGTTAGTTCAAAAAACTTAACAAAATAATCACATTGCTCAACTAATGTTTCTTTGATATCTTCGTCAGTACAACCTGTGTTTGCTAGCAAACTGTAATCAAAACATATTTTGGTATAAGATTTTGTGTCATAGTCGATTTCGATCATATATGGAGCTATGTGTTGATTAAATTCTTCATAGTTAGCCCAAAAATTGTTATCTGATTGGTTATCCATTATAGGAAATACTACCTCAGCAGTATCTTTATCATAATTTAATATTTTATAGTTTTTAGTCATAGTGTTTTCCTTTTTGTTGTTTTTGTTTTTCATACGTATATCCTATCATACTTTTGATTAAAAGTCAAGCCTTATTTTGTCTTATTTCCTATATGGTCTAGCAAATTTATTTTTATATTCATTTATCTCATATTGAATATATCCTAAAGGAAGACTAGTTATAGCAACTCTATTTTCCTGAGGTAATGCTAAAATTAGTTCGTGTATTTTTGATAAGGTTTTTTTAACATCTGATTTATTAGATGTAAGTATATCTCTCAAATTATTATAAGAATTAATTTGATCTGTCTTACTAGGATAATGACCTAGTTTTGTTAATTTATTATATTTTTTAGTCATAGTGTTTCCTTTTTATTGTTTTTGTTTTTCATAGGTATATAATATCACATCCACGGTAGGAGTCAAGCGCTAAAAATCGTTGGGAGGTAAGGGTTTTTCGTTAGTGAAGGGGGAGTTTTACTGTTTCCAGAGGGATTTACTCGTTCCTGGTCTAAATTGTGGTATTATTATAACCAACTTTTGCTATATAATAACTATCAACTATATCTGATATAGGGTTGGTAACCTTTACTGTATCAAATACTTTCTTTAAGTCTGTGTTTGTTTCTTTAGAAAAGGATTCATACATCATATCTTTATCAGCATTACCTTTTCCAGTGGCACCTTTCTTTACTACACTAGGAACAACGGTCTCATAGTCTATCGTCATCTGTTGTAGTCTATACTTTAGAATACCACAGTTCTCTGCTATCTGGAATATACCTCTTCCTTTTGATCCAAAGGAATATCCCTCTATGTAAACTAGTTGTTGTGTGTGTATGGTGTCCTCTATCAGTTCATATACCCAATCGGATATTTGACTAAATCGTCTAATAGGTGTGTCGTATTCTTTGTGTTCAAATCCAGTAATATTTTTCGCCATGGCACCAATATACTTCTTCTTACTTGTCAAGTAATAAAACTTACTTTTTTCAAATACAAAATCAGTTGTGATACAAATAGCAGGACTTGTTAAACTATAATCAATTCCAATTATCGTCTTCGGATTCGTTTGTCCAGATTGTGTCTTCATCATTATTAGGTACTTCCTCTACTTCATGTCCGCAAAATGGACAAGTCAATGGTTCAAGGTCTTGTACCTCAATATCCCATTGTATATAGTATTTAGTCTCACAACTGGAACAGGTTTTTTCTCTTTTTTCTATCATTATAATTTAAAGGATTTAAATTGATCTTTTTTAACGTCTTGTTTTATTCCACCAATAACATAACTTTCTATTTCTGTTTCTTGTGGAGCATTCTGTGTTGATCTACTGTTTAACCAATGATCTGTCCATGGTAATGGATTAGTTTTTTGGTCATAAGCAGGTGTTAGTTGTATGCCTTTCATTCTTCTATTTGCCGTAAACTCTACAAATTGATGCAACAGTTTTTCTGATAGACCTATCATAGAACCTTTAGAGAACAGATAGGTTGCCCAACGTTTCTCTTCCTGTACTGCCTCATCATACATATTATATACTTCTTTTTCTGTTTCTTTTATAATCTTTAGAAAGTCTTTATCGTTTTCATAATCTTTCCAATTATTAATAACTCTTTGTGACATTGCCAAGTGTTGACTTTCGTCTCTAGCAATAAATGAAATGATCTTAGCAGAACCCTCTAGTTTCTTTAATTCACCAAAGGCAAAACTACAAGCAAATGATACATAAAATCTTAAACCCTCTAGTATGTTTACTGATACCATAGCAAGATATAATTTTTTCTTTAGTTCATACATATCAACTTTAGACTTATCTAGTGTCCATTGGTAACCCATTTTGATAAGGTCATCATAAGTTTTTGTAACTGAATTTGCTCTCTTTTCTATCTTTTCATCTTTTATAATAGTATCAAATACTTCACCTGGTTGTGAGTATAAATTTTTAATGATGTATGTATAACTTCTACTATGTATTGTCTCCATAAAGTCCCATGCTACAATGGCACCTTCTAACTCTGGTAATGATACAAAAGGTAAAAATGCTAAACACGGACCTCTACCTTGAACACTGTCTAACATAGTCTGATACTTTAGATTAGATGTAAAGATAAACTTTTGTTCTTCTCTTAAATCTAGGTAATCGTTTCTGTCTTTTTGTAAAGATACTTCTTCAGGTCTCCAAAAATAACCTAACTGTTGTTGTGTTAACTTATCAAATATAGGATACTTCATTGTGTCGTATCTTTGTATTTGTAAATCTTCACCAAAAAACATAGGTTGTTTTGTGAAATCTACTGTTTTACTTTTGTTTAATACTGATTTTGCCATAGTAGTTTATTTAGTCCTTTATTAAATTGAACAAGAGTCACAGTTCTCTGGATCCTCATCTTCGATTATTGGTTCTTCCGGTACATTATCTTTAAAACCAATTGGGTGTGCTGGTTCGTCAATATCTTTTTTAGCGTCATATGTGTTTTGATAATAACTTGTTTTCCAACCTAATCTATAAGTTGTTAATAAGTCTTGTGCCATTACAGATACAGGAACCTGATTGTCTTCGTAGTTCTCTGGATTGTATGACCAATTACCTGATATTGCCTGATCGAAATACTTTTGCATTACGGCAACCACATTTATATATCCCTCATTCGACTTCATGTCCCATAATAAAGTGTAATTATTTTTTAGTCTTTTGTAATCAGGCACCACTTGTTTTAATGGACCTTTTTTACTTTTCTTAACACTTAAATAATCTCTAGGTGGTTCAATACCATTAGTAGCATTAGATACCACACTAGAGGATTCAGATGGCATTTGAGCCGATAAAGTGCTATGTCGTAGACCCGACTCTTTGATTTCTTTCCTCAACCACTCCCAATCGTAAGATAGATTTCTGGTTACAACCTCATCTACCTCTTTCTTGTAAGTGTCTATTGGTAAGATACCATCAGAATATTTTGTTTTATGAAAGTAATCACATTGACCTTTTTCTTTTGCCAATTCATTACTTGCCTTTAATAGATAATATTGAAACGCCTCTGTAAGTTTATCAACTTGACGCCATGCTAATTTTTGGTCATATGTATAACCTTTTTTAGCAAGATAGTGAGCAAGGCCAATATAACCTATACCTAAACTTCTTCTCGCCTTTGTAGATATTTCGGCAGCCTTAACAGGATATTGTTGATGATCTATAATTTCATCTAAACTTCTTACTGCTAACTCACATAAACTTTCTAGTTCGTCTCTCTTATCTATTGTTCCTACATTGATGGCAGATAGAATACACAAGGCAATCTCTCCGTCACCATCTATATGGTCGATAGGATCAGTAGGTAATGTAATCTCCTGACAAAGGTTAGACATTCTAATCAAGTCTTTAAATGATGAGTGAGTATTACAGTGGTCTATATTCATTATATAAATTCTACCTGTTTCTGCTCTCTCTTTTAGAATACTACCAAATAATTGTTGTGCTGATATTTTTGTTTTACTTACACTTGTTTTTCTTTCAGCTTTTATATACAGATCGTCAAACTCTGGTGTTCCCCATGCCTCATATAGTTCAGGCACTTCATGTGGTGAGAATAAAGTTATTTCTTCTTCGTTGATAAATCTTTCATAGAATAGTTTTGATAATTGAATTGAATAATCTAATTTTCTAACTCTGTTATCCTCTGTACCTTTATTGTTTTTAAGAACAATAATATCTTCTATCTCTTGGTGCCAAATAGGAAAATGAACAGTAGCAGAACCGCCTCTAACTCCGTTTTGAGTACAACATTTAACTGTTGCTTCAAACTTTTTAAGGAAAGGAATAACGCCGGTGTGTTGTACTTCACCTCCTCGTATCCTCGCATTGATACCTCGTATTCTACCAGCATTAATACCAATGCCAGCCCTTTGTGCAACATACCTTCCAATAGCCATATCGCTAGAAAAAATACTGTCCAAAGTGTCATCAACATCAACCAGAACACAACTAGCATACTGTTTAAGTGGAGTTCTAACACCTGCCATAACCGGAGTTGGAATATTAATTTTGAATTGTGAAATTGCGTCATAGTATTTTTTAACATAAGTCATTCTCTTTTCTTTTGAATATTGAGAAAATACCGTAGCAGCGATCATCATATACATCATTTGAGGTGTTTCAAATACATTGTTATTTGATCTATCTTGTACTAAATATTTGTCTATTACTTGTCTTAATCCGGCATATGTAAAAGTATAATCTCTTTCATGGTTAATCCAGTTTTCCATTCTATCGAAATCTTTTTTATCATACCATTTTAAAATATTTTCATCATATACTTTTATCTCTACACCTTTTTTTACATGGTCGTAAATGTGTGGGTGATCCCAAAGTTTGTCTATAACTTGTTTTCTTAATGAGTATAGTAACAATCTGGCTGCCACATATTGGTAGTTTGGATTGTCTAGTGAAATTAAATCAGCTGCTGACTTAATTAGAATTTGTTGTATGTCGTCTGTTGTCATTCCATCATAGAATTGTAGACCACTATTCATTTCAACTTGACTTGATGATACACCTTTTATATCTTCAACGGCATACTCTACCATATCATGTATCTTGTCTATATTAAGGGGTTCTTTTCCTCTTACACCTCGTTTTACTACGTTTATTTCCTGCTTATCTACCATGTATTTCCCCTTTTATATTTTTTTCCAATGATTTAGTTGTGTAAGAGCACTCAACTTTGAGTGAGTGTTATTACTTATAATATCAGAAATCTCTTGTTTTGTCAACCCTGCAACAATCATGTCGTTGATGTCTTTATGACGCATGTCGCCTGGCCATATAACTATATTAAATTCTTGTTCTATCACTTTACTCATTCTATTAACAATTTCTCTATTACGAGGTTCGTTGTCGAATATATAGGTGACCTGATCATTAGGAAGTTTATCTTTTAAAACTAAATCAGCACCACCGGCAGCTAAACAGTTATCTACAAATAAACTATCAATAGGTCCTTCAACAATATAAATCTCACGTTGAAAATTAACTCTTTCTAAACCATAAACCTTTTGTTTATCTTCGTCTAATTTAATTGTTATGTATTTTGGTTGTTCATTACCAAAGGCACGACCTTGAAAGGCAAAGAATTCACCCTTTGTATCGTAAAAAGGTATTACTAGTCGTGGTTGATCTTTAGTAACTTTGTATGTATTAGGTTTAACCCTATTAACTAAGGTCATAAACTTTTCAGACAAATATAATATATCAAAATACTTTTCAGGTATTTTTCTATTCACACAATATAATCTAGCAGGGTGATCTGCTGGCAGACCACTAATCTTTTTTAAACTGTCTAGTAGAGTTGGGTCTTTAAACTTTACAGGTTCAAATTCAAACTCTGGTTTCGGTGTCGCTGGTGCCGATTTCTTATATCTCTCTAAAAGGTATTCTTCATACATCTTAGGATCAATTTCTTTTATGAAATTTGATAAACTTTGTCCTTGTCCGCAGTTGTGACATTTAAAGAACATGTCATTTTTAACTCTGTAAAAATATGCTCTTGCCTTTGTTTTGGACTTTTGTGAGTCTCCACAATGAGGACATCTAAAGTTGAATAGGTAATCAGTCTTCTTTTTAAACTGACCTAATCTACTTGAAATATTTGTAATAAATTTTAAATCTATATAACTTGACATAACAGACTATAATATAACACAAGTTGATCAAAAAGTCAAGTCTAGGACAACATACTTACTATATAAGTAAAGTTCTTTGATAGTATCCATCCAACGACAACGGAACCACCTAGGATTAACCATTTCCACTTTTCTAACATACTAACACGGTCTCCGATATCGTTTCGGATAGTCTTAATTTCACATAGTAATCGTTTTTCGGATAGTTCTATACTGGCAGTTAGGTCTTTTTGAATATGAGTTATCTCATCTTGTCTTGCTTTTAACTTATCAAATAGTATATCATCTACTTGTTCTTGTCTTTGTATTTTTTCTTCATGGACTGCCAACATAGATTTGATAGAAGTAGAAACATCTGTAAGTTTATCAATCGCCGTATCTAAACGACTTTGAATACTTGTTGAGTTTTCTATATCTTTACGTAAGGATTCTAATTGAACCCTTATATCTGTGTGTTGATTGTCTGACATGTCTTACTATTTAGTTGGTTAATATAAGTTTATTTTTCCTATTTAGGTGTACGCCGATATAACGTCTTTATACTATTTTAACTTATCAGTAACCTATCTATATTTATTCTTATGCTGATCTTAGCATTGACTTCATCATGTGGATTCTTCTCATTTTATACAGTTTAATCAATGTTTTCTTTCTTCTTCGTTCTTTTTGTTTCTTTATTCTTAACCAATGTAAATTCAGTAAATATAATTTAAGTTTCTTCTTGTTTCTTATTATTTTCGTTAGTGTTCTTCTTAACTTCTTTTGTTGAAGTAG
>Ga0209711_10004541_pt1 | contig 11144 bp, 17 predicted proteins | sample ArcticOcean_MG_C_7_FD_187441 | JGI IMG/M metagenome (GOLD analysis project Ga0209711, IMG submission 187441) | Marine microbial communities from western Arctic Ocean - ArcticOcean_MG_CB11_88 (SPAdes) (version 2) | ecosystem: Environmental > Aquatic > Marine > Oceanic | place: Arctic Ocean... | reverse complement strand
ACCAACATTAAAGTTAGTTGAAGTATCATCACCTATTGTGATTGTATTGTTTACAAGTTTGTCATTTGTAATAGAACCTGTTAATTGAGCATTTGTAATTGTTCCTGATAATGAACTTGTAGGATAATTTGTTGCGTCTGCTAAATCAAAAGCAGGAGTAGCGTCTGTAGCACCTAAGGCAAGTGATATACCACCAAAAGATACAGTAGAATTTAATAAAGAAGTATTAGCAATACCTGTTAGTGTATTAGAAGAACCTGAAATTGTTTTATTCTCTAGTGTGTCAGTAGATGTTTCTGTTAAAACAGTACCGTCAATAGCAATAGAAATTTTGTCTGCTGTTATAGTAGTTGCAATTCCATTACTACCTTCAACTGTTAAAGTATCGCCTAAATCTACTGCGTGAGAACCGGTATCGCCTGTAACAGTAATTGTTGAATTATCTAATTTTGTATTTGGTAAACTTGCTAATGCACTACTTGGAATATTTGTAAATGTATTACTATCACCATTAATTGTTTTATTTGTTAAAACTGAAGTAGAAGCGTCTGTTATATAATTACCAGAAAGTAGAGTTGTACCATCGCCTAAAACACCATATAATTCGTCAAAATTTGTATTTACTTTGGCTGCACCTGCTCTTAAATTATCACCTGTTCCATCATTAGCAGCTGATCCTCGGTTAATAGTCTGTTTTGTCATTTAGTTATATCCTACTTGTTTATACTATTTATAAACTTCTTATGGGGTTGTATCATCAAAAGTTAATATGGTTTGAGCAAAGTTTGTAACAGTATTATCAAAGGAATCCTGAGAAGCCGCAAATTGCGTAGGCATTGCAAAATTTGTCTTTAATAACTGACCATCTTTATTTGAAGTTGCTAAAAATATAGCACCTCTTCCATCTAGTGATGTTCTTGTACCTGTTATCTTTATTTCACTTAATTGCTTAAATGTTATTTTACTTGCACTTGAATTTATACCAAATATTGTATTTGCGAATTTGTTTAGTGTACCAAATTTAGGTCCTGCATATGCGTACCCTTGTTTAACTTCTACACCATCTATTGTAGCTCTTTTTCTACTAGTCATACTAATTTCAATAGATGGTCTAGTTAAAGTTATATCTCTTGTATTTGCAGTAAATGGTTCTCTATAATCATCACCAGCATCCATTAATCCTTCAGTCATATTATCTGACCTTAAACTTGTGCCATCATCTACTGTTCCTAATCTTCTACCAAAGACAGTTGTAAACAATACATTTAATATATTGAATAATGGAGTATCTATAGCACCTGATATAATACCAGTAACTGGAGCTCTAACTTTTAAATTTAATCTACTAACCAAATCAACTTGACCTGTAAAATAAAAACCTGATGTGTGCATTGTCTTTTTAAATGAGTCTCTCCAATCATTAATTGATTGACCAACTTTTAGTACATAAGAAAAATCTTGGTAGTATTTACTGTCTTGTACTTTCATAGTTTGTTCAGATACATAACCATCTTCATTTAAAAATTTACCATCTGTATCTGCAACAGAAACTACATCTACTATAGCACTAGCAACATCTAATCTTATTGCTGTTGCTGATCCACTACTTGATGATGTTATTGTTTCGTTTAGAATAAAATTAGTATTTAAATCTTTTACTTTTAATAAACTTCTATCTGCGTCATAACTTGCAAGTGTACCAGTTGCACCTGAAGTAGAACCTGTAATAGTATCATTAGCATTAAAGTTACCTGACTTGTTAGTTAATAATAAACAGTTTCTAAATTTAATTGTTGGAGTTGGACTATTTTGATAACCTTCTCCTAATTCATTTGTTTTTAATCCTATAACTCTTCCTATATCAGTACCGTTTGCTAAAACATTTGCATTAGAACCTGATGAGGTTATAGTTACTTTAGGTGGTAAATTATAACCACTTCCACTATTAATTAAAAATATATCTGTTATATCATTTAAGTCGGAGTTAGTAGCACCTTCTATTACAATTTTACTTCCAGAGTATTGATCTCCTCTACCAGTTTCATCTTCCATTAAAATGTGTTCAGCACCTGTTCCTGATTCACCAGAGATACCACCATTAACAACAGAAACAAATCCTTCTGCATTAACACCTTCTGTTCCTGTATTATCAAAAACTAATTTATCTCCTACTGAATAACCTGTTCCTGGATTGTCAATAACAATTTCTGATACAGGTCCTGAACCTATAGCACTAATAGCAATATTAGCACCTACACCACCACCTGATACAGTTAAGAAGTCACCAGTAGAGTATAAGTTACCATCATTAGTAATTGTTTTTAATCCCGGTATACCTGTAATAGTTGCTTTTATAAAAAAGTCATCTGTATCACTAGCAGTTCCAGTAATTACTTCGTTAATTATAAATGTTCCAGTCATAGAGTTTATATTAAGTACAAATTCAGAAACTTCTTTATTTCCGATAACAAATTTCTTAACTGATTCTACAACAGCAGTTGCTCCTGTACTTGAACCTTTTATTGTTCTACCAACTAAATCTGTTGTATCACCAATTACTACAATTGATCTTAAAACTTTTTGTGTATTCCATTGTCCGTCTGATACACGCAACATTTGTGTTCTAGGATAAAATGTTTCTGATATTTGATTAAATAATATTCTAAAAAATAATTCGTGTCCTGCTTGTGTACCTTTTAGTCGGTACATTGATTTAATATTTTTAATTAGATTTCTTTTGTCTAATCCTAGTGCTAAAGTTTCAGGTATTGTTTTTAAAAACTCATCTCTAAATTTTGTTAAGAAGTTTGATATAACTTTGTCGGGATCTCTAAAGTTTGTTAAATTTTGAACAGTTGTTACAGGATTAGGACGATAATTATTAATTACTGCTTGAGCGTCTGAAGTATTACCTGTTACTATTTCATTTCTAGTAAATTTGTCTTGTGCTGATATATAAAGTTTACCATTTGTTAAATCTTCAGCAATAACTTTAGCAGTTGCATTTGATGTAAGACCTGTAATAGTTTCGCCTACTGTAAATTTACCAAATGAAGAATCTTCATAAATTATTTTATCGCCAGTATCTAGTTGTGTTTTTTCTGAAGTTATTTTTGAACCGTCTAATAATAAATTATCTGATAGACTAGTTTCATTTTCTAAAGTTATACCATCTGTATTTTCAATACTTGTAACCTGCAACATAGCAGATTCCATAAATTGATAATAAGTTTTTAAAAATTGGGCGAATTGAGGGTGGTCATCAACTACAAAATCAGGTAATTGACTATTAATGAGTGTTGAAATTTTATCATTAAATTTTGCCATAGGACATTAGTAACTTGAACTAGTTGTGTACCCTACTCCTGCCTCGGAAGAACCACCTATAAAGGTATCTTCAGAAACATTTACGATTGAATTTGAAACATCTATTTCTAAAATTTGATCTCTTACAGGAACAACATCATTTGATAATGGAGAAGCAGTTACCTCAATTACAGTAGAAACAGAACCTCTAATATTAGAAATAGAAGCAATGTCTAAAGAATTAATAGTAATTTGTCCTGTTGCATAATCAATTGTACCTTGTGTAGCATTTTGTACTGTTTTAATACCACTTACAAGATAATAAACTCTAACATTTCCCATACCGTCATCATCTAAAAACATTTCATTAGTATTACCTGATATTTTAAAACCAGTAGATGATAAAACTGCTTCGTGTCCTGAATGAGGATTGTAAATTGCATTTCTAAAGTAAACATCATATTTTGTAGATGAACTTAAAGTTGGTGTAAAACTTTTTCTAATTTTAACAGTTGTAATATTAGATAAAATAGAATTATCTACATCATCAACTATACCCATAACTTTAGAATATCTAAACACACCGTCAAATGCTGTTAAAGTATTTGTATTGTAATTTGTTATTGCTTGTACAATTTCTGACTTCAAAGTGTCTGCTGTTTTAGCAGTAGAGTTTTTATCAAACTTAGCATTAATTACTAATACAACTGAAGTTATTATTGGGTCAATTATTTCAGGTCTTACTGAAGCAACATTGTAAGATTTTAATTTTGTTACTATATCTAATTTTGTGGCATTAGTTAAAGGTACACCTGACTGACCTTTGACTGCAATTTTAACAACACCGTAAATAGGTGTTTCATCATCTTCACCACCCCAAGCACTTATAGAAGTTGCATTAGGATAAATTGATCTTACTAAAGTTTCATAATCGGTTGTAGTAACTGCTCTATCTTGTGATGTGTATTGTAGAGGTGCATTAAATCTAATTGATTCTTTACCTTCAGCTTCTGATCCGCCTTGAGCATTTGTTTTAGTTACAACTGTTACATCTGAAAATCCACCTACTGAACTTGAAGCAACAAAAGATGAAGCACCGTTAGCCTCAGTTTTGTTTCCAACAATATATTCTATAATTACTATGTTACCATCTGCTAATCTTTTACCTATTACATCATCACCAAAATAAATTTGAAATTTACCTGTATCTGTTTCTTGTAAGAAGTATGCTCTTGATGTATTGTTTAAACCTTTTAAACCGGATGCTAATGAGTAGGATGTCTGTGTTGAATCTGCTGAAGAATTTTGAATAGTTACTTTTAATGTAGTTGTATCAGCGTTAACACTTGGTATAATAAATCTTTGGTCAACATCTGTACTATCTACTGTATATCTAAATGAAACTAGCGTCCCTTCATATAAATTTACATCTGAAAATTTGTAAACACCATCTTGTGGTGTCATTGTTATTTTTTCATTATTTACAAACTGATAAGTTAAAGTATCTATTGTTGATGTGAAAACTGTTCCTTTATCCATTGTAACTGAAGAACCAGTAGCATTGTTTAAAGTTACATCAACTGTTGCGAGAGCAGATTTACTAGATGATGGAGTGTACCCTAACATCTTTGCTAATGAAACTACATTTTTTCTAATATCAGCAGAGTCTAGGTACATTTCATTTGCAACCATATTAGCATTGAAACCTAGATAGTGTGTGTTGTATGCTAATGTATCTAACAAGACAGCAAAACCTGAACCTTCAAAATTGTAATCTGAAAACTCTGGTTGATCTTGTAAAAATGATTTTAAATTTTCTTTTATTGCGTCAAAATCTAAATCTGATACTATAAATTTATTACTTGCCATATTATCTTAATCTTTCTAAAAATGTTTCTACTGTTACAGGTTCTGCTACTCCAACAACATAAAATATAATTCTTAATGAGTAGCTGTTTCTATCAATATCAGGTTTTGCTATAATCTGTTCTAACTTAATTCTTGGTTCAAAATTGTTTAATACTTCACCAACTTTTCTTTGTAAATTAAGAGCAGTAAGAGGTGTCATTGGTTCAAACAACATTGCTCTAACATCACTTCCTATTTCAGGATGAAAAGGTCTCTCATAATGATTTGTGTTAATCAAATTTCTAACACTTCTTTTGACTGCCTCTACATCTGTTAATTTGTTAACATCATTAGTAACAGGATTACGACCAAAGTTTAAATCTAAATCTTTATAGATTCTATTTGCTCTTAAAGAGTTATTAGTATTAGTAGCATCGTAGTTCGGCATATCTCTTATATTTATACTCTAACCCGAGAAAACATTAGAAGAACCTTTAGTCATTGCCCCAGCGTCTGTACTATCTCCAATTCTTGCAACTGATAGTCCACATACCCGAACTGTTGAAGAACCTACATTAACTTTTGCAACGTGAGGGGCACAAGGTGGCAATGGTGGAAAAGGATGCGACACAGTTGGATCAGTAATTCTTGCAATTAAGATACTATTTGCAAAAACAGTTGATTGTCCTGGTGTGTTTAGTGTTGTTGTACCAGTACAAGCGTGTCCTGTACTTAAAGTATCCCCTTTTCTACTAACTGCTGGCATTATGCACTTCTTTTAACTGAATCTCTTTTTGCTTTAAGAGCATCTTTTGTTTTTTGTTGAATTATTGCTTGTCTAATTTTTCTTCCCATAGGTATTTTTACTGATTGCTCAACTTTATTACCTTTTTTAGTAATAAACTCAACACCAATCACATTATCCTTAAAATCTCCTTGTACAGACATTACTGCTTTCTTCAAACTCATTTTTTCAACTTCTTTTTCGTCACCTGCTTCATTCCAAAACTTAAATATTCTCATTTTACTCATTTTATAACTCCATTAATTAATATTATCGTATTTTATAGTATCTTTCCAAGAATCATCTGATTCTGCGTGTCGGCAATATGTACAAACTTCAGTTTTTTTGATTTCACCGTAATTTACATAATTTTTTTCGCCACAATGGCAAATATATCCACAATTCTGGCAATTTTTTACTGATTCTACCATAAAACTATTTATCCTTCAAATCAAACACTATTTTTTACTAAAAAGTAGAACAAAAAGAGAACAAACGCAAAAAAAGTTGATATTACTTGATTTTTCGGGTATTTTTTGCTTGACTTTCGGGTATTTTTCCTATATTATAGTATGTATATGATAAACAAAGAAACAAATAATAACAATTTGATAATCGTTAGAAATATCGTTTATAGTTCAATCAAAAAGATCAATAAAAAGATCAAAGAAGAAATAGAAGTAGATCCAACTCTATTGAATATGATTGACATTAATATGAAAAATGCTATTAATAAAATTATCAATAACTACAAAGAAAAAAAACAACAATAAGGAAAAAACACTATGAAAAAACTATACGAATATTTAACAATAATAATGTCAATATCAGGAACACTATGTTTAATAGGTGCTGTTGGTGCAATTGACGGTGGTTACCACGGTATCCCAATGAATAATAATTGGTTGGCGTGTGGTGTATTAACACTATTAGGAGTTGCTATGTACATATTAGCATTATATTCACAAGAATTATACAAGGAGGCGAAATAATATGACACCAGAAAAATATAACGAGTTAAGAGTACAAGAACAACAAGGTCAAATTATGGCTGATGAAACTGTTAAGTCTATTCAATTAAGAAAAGACATAATGAAGTTAGCATTAGCTGAAAGTGCTACTGATTGTACTATTATGTGTGGTACATTGTTTGCTAAGTTTAGTGCTTCAATACACGAACAAATGGCAACAAATTTGAAGAAGACTTTACAGACTTTCTTTGACAACAGAAAAGTTAATGATTGTTATGTTCAAATGTCAGGTACATTACCTGATAATGAATATGCTTATGACTTTATGCCAATTGTAGATTTTAGACATAACGGAGTAGGAGTATAATGACGATAGTAAATAAAACAGCAGAAACTTTAGACGAGGGTATTAAGAATATGATGGCTGGTGCCAAAAATGATTATGCTAATTGGGGAAAAGGTTCTGATTACGGACAAAGACAGTTAGTAGAATGGGACAGTAAAACTAAAGTAACACAAGGTAAGAAGTACATTAAAGTTGTACAAGAAAACGGAGTGTTTGCTTTTATTGTAAAAGAAGACTTTAAACACTTTAAAAAAGGTGATGTATTAAAGGCCGCTGGTTTTAATGCTCCTGCATTAAACAGAGCTAGAGGCAATGTACTAACTGGAGGCTATTCTATTAAATGGACTGGTCCCGAATATTTGAGAGGATAATGAAAAAGAAAACAAAAAATAAAAAGGAGAAAAAAAATGTACATTAATGGACACGATAACAAAACGGATGTTATTCAAAATGTGATTGAGAATATAGATGATGGTTTATTAGCTAATGCTAAAGATATGTTAAATCAATTAAAAGAAGCTATGAGTGATAAAGAAAACAGAGTACAAAGAGCAAAAGATATGATTAAGTATTATGATGCTCAAAAGAAAGCCGCTCTGAAAGGTAAGAATAAAGATTTAGCAAAAAAGATGTTAAAAAATGAAAAGAAATAAATTAGAAAGAAAACTAGATGAATACAATCACACAATGGAATTGATAAGAACCATAATTCCAGTTGCGATATTAATTCTTCAAGTAATCATATTGGTAAAAATTACATAATGCTAATAATCAATAGTGAAGTCAAAACATACGATTACTATTTAAAGTGGTTTGCAACAGGTCTATTAATTATTGGGTCTGCTTTTAACTCACTTGCAATCTATCCTTTAGGACCTTTGCTAAATTTAGCAGGTGGTCTAGTATGGTTGATTGTTGCAGTATTATGGAAAGAGGCAGCACTAATTACAACAAATGTTGTTTTAGCTAGTGTTACGATAATTGGATTAGTATATACTTATTACTATTAACAGAATTTAGAGTTACCCTTAAATGGGTTGTTTTTTCCCACTAGAGGCTGGAAACCTCTAGTGGGTTTTATTTTATCTAGTTATTACTTGGTTCTACTTTGATATGTTTTAAAACTTTACCAGCATTGGCACCGTTCTTAACTACATAACCTGTTGTACCATTTCCATACGCCTCAACAGATTGAACATTTTTTTGAAGCACTTTTGCTTTTTGTTCTCTTTTCTGTTTCTCAGCATATTCAGATAACATACGAGTATGTCTAGTCATATACACCCTCCTTATTAGTTGGGTGCGTTTCTTCAACCTTATGGTCTACTTCCGTCCGTTTCAGGATAAACGATTAATAATATTTATACGCTGAAAGAAGTGCCACAACCACAAGATGAAGTAGCTTTGGGATTGTTAAAAACAAAGGCAGATTCAAAATCATCATAAGTGTAATCTAATTCCATACCTGTTAAATACAATTCGTTAATTCTATCTACAACTAACATATCATCAATAACAATATCTTCCCTTTGTTCTTCATCTGTAAATGACCAGTCATAATTAAAACCAGCACAACCACCACCTTTAACAGATAGTCTAACAAACTTCTTGTTATGTTTCTTTTTTAATTCGTTTAATCTTTTATATGCGTTATCTAATATTGTTATCATTTATATCTCCGTAGTGTAAGTATGTCATTATCTGATACTTTGTTCCTTTAATTACTTTTTCACCTTGATGAGGGTGTGTCCAGAAAGGTGGAAACATTAATAGTTTTCCTGCCTTTGGTTTACATTTAATCTTATATCTAGGTATACTAGTTTCGCCACCTTCTTCTACATCTGATAGATACATTATAAAAACTAGAAATCTTTTTGATGATGGTCCTTGACTTCTTAAAACATCAACGTGATCTTTAAAAACATCTTTATCATTTGCAACATACTTTTTAATTCTTATATTCTCCATATCTATTAAAGGCGGTAAATGATGTTTCTCTATATTTACTTCTTTCATAAAGTGTTGTAAGTTTTGTTTTAACACTCTAATATAAGTTTCTTTAATATCTTTAAATTCTTCTTTACCCTCTATATCTAATTCAGTAAAACTTTTTCTTTCATCATCAAAGGTATTAGTTTTACTTTGTTCAAATAGATCAATAACTTTATTACACCATTCTTTAGAAACAACTCTATCATATTCTCTAACACAAGACTCTGTTTTACGATTAGCAATTATCTCTTTTACTTGCCTATCAGATTTCATTTTACCATCTTCTAATTCACTTAATCTTTGCATATGTTCCTTTACATTCATTATAAAATTGATTATGTTCTTCTCTCGTAATCGTATGTCTTGTACCGTCTTTTATTTGTAACATCAAATCTGTATTTGTTATAAACATTACTTGTGGTATAAATTTATTAAACTTTTCTCCTATTCTATAACAGACTTCACTATCTGGATCCATTACATACTGAAAAGTTTTAAGGTCTTTGTTAACTGATGGCCAATTAGCAGTATCATATATGATTCCATTTTTATTTATATTCCAACAATGTCGTATAATAGGTATTGCATTTATACTTTTGCGTTTAATAGGGCAATACCAATTGGCAATAGTATCAGTAACTAACCAACCGTTTACAACAGATCCCGAAGTTCTTTTTGCTTCCTCAGCAGACATCTTCTCGCAACCTTTAGTATAATAATTACTATTTGGTTGCTGTTTAACTTCTTCTATGTATTCTGCGTTAATTCTGTATTTTAAAAATTGTTTTGTTGTTTCACTTATTTGCATACTTTTTTCAGTTCTTCTAATAGATCAAAAAACCATTGTAGTCTTTTGATGTCATTATGTTTAGTCAACTTTAAAAACTTAGGATAATCTTTATTAAGTTGTTTGTTAATTTCTTCTTTACTTCTCATTTGGTATTATCGTTGCCACTAAATGTACTCTATCAACTTCACTACCATTAAAGAAGTTATGATACTTTGTGTTATCAGTTATATATCCTGCACCATCGGAAGGCATATGAAACGCCTCATTATCTATGACCATAATATTACCTTTGTTTGTAATAATAGGTATGTGTAATCTCTTTTCAGGATCTCTATGCCAACTTAAACAAGTACGAGGTGGTTTCATTAGAAAACGAATACGCCCTATATGAAAGTGTGATCGTATTGTATTGTAAACTTCTTCTACATATGACCCTTTAAACTCTGGACAGATTTCTGTATATTTTTCTTCTTCAACAAAAGGTAATCGTTGTTCTTCTACATTAGTGGTATCAGGCATTGTCCAATATAAACCACGAACATTGCCGCCGCTAATACTTCTTGGATCACCTGGTATCCGATTAATGCAAATTGCATTGAAGTCCACATTAGCAGGGTTATCAGTTTTAAAACCTAAATGATATTTAAAATCAAGGTACTCTTTACCTAATCTATCAACATCTATATTAAGATTAACTCTAGTATGATTGGGACTTATATGTTCTTCAAGCATATCACTATTTAGTTACTTCTTAATAACTCTAATACCGCTTATAGAAACAAAGAGAATTTTCCGATTTTTTTTAAGATGCTTCGATTCGGCGATTTTCGTGGTCGTTGGTACTCTAAGCATTTCTGGAAGTTTCAACACCACTATGTATACCTTATAGGATTCCAACACCCAAGTATAAGAGAGATAACCAGAATAGTCCTTTTAATAGAAAGAATAAGAAACCAAGTATACCTAGTTTTTTACTCCACGAAATTTTTTTAGATTGATTTTTCAAGGTTTCCTTGTACTCACGCTGAGATTGTATTCTCTTTAAATATTGTCTAATACGGTACCTTTGTTTAGGTGTCATTCCCATAACATCTCCCCTTACTATGT
>Ga0209711_10004537_pt1 | contig 11150 bp, 5 predicted proteins | sample ArcticOcean_MG_C_7_FD_187441 | JGI IMG/M metagenome (GOLD analysis project Ga0209711, IMG submission 187441) | Marine microbial communities from western Arctic Ocean - ArcticOcean_MG_CB11_88 (SPAdes) (version 2) | ecosystem: Environmental > Aquatic > Marine > Oceanic | place: Arctic Ocean... | reverse complement strand
AGGTGGCTTGATACACTAGATAAATCTAACAGCACTAAGTCAACCTACCTGTCATGCTTGAAGGTGATATTTCTGTACGCGCAAGATAGGGAGTTTATTAACGATCAAATACGAAATCCCTTCGCAGACATTAATCTCGGTAAGAGCGATAAGATTTCGTATAAGTTTATGGAGGACGATATGCTAAGAGAGATTATTAGCAAGTTTACGCTCAATAAACACCGGTACGATGGTCTTATTGCAAACCTTGGTCGCTCAACAGGTGTTCGCCTGGGTGAGTTATTTAACAGCAAGCTAGAGACGCATAAAGGAATCGTCTGCCTAAACGTCGTAGACGCCAAAACTCCTGCGGGCATACGGTTAGTCCCGATACCGGATAGACTGGTTGAGGCGGTCACACAGGCCCATCCAGCGTGGGTTGAAAAGGGTAAGGGTAGTGATTTCTCCAAGCGATTTGGTAAAGCGAAAGCGAAAGTGGTTAATGATCGGGCGATTGCCTTTCACAGCCTTCGTGTTACGTTTATAACGTGGGCGGGTAATACTCAAGACAGGTGGAGTGAGCAGCATGTAGCTTGGCTTGTGGGGCACGAAGAAGGCAAGGGGGATGCTATGACAGGGCAGTTGTACTTCAAAGGGTATAACTTGGAATTGATGAAACAGATCGTTGAATCTGTGTATGCGTTTGATCCCCTTAAAGGGCTGTAGAGCATCCAGTTATGCCTGATTATGGCGGCGTCTGACACCAGACACTACGAGGTGCGATTTAACCGATTTCCACTCTATTTAAAGACATTCCTGCAAGCTATGTGATATCTCAGATATATACAGGTTCTGCTGTAGGTATTATCTATAAAATGCTTTTATTTATGGAAACGCGTATGAGAAAGACCCCGACGCGCCGTGCCGGCCAGCTGGGCAGAGATTAAGGCTGCCCCCGGGGCTCTCTAAGCCCGTCTAATCCTATTTATTTGTTTAGCTAACTTGTCTTAAAGGCTTCAAAATAGGTCTCTAACTGTCCTAAAACCTCCGCGAGAGTCTCGGCTCTTATCTCAAAGTCCGGCCTTTTTATCTGTATATTATTTATCATTGTTCGCCAATTACGCGACAGATTCTCGGTGGCTATTGCTACCGATATCGTAGAGGCTTCTAGGTTAGTGAGGCTCCCTTCACCGTCATAGGTATCTTGAAGATAAGCAAAGAGTGCTTCGGCCTTACTAGCCCTCGTCCTACCTTCGCCTCTTAACTCCTGCTCCACCGTTAGGGCTCCTTCCGTAAATGGATTAACTACTAGCTTAGGCACTAAGGTCGTTAGGTTACTATCAGGTTCTATAGGAGTCGTCAGCATCTCAAAGACCAGGGCATCAGGCATTGCATGGTCTTTGGACTTAGTGTTTTTCATGGTGGCAGTCAGGCCGTTTTTGGATAAGCTCCACTCGGCATCTAACGCTCCGTTTAGTGCCGAAGCTCCACGAGCGCTGCTTCCCACCTTCCCCGTATGGTGTACTAACATAACGCTACAGTTAAGGGGCAGGGATAGCTCATTAGTGATGGTCTCAATAAACTTAGCCATATCGCTGTTGCTGTTCTCATCGATACCTGTGGAGTACCTAGAGAGAGTGTCTATTATTATTAATTTGGGTGGGTTGTTGTTTGTGTGCTCTTTAACCGCCTTATATAGTGCCTTAGCTGTATCGGCATCTTGAAGTCCCTTAGCAATCTTTAGTAAATAAAGGTCGGCTTTACCAGAGTCTAGTCCGTGGTGCGTATGCCAGCCTAACGAACGGGCATAAACACCTTGCAAGCCTTCACCAACGCAATAGACTACTGAGCCTTGTTTAGTCTTACGCCCATGCCAATCGATACCATGAGCAATGCTATGTGCCATGTCTAGGGCAACAAAAGACTTATAGTTACCAGCGGCTGCCACTATGGCGCTAAATGTTCCATGCTCTAGGATGCCATCGATCAACCAGTTCGGAGGCTTACGCTCTGCTAATCCGTCTGAAAGTCTCACAATATCAGTGTAGTCAATACTCATTTTTACTTCCGCGTAGGTCATTTGGACTGATGCTGCGGGGTACACGCACATGCACTTTAAGTGCTGTATAGTACAATGGATGAAGTCACACGTCACCTCAAGTCATCGATTAGGGGGCTGACTTTGATGTCATCCTAAATTCTAGTCAATTTAATTCAAAATAAATACTGTGGATTTTGTGTTTAAGCTGATTACAGTTAACTGAGAAACTGCTATCTTCAGGTAATAGCTATGTCTAATAACCGTTATGTAACGATTCATGAATAAGAAAAATAAATCGTTTAACTCAAGTATCTATGCTGCTTTCGTGGATAACGAGAATGCTTTGAAGCGCTTTTTGGGCAGATTTCTTTACAAATCCCAAGATGTCGAAGACATGGCGCAGGAAACATTTCTGCGCGCCTATAAGGCCACGCAGGGGCATGAAATTGAGTCGCCTAGAGCGTACCTATTCAAGGTGGCGCGCACTATGGCGTACAAAGAACTATCCAGAAGCTCTCGACGTTTGACCGATTACCTGGAAGATTTGGAACGTGCCCCGGATGCTGGCGCACAGCTGGAGGAGGAAGTCGTTGCCCAGCAACAGATTCAAATCTATTGTGATGCTATCGCCGAACTTCCTAGCCGGTGCCGTAGAATATTCCTCATGCGAAAAGTACAGGCGAAGTCTTACAAGGTGATTGCTCGTGAATTGGGGATCAGTGTCAGCGCTGTGGAGAAACAGGTCGCCATTGGTGCGGACCGCTGTAAGCGTTTGGTACAATCGCGAGAACAAGCCGGAGTGCCTCGGCAGTCAGTAAAGTTCATTGAACAATCCAAAAAGGGGGCAGAATAATGAAAGAAGGCCAGCCTGGCAGAGATGGTGAGAGCTCTGTTGTGATCTTTCCCGAAATGAAGAGTATACAGGCGCAGGCGTCGGAATGGATGGCGAAGCTGGATGGTGGAGACCCCACACCCGAGGAACTGAATAAATTCATCTCTTGGGTCAACGCGGACTCGGCTCATCGTCAGGCGATGGACGAAATGATTGGATTCTGGGCCGACATGAATGTGTTAACTCAAATCGTTTTGCCGCGAGAGAAGAAGGGCAATCGTAAGACAGGGGCACCCTCGCTGTGGCGTTGGAGTTCTGCAGTCGCGACAATCTTGGTAGTAGCGGTCAGTTTCTGGTTTGGCCCTCAGTTCCAAAATAGCGATCCACTGGTGTATACCACAAAAGTAGGTGAGCAAAAAACCATTGAGCTGTCCGACCATACTACGGTCTTTCTGAACACTAACAGCCGGATTGAGGTGAACTACAATGATCGGCGTCGAGGGGTAAAATTAGTGCGCGGCGAAGCTCACTTTGACGTGTTTCATCAGCCATCAATACCTTTTGAGGTCCATGCCGGTAGCGGATTGGTAACAGCGATAGGAACCGCTTTCAGCGTTCAGATTCGCAAAGTCAATGTTGAGGTTTTAGTGACCGAAGGCATCGTTGAGATTGGTATACTGACAGAAGGGTCCGGGCAGAATCACCCTGAATCTGAGTATCACGAAAAGCCAACGGAGATAAATATTGAAGTCGCCGGAAATTCAACTCCAAGTGGCAAGTTACAGGTAAAAGCGGGCAGTATGGTGACGTTTGATGTAGATAAGGTAGCACATGTGAAGCGACTGCTTGATAAGCAAATTGAGGAAAAACTCTCATTGCGCCAAGGGTTGCTGGTGTTTAAGAATGAGTCGTTGGAGCGAGTGGTGGCGGAGGTGAGTCGCTACACAAACCTGGAGATTATTATTCCGGAGCGAAAGTCCCGTGAGGTTAAGATGGGTGGAATATTTAAAGTGGGTGATACAGAGTCTATGTTCGAAGCCCTCCATGAAGGTTTTGGTATTTATGCCGAGTATGTGTCGGATGATCTTGTCTATCTAATTTCAGACGAAAATCGTTAGCTTGAGTTATGGGGAGGTAAATAATTATAAAAAATTACTGTGGGTTTCTGACCGTGGCCGATTATAAGGAAAGCGACCGGTGAGGTTTCCGTTCTACAGTATTCAAACTCCGTTTCGCCGGAACAGTGTTTTTGCCAGGCTGAGCCTAGTTTTATTCTCATTTGTGGTTTTAGTTTGCGGTACCGCCGCAACCGCAGAAGAGCAAGAGCAGCTTTATTTTTTTGAGATTCCGTCTCTAAAATTAGAGGATGCGTTGAACCGGGTGGCAAAACAGACGAAGTATCAGTTACTGTTTTCGGTTGATTTGGTTGAGCCTCTGCAATCCAGGGCAGTCGTGGGTGAATATACTATCCAGCAGGCCTTGAAGAGCTTGCTGGGAGGCTCAAATCTCTCTGGTCGCATAACTGAGCGAGGTGTCATAGTGATTGTTGCTGCCGATGCTCCTGAGCTAATACCAGAGAGGGTTAAAATGAAAAAATCTAATAAAGGAATTTTATCGACTTTAATAGGCCTGTTGATTGGGCCATTAACTGTCAGCGATGGACTGGCGGAAGGGAGTGAGGAAGGGCTAGAAGCTGGAGGCGATATCTGGAGGGGCATAGAAGAGGTCGTGGTAACCGCCCAGAAGCGTGAGAATTTCGCGCAGTCTACGGCGATTGCACTATCGGCGATATCGGGAGAATCACTACGCGACAGCGGTATTAACAATGCTCTTGATCTTAACGGAATTTCTCCAAGCTTATCTGCGACCCTTGGTAATGGTCAGCTTCAATTGACGATGCGGGGAGCTGGTAACGAAATTCTTACATCCGGAATTGGCGAAGCAGGAGTAGCCTTTCATAGCAACGGCATCTATCTCGGTTCCAGTGTCACCACAATGTTGGGCTTTTTTGATGTGGAGCGCATGGAAATCATGCGTGGTCCTCAGGGGACCCTCTGGGGCCGAAATTCCACCGGCGGGGCGATCAATGTCATTCAGAATCGACCAACCGAGGAGCTCGAGGGGTACGTTAATTTTGAATATGGTAACTACGATGCGCTCGGATTTGAAGGTGCAGTTGGCGGCCCTCTCTCAGAAAACGCGCAAGGGAGGATCGCGCTACAACATCGCAAAAGTGAGGGTTATCTGAAAAATAAAGTACCCGGTCAAGACGACCTTGGCGATGAGGACAGCATAGCGGTTAGAGCGTCTCTTAACGTTAATTTTGGAGATAACAACAGTTGGCTTCTGGCAGCAGGTTATGGGGGGTGGGACATTACGGGAAGAGCGGCTCGGCAGGAAGGTACAGCTTTCCCCGCAGGCGCGCTTAACCCAACCTCTGGTACTCCGGGCGAGCTGACCTTCGCGGAAATTTCGTTTGGACCGACGAGACCTCGAGGTACATTTGAAACATATTCGACCAACCCGAATGTGCGGGATAAGGTCGATATGCGTTATTTGACGTCCGAATTGAACATGGACTTCAGTGCGGCAAACTTGACTATGATCAGTGATGTTCGGAAAAGCCACCGCGATTTTTTGGTCGACCCGGACTTTGTGCTGACCAATGTTGAAGAATCCTTAACCCACTTCGATGAGAAGCTCGACGAATTTAGCCAGGAGGTTCGTCTTGCTTCGACGGGGACTGGTGCGCTTGAGTGGCTTGTTGGCTACTACTACTACCAACAGGAACTCGATTTAGATTCTATTATTACTGCCGGTCCATTTACTGGTGTAGTGGATACCCTTTTTGGGGGCGCTTTTGGGCCATATTTTCCACAGATTACCTTAGCAGCTGGCGGAAAACTAAAGTCAAAGACGCAGGGTGTATTTACACAGAGTGCCTATCAAGTTAATGATACTCTGACCGCAACCTTCGGACTTCGTTACACCTGGGACGAAAAACAAAGCACTGAACGAGCTGATTTCTTGTTAGGTCCTGCAGATGGTTATTCTTTGTTTCCTCAATCGGGTGGCTTTGATGAAAAATGGGGAGACTGGAGCGGTAAGGTAGGGTTGGAGTATAGCCCTAACGATAATATATTTCTTTTTGCCAATATCGCAAAAGGCTACAAATCTGGGGGGATAAACTTCGGCAACTTGTCTGGCCGGTTCGACCCGGAGGAATTGATAAATTACGAACTAGGCTTGAAGTCAGATCTTTGGAACAAGCGGCTGAGGGCAAATATCACCGCTTATTATTCCGATTACACGGGATACCAGTTACAGAGCATAGACGGTATCACTGGCATTATAACCAATGCGGATGCTGAGGTTGGTGGTCTGGAAATGGAAATTATATTGGCGCCTACGGAAACTTGGCTTTTGAAGTTGATTGCGACTTGGACTGATTCGGAAATCATAGGTTTCGCGCAAGAGGGTTTAACTAACCCAGCAACCGGTGCAATGCTGACCGCATCGGAGCCATTGCCGCGGACTCCTGACTACTCATATCGGCTGAATGTAGAGAAAAATGTTGCTATAGCCGAAGCGAGAAAGCTGTCGGCTCGACTCAGCTACGTCTGGCAGGATGAGGTCAATCTTGACGCCTTTGGTACTTTCGGCGCAAATGAGAACGCATACGGACTGCTTGATGCTGTATTGCGTTACGCCAGCGACGACGACAGTTGGTCGATTGATCTGTATGGAAAAAATCTCACGGACGAATATTACAAAACATCGGTGTTTCTATTTGGTGTCAGTCTGGGTGCAGCGGCGCAAGCGCAGATAGGAGCACCTCGTACCTACGGTATGCGTTTTCAGCATCGATTCTAGATTCCTAACTCAAGAAGGGTTGCTATCGCATGTGGCGAGTTTTGGCTCGCCACTCGTCGTCCAGAATAAGGAGTAAGAAGCATGGAAATAAAAGGATTTTGTGACACAAAGTTCGCGTTGGTTAAGGAGGAATTCGAGAGAAATTTTTTCGAGAGAGGTGACATCGGCGCATGTTTTGCTTTGACCGTCGAGGGGGAGTGCGTTGTCGATCTATGGGCAGGGCATCAGGATGCAGATCGCTCGCGCCCATGGCAGGAAGATACGCTGGTAAATGTCTTTTCTTCCACAAAAACTATGACCTTCTTATGCGCTCTGATGCTGTCTGATCGAGGCCAACTGGACTTGGAGTCTCCAGTGGCGCAATACTGGCCGGAATTCGCGACGAATGGAAAAGGCCAGCTCAAGGTAAAGCACGTACTGAGCCATTCTGCAGGACTGCCGGCCTTTAGTCGCCCTTTTGATGTCTCAGAATTGTGCGATTGGCAGCTGTGTTGCGACGACCTCTCAGCCCAAGCGAGCTGGTGGAAACCTGGCACTCAAAGTGGTTATCATGCTACTACTCAGGGTTATCTGCTTGGTGAGCTGATTCGTCGCATTAGCGGCGAGACAGTGGGGCAATTTTTCAAATCTAACGTTGCAGATGAAATCGGCGCGGACTTTCATATTGGTTTAGAGCCTTCTCAATTTTACCGAATTGCGGACCTTATTCCGGCTCCAGGGCCATCCGTTTTAGCTGACTTACCCGCCGACTCAATTGTCAGTCGTGTATTTACTGGTCTCGGTGATATGACCGAGGTCATTGCAACGCCGGCGTGGCGGCAGGCTGAAATCCCAGCAGTGAATGGCCACGGTAATGCACGCTCTATAGTGAGGGCTCAAACTGCAATCGCAAATTCTGGCAAGGCGTTTGGAGTGCAATTGTTGTCAGCAGCAGGTTGCCTGAAAGCTTTGGAGGAGCAAATCAGCGGTATCGACCTTGTGCTTGGAGTTGATCTCAAGTTTGGGATGGGCTACGCACTCCCAAGTCCAGCAGTACTCACAGCCCCCTGCTTAAATCCTCGGACTTTATGGTGGGGCGGTGCTGGCGGCTCAAGTATTGTCCTAGACCTTGATGCTAAGTTGTGTTTTTCCTATGTTATGAACCAAATGGGTAGCGGAATTCTGGGAGATGTACGTGGAGCATCGCTCACGAATGCCGTCTATAAATCACTGTAGAGCATAAAAGCGGTTGCTTTGACTACTCATCCATAGGATCAATGGGGTCAGAGTCATTTGATTCCATACTTAACGCAATCAGCCTTCAGCTTCTCAAGATAAAAGTTGTAGTCTTCGTTATAACGAAAGATGGCTTGGCATTTGTTTCCTCGAGCGATAATATAGCCAGCAACCTGTTCAAGTGACGCCCACAAAGCGTGGCAAGAAGCAGGTCACGACACCTTTATCAATGGTCTCTTTATTGCGATCGGCGGTGGAACTCAAAGTGAGCCTCAATTTCAGCCGTGGTCCTGGTTGATTCAGAAGTTCTTAATGGGGTGGACGACGGGGATTGAACCCGCGACATTGACTCTCACTGATTCCCAGTGACGGTTGAAAGGTGCATAGAACCTCACTTCTTGTTTTTCTCAACACTCACTGAGAGTCATTAACCGCATATTTACTGGTCACAAAACTGGTCAAGACAATTAATTATCGTTTATGGGCAGTGCTTGGTAATGGCTCAAATCTTCTTGGGTCTTGGTTAGTAGCATACTCATTAATAAACTCAGAGTAAGTATTAAAAAATACCTTGGTGCTTTTCGATACTGCATGCAAGTGAGATATACATATTTGTATAAAAAAATATGCTAGTTTCAATTCTTACTTTTATAGTACGGCTGGGCTTTTTTATTTAATGAAAAAAATATTGGTTACGCTGAGTGTCCTCCTACTCCTAACATTTTCATCTTTCGGGGAAACTGAATCTGTTTCCGTATCAGGCTTAAATGTTGATATCGATGGTAATGAGCAATTTGACGCGCTTACCGATGGACTATTAATCCTTCGAAGCATGTTTGGATTAACTGGTACGTCCTTGATTTCTGGTGCTGTAGCCAATGACGCGGTTTATACTGATGCCGAAGATATTCAAGCACGAATTACGGGGTTGGGTAATCGACTCGACATCGATAATAATGGCACTGTAGATGCGCTAACTGATGGTCTGATAATCCTTCGATATTTGTTCGGTCTCACGGGTGATACATTGACCAATGGCGTTGTTGCCCCCGACGCCGGGACAGTAAGTGCGACAGATATAGAGTCGCATCTTGAGAGTCTAACCTCATTAAATAATTATGATATCTACCTCTTAGACCCCACGCCTGATCCTGAACATATAACGGGTATCTATCACCCGAAACATTGTTACTACACAAGAGACGTAGATGGAGATCAAGAAAGGAGATGGCTATGGGATGCTGGCTTAACGGATGAACAAAAATTAGCAAACTATACTGACAGCCAATCTATTACCTTAACAAACGGTGAAACTGTTACCGCGGAATGCATAGGTGATTACGAGCTTGGCTTTGGACCAAATCTCGAATCAGGGTCTGCTGGTGATGCTAATGCTCTCGGAATCTATGGTGTATCTCAATATTTAAGGATATGGGATGAGCTTGAAATAAGACCATTACCTCAAGCTGGTATATGGGGTCAATGGATACAAGGTGTAGCTTCGCATCCTTATTTTCCAATGGATTCAATAGAAGGGGGGCTCTTCTCAGACGATAAAATGGGTAGATCCAAATACCCCAAATATATGGCTGGAGCAGCAACTCACCTATATAGTGGCAACAGCACTAAATTTGGGTGGGGCTTTTATGAAAAAAGAGTTCCATGCGATTATTTAGGTGGTGTACAAATTGCCAACAAACTACTTTATCCGCCAAATTTATTAGCATTTGACGAAAATCAAGAAGAGCACGCTGATGATGGAGGTCTTTTCTTTGGGCATGGGTGGATGGCATTGCCAATGGTTGGTGGAAAGACAAGAGAAAATTGGACGCCAGCTACCAATATAGATGGAGAAGGAATTGTCAGAGATGTTAGCTCTGGAAAACTTACATGGACATTTTTTGTCGATGCAAAAAATTTCTCAGGCCCTTTATTAGCATTCATGCCTGAGTTTTTTTATCGAAGGCTTAACAAATTTAATGCTCTAGAAATACTAGCGCACGTATGGGAGGAAGGTGAATCTACTGATACTGAATTTTTAAATAAAGTTAAGGATTACTTTGCCGATAGAATCACTGAAGCTGAGTTTGAATCGATTCTTAAAGAACAAAGTTGGTATGTTGATGGAGTAGAAAACTTCGATGAAGAGGCCGGCGGTGATTATATTGTGAGAAAGAAAGACTCGCTGGCGTTTAATCCATCACCACGTGTTGGCTTAGGTGATGAGAGATATGGGTCTAAAGGTTTAACTTATACAGACGGTACAGGGACGATGTATCTGAAAACCTTTTTGCCAAAAATTCCCGATAAAAATAATATTGAACCCTTTTCTCTCAGTGGGAGATCTTATGGAGTTGAATATTATAATAATTTTGTTGAATTCTTTAATTCTGAAGATATCCAATCCGTTAATCTCGATATAACTAGCTTCACAACCGCTTTGGAGGCCAGCTCCTCAGAGTCGGAGCTCCCCGCTGGCACTATTGTTCATGACAGAGCACCATTTGATGAGATTTTGTGGACAAAAGATAACATAAGAGATGCCAATGGGGACCCCGTTCCGAATAAACTAAGCTTTGAAGCAAGTGTGGATGTAATGATTGAAGAGATTAATAAAGGGTCAAACGTCTACTGGGATTGGAAAAATAACGCTAATCGTATGCCTAGTGAGTATTATAAAGTTACTCCAGCGGACAATTCTGAAGATTATATTTTTGAGAGGGTTTCTGAGAGTGATGTTCCTGAAACATTGAAGTTATATAGACATTCAAATAAGGAGAATGTGATTTCTTTAATGCCTCATGTTAAAACAACAGAGGATGAGGAGTTTATTGCTAGCGTCAAATCTGACATGAAAGAAATATTTGATGCTGATTTGGACTATATGGATTTTTCATGCCGAATATGCGTTGAAGTGGATGGATGTGATAACACGCTGTACACCGCAATTTTAGATGATGGTAGTAAGGTAGATTACCGATGGTATAGGTTTAAAGATCAACCTACCTTTATTACATTAAAGAAAGAGTTTCCTGATATATATACAAATGATTATCTACAAACTCTCCAAGAAAAGATCGAGCATATACACTCAAATTGGCAAGACAATATAGACTTTCTTAGTAGGCCAACTTCAGCACAATCTTATAATGTCAATCTTGTTGAAATTGATAATGGTTTGATTATGGAACCTCCAGCTGGAAAAGAAAT
>Ga0209711_10004536_pt1 | contig 11152 bp, 10 predicted proteins | sample ArcticOcean_MG_C_7_FD_187441 | JGI IMG/M metagenome (GOLD analysis project Ga0209711, IMG submission 187441) | Marine microbial communities from western Arctic Ocean - ArcticOcean_MG_CB11_88 (SPAdes) (version 2) | ecosystem: Environmental > Aquatic > Marine > Oceanic | place: Arctic Ocean... | reverse complement strand
AAAATAAATTTAAAATCAAAAGAGTTTACAAAAGTTGTGCTTCTAAAGGAATAAATTTATCCTTACTAAATAGATCGATTGAGACACTTAACTAAATTCTCAAACGCTCGGGAAAAAATGTACTTAGTTGAATTGGTAAAACCTCAAAATATTTTATTAAATTTAATACGCAGTTAAAAATATGTTTGATTATGATATTATAGGGGATGTTCATGGATATGCATCTTTATTGATCCAATTGTTAAAGAAACTAGGTTACGAGGAAAAAAAAGGCACGTTTATTCATCCACTTGGGCGTAAAGTTGTTTTTGTGGGCGACCTTATCAACCGAGGTCCAGAAACAAGTAAAGTGCTCGAAGTCGTTCAAAGAATGTATTTGGAAGAACAAGCTTACGCCGTGCTCGGAAATCACGAATTTCGCTTGCTCCAACAATTTACAAAAAATCCATCATCAATAGAATCCAAAATCAGTAAATTCATTCCATGGGTTCAATCACTTCCTTTATTTTTAGAATTTCCTGATTTTCGGGTCGTTCACGCAGCGTGGCATTGCCCGTCGATTGAAAAAATAAGAAATCAAGATGTAAAAGATGAAGGTTTTATTAGATCTACTTTGGACCCTCAGTCAGAGTTCAGTAAAGCAATCAATATAATTTTAAGAGGAATTACAGTACCTGTGCCAAATCACATAACATATTACGACCGATTTGGTATTAAAAGAAATAAAGCTCGCATCCGATGGTGGGAAAGTAAGCAGAAGAAAATAAATGGATCAAATTTCTACCCTAAATGCCAACCGTTAATTAACCAATCATTTGAAAATAAAACAAATGAAACCCGCGAACATTATTCAATTTCTGACACACCAGTATTTTTTGGACACTATTGCTTACCACCAGAAGAGCCAAAAGTAATTAACAATCTAGTCTGCTTGGATGGTTGCGTAACCTGCGATCAAGTTTTATGGGCATACAAATTTACAAACGGTAAAAAAATCTCTACAACAGGATTAGTTCGGAACTAAGCGCAAAATTAATTTAAAGAATGTTCGGATTCAGAAATTACAATTGCCTCCCAACTCAATTCCCAACGATTCCACTTCTCTACCCCATCTAGATGAGGATTCAAATGCCTTTTACAGCACGCATAATCGAACATTTCTTTCGCTTCATCAAGATTATGAGCCATGAAATACTTGTCAGCAAATCCCACGGTACCTTCGAAGTGATAGTGGAACTTGAACTCTTCTAAGTCTGGTTCTCGATTCGTTTTCATGATTTAAATATAGCCCGAAATTTGGTAAAATTCAAACCACTCCAATCTTTTTTTTAAATAAGAATCAAATATAAGACTATTGATTAAAGCTCAGATTAATTCTCCGACCTGAACTTCCCATTTTGAGCTCCAACGATTCCATTTTTCAATGCGTTGAATAGTAGAATTTAAATCGTTCTTTTTACAAACGAAGGAAAACATTTTTTTAGCATCCTCGGTTTGATTGGCCATAAAATACTTGGTATCAAGATCAATTGCACCTTCAATTTTATAGACTACTTTGTACTCTTCAATGCTTGGCTCATTACTTTCTTTCATATATCCGATAAGCTAGGTCACCGCATTAACATAAAGCAAACTTTTTTGACTGTTTTTTTAAACTTTTTTCGATAGACCTGCCCATTTAAATGAACAAGTTTAATATCTATAATTTTGGTGATACAAAAACATTTAAACCTTATTTCATTTATTTCCCGTACTTTAAAACTAGCACCTATTGCCTACTGATTACTCATGTGATATTAAGTCTTTTGTATTTTATGCGTAGTCGAATCAAAAGAAAAAACTTCTTCGCTAATTCATCCAATAAAACGGATGACCAATATTAATTTTTGCGACTATTTGAAATTATCCTGAAGAGCTTATAAAAGAAAATATCACTTCCAATACTTTTCAATCTTGCCCATCGCCAAGTCATATATTGCCATAAGTAATATGAAATATAGAAACCCTAATCAGTCTAGGCGTGCATTTTGCCAAAACTCGATGTCCCTTATTGCTACCACTATAATGGTCTCGAATCCATCAATTGCCAAAAGCATACCATCTCCTAATATCTCACTTGGTTTTGATAATTTCTCAATTCGAGCACTTGGATGGAAAGCACCCCAACTTCTTCAGTATGGTAGCAAAAAAAAGTTGGATACAATCTTGTTTTCTGATCTTGATGTTTATGAATCCCTTGACTCGTCCTACCTTCAAGAAATTAAACAAGAAGCTAAAATCTTGGGAATAACCATACAAACTGGAACGGGAGGGATATGTCCGACCTCCAAAAGTTTTAAAAATAAACATGGATCTGCCGAGGAACACCTTCGCCTTCTCATTCGAGTCGCAAAGGATGTGGGATCCCGTGTGGCACGTTGCTACTTAGGCACCATGAAAGATCGATTGGGCAAGGGAGGCATTCAAAGACATATAACCAATACGGTTCAAGTTCTTAAAAAGGTAAAAAATGAAGCCTTAAGTGCGGGGGTTAAACTGGCGATTGAAAACCACGCGGGAGATTTGCATAGTCGTGAACTTGTTGAATTAATTGAACGGGCAGGTCGTGATTATGTAGGGGCAACTCTAGATTCGGGTAATGCCACATGGACACTTGAGAATCCTATTGATACTCTTCTTAACCTTGCTCCTTATGCAGTATCAAGTGGAATTCGAGACTCGATGGTGTGGAAAAGTGACAAGGGAGTAAAAGTACAATGGACCGCAATGGGAGAGGGTTGCACCGATTTAAATACTTTTATCGCTGAGTGGAAAAGGTTATGCCCTACTCTCCCCATGCAATTAGAAATCATTTCGGGTTTTGCAAAAGAATTCCCCTATCTGGAACAAAATTTCTGGCCTCCTTATTCTACTTTTTTGGCTGAAGACTTCGCTCGTTTCCTCACACTTAGTAAAGAAGGAAAGCCATTAAAGCCATTCGTTGTACCTACTGGAAAAGAAAAAAACTTGGCACAACAAGAATATCAATTAGACCAACTTGAAAGAAGCATTTCCTATTGCCAAAAAGAACTTTTACTCGGTCGCCAATAATTTTCTTTAAAAAAAAGAGATCTTATATTAAAAAAACCTCCTCTATTTATTACTTACCCTCCTCCTTTTAAGGAAGAATTCAGGCATCATCCAATGAGTCTAGGTCTTTTAAATGAGCCACATCACCCCAACTGATTAAATGCCAACCTGACTCCTTTTTTTCGATTCGATTGATCGAGCAGTTAAGAAGGACGAAATTCCGCTCGGCTTCCAATGGAATATTTAACACATAACGAAAAATAGCCCCCAGTACTCCACCATGGGTTACCACTGCTATTCTTCCACCCCGATATTTTTGCGCCAACTCCTCAATTGCATTTGCACACCGATCATAAAACTGGCGAAAACTTTCGCCATTGGGGACTTGAAAATCGGGGCCATCGTGGCGAAATGATTTATACGCTCCAGGCTGACTTTTCTCCATCTCGTTAGTGTTTAATCCTTCCAACACACCTAAATCGCGCTCTCTAAAACCAGAATTAGATTCCGCAATCATTCCAGAAGGGCCGCCAACTAATTTTGATGTATGCATGGCTCGACCAAGATCACTCGAAAAATAAAAATCAAATTCCTCTCCCAAAATTCTTTCCCCTAGTGCCTTGGCTTGAGAAAGACCACATGGGCTGAGAGGTGAATCAGCATGACCTTGCCAACGACCAGATAAATTCCATTCAGTTTCCCCATGGCGTATGAGAGTAATACTAGTATTTTCAAACATCCGTATTTTAATAAAGATGATATAAAGCGGGGTCAGTACAAAATTGAGAATTTAATAAAATCATTATGATTGATTCAGAGTTCATAAAAGAAATCTTAGAATAAATTGTTTAAACGATTGAAATTAGTAAATTCGTTCAACAAAATTTTCTTTCAACCCTCAAATTCAATAACTCATGAAAACTATAATTCTTCTTTCTTTCTTTCTGACTTTCATATTTCAAATTCAAGGAAAGATCGAAATTTTAGAAATTACCCAGGATCTGGTCGAAAATTTACCCAAAGGGAAAGAAGCAGATGGTATAATCGGTGACTTCGTACTGAGAAACAACCTGATTGAATGTGTCATCGCCAGTTCTGCACCTGACCGAAAGGCCAATATGGGAGCTTTTTGGGGAGCAAATGGAATGACCCCAGGATGCCTATACGACTTATGCATTCGCGGATCCGAAAACGACCAGTTGACCATTTTCTCACCTTCTCGCCAGCAAGGAGAAATTTCTTACATCCGCAAAACGGATGAAGGAAACGGAATTGAGGTGGTGACCACCGCGGCCAAGTCAGGTGGTCTCTTTAAAAAGCATATTTACACAATTAAAGAGGGAGAATATGGCATTCATATTCGAACCCTCATTCGAAACGAGGGAAAAGACCAAGTATCCGGCCCCGTGGACGATCGGTGGACTCGCTTTAAAAAATCGGGTCGCATCGGTGACATCGAATGGGCAGATTCTGTCGACCCTTCGGACAAAGCCGGATACGCATACGCTTGGTTCCGCGATCAAAATGGTAAACTGCCTCCACGATCCAAAACTCTACAGCCAGGAGATGAAATTGAAATTAATCGCTTTCTTGCCGTTGGCTCCTCCCCCGTTGAGGCTTATGCACGAGTAGCCCACAAAATGGGAATCGCTGGTAAAGAAGTCAAATATGAGCTCAAGGAAAATAATGGAATCCCCATTTCCACGGGTCGGTTTGAATTCGCTCGCGAAGGAAAAGTCATCCCCGGGTACCCAAACGAACAAGGCGAAATTTCAATTCGGCTTCCATTCGGAAAGTGGGAGATTTCACTCCTTGACCATGGGCGTGAAAAGAAATCCTTCGACATTGAAGTTGGAGACGACGGATATAAAGGTGAAACTTTGGTCAGAAAGCCTGCTTCAACAATCAACTTCAAGATCACAAAGGAGAATGGTGACGACACCCCCTGCAAAATTCAGTTCATCGGATTGGAAGGAACTAAAGACCCTGATTTAGGCCCTGTTGATCGTGCCCATGGTTGTAAAAATCAGTATCATTCGGAAACTGGTGATTTTTCCGTCGCCCTCGATCCAGGTTCATACCGAATCGTTGTGACTCGAGGAATAGAGTTCGATCATTTCGCCAAGGAAATAAAACTTCGACCCGAACAAACCATTAGCATTGAAACGAAACTTAAACGTTCCGTAAAAACTGTAGGATGGGTAAGTACGGATTTTCACAATCATTCGACTCCAAGCGGTGACAATGTCTGCGGAATCAACGACCGAGTTATCAACCTTGCCGCCGAGCACATTGAGTTTGCTCCCACTACCGAGCATAATCGGGTGTATGATTGGCAACCCCACATTGAAGAACTTAGACTCACCAAAGAAATTTCAACCATTCCTGGTATGGAACTAACTGGTTCAGGTGCCCACATTAATGCCTTCCCTCTCACCCCAATGCCTTACCTTCAAGATAACGGTGCACCTCGATGGGTAAAAGATCCCCGAGTTAATGCAATCAATCTACGCGATCACCATGGGCACAAAAAGAATCGATGGATTCACATCAACCATCCGGATATGGTTGATAATTTTAACGACCGAAATAAAGACGGACAGATCGATGGTGGATACGAAGGTATCGTTTCCTTGATCGACGCCATTGAAACTCAAAATTATCGAGATTCGGACATTCTCGCCCGTGCACCCTTTCGAATTACTCGTCGAGCAAGTCGAGAACAAGTTTCAATAATTCGCGAATTTGTTTGGCTACAAATGCTAAATCAAGGGCGTAAAGTATGGGGCATAGCCGTGAGTGATGCCCATACCGTTTTTGGCAACGGGGTTGGTGGATGGCGCACCTATATCCCCAGTTCAACTGACGAACCCCAAAATATAGACTGGGAGGAAATCAGCCGAAGAGCCAAGGCCGGACAAATGATGCTCACCACTGGGCCATTTCTTGAGGTTGAGACAGAGGATGGTACCTTGCCCGGCGGTCTCGCCCGAGCTAACGATTCAATTAAAGTAAAAGTTCGAGTGCAATGCTCATCTTGGATCGATATAAATCGTGTTCAAGTTTTGCTAAATGGAAGACAATCTTCCCTGCACAACTATACACGTAAAACTCATCCGAAATGGTTTAATGATGGTGTAATTAAATTCGACCAAGAACTCTCAATCCAACTATCTCAGGACACCCATATAATCGTGGTCGCTTATGGAGAAAATTTAGATCTTAAGATAGGATTTGGATCGAGTGGACAAGCAAATAATAAACCATGTGCTTATCATAACCCAATCTTTGTAGACACCAATGGGGATGGCTTTTTTCCCAATGGAGACACCCTCGGTTTTGCTCTTCCCACTTCAAAAATATCCGCCGCTCAAGTAAAGGAAAAATTAGAACGAGCAGGACTTCCTATCGAATGAAAAGAGTTGCCCAAATAGTTCTATCTTCTGCATTAATACTCGTTTGTATTTCTTGTAGGTCAACGGTGGAGAATTCTGCATTAAACGATCAAGAATCACTTGAAACTCGTGTAAAATCATATGAGGTAAGAGCTCGTTCATATGAAGTACTTGCCAACGCACAAAACTTGAGCCCAGCCTATTCTTCGCCACAATTTCGTAATCACAGCAGACTGAGCGGCCAAAATCTGCGAATGGTCTATTTACAGGAAGCTAATCGATATCGAAATCTTGCCGACCAGGCTAAAAAAGAAGCCGAGGCCAAGAAAAAAACTAATGAATGAGACTTACTTCTTCTTGGGAGTATCTCGAAATGCCCAACTCGGCGTACCTTTAGGATCTGGCGAATGTGGACTCTTCCCTAAACCATAATCTGCAGCCTGCATGTCTTGCCCTGCCCAAAATCCCTTATCTTTTATGAATCCGTAAAAAGAAGGATAAAAAGGGTCAACATAGTCAACATCTGCCTTTTTCGGGACCCGCAAACCAGTCAAATGATAGACCGCATTGATTAAAATTCTGCGCAAATCCTCATTTACCAAATCAACTGACGCTCCCATTGTGGTGCAAAATGTAGTCCCTTTTGTTCCGATTGGTGAAACGTAGGGGTGCAACCAAGCGAGTGGTTGCATCGGGTCATTCTTTTCTTTAACCAATTCAGAACTTGGGTCTAAAGTCTTGGTCACTGCACCGCGAAGCAGAATAGTGTCTTTATCAGTTAGCCTTTTTATACCGTATACATCAGAAGGTCCGAACACATCTTTGACACCATTAAGGATCGGATGTTTCGCATTTTTCTCCTCAATAACTCCTCGGGCACCTTCGCCTTTGTGCTTCCCATGGTGATTCACCCAGCCCTCACCCATTATTATGGGTCCAAATTGGGAATATGAAATTTTATCGCCAAATTGATCTCCTCCATTAAAGGCATGAGTTGACGTGCGTATACCAATAACAGGTTTCCCCGCATTAAGAAAATTCGTGATATGCTTGGCATCCGTACCACTTGGTTTACGAAATCGAGTGCCAATAAGCATAAGGTCAGCGTCATTAAGTTGGTTCCACCCAACAACTCCTTGCTGATTATTGGGGTCGATAAACTTGCCTGTCTTATCCCAAGCGAAAAGAACCTTACAGGTAAAACCATGTTTCTCGGCTAGGATTTTGGCAAGCATGGGCATACTTTCCTCACTTCGATACTCTTCGTCCCCAGAAACGAGAAGAATTGTCTTTCCTGCCCCTGGTCCACTTTTTCCTTTGAAAGTAAGAATTTTCGACTCCTCAGCAGATAAAAAGAGCGAAGAAACTGAAAGCGTTAATGTTAAAACGAGTAGTTGAATGATTTCTTTCATGTAATTAGTGGGAAGAATTAAAATACAATAATGAGAAAATTTTTACATCCATGTCAAAGCTCATCGAGCAATAATTCGAAAATTTTAGAATTTGGAAGAAAATCTCAAAAAAGAATTCGTAATTTTAGGATTCATAAATAGAGTCTAGTACCATGTTCAAAAATATTCCTTTTAATCGAGTTGAGTGGGTTACAAGTAGCTTTTTGATAATCACGGCTATTCTTACATTTACCGCCGTACCGGCTTATTTCTATTTCTTTGGGTGGGACTGGTTTATTTTTGCTATTTTTCTATTTTATTACCCTGCAACCGGCATGAGTATTACTGTGGGTTACCACCGCTTATTTTCCCACAAAGCATTCAAGGCAAAATGGCCGGTCAAATTATTTGTCCTTCTTTTTGGAGCCGCCGCATTTGAAAATTCAGCGATGTGGTGGAGTTCCGAACATCGAAGACATCATAAACATGTCGATACTGACGATGACCCCTATGATATTTCCAAGGGTTTTTTCTGGGCGCACATGGGTTGGCTTATGTTCAAACTCAAACCCGACTGCCCCATGGATAATGTGCAAGACCTCAAAAAAGATCGTCTTGTTATGTGGCAAGATAAATGGGTTCATGCAATTGCGTTTTTTATGAGTTTCATTTTCCCCACCATCCTTGGTTATCTTTACGCAGTAACCACAGGTAATTTAACCCCAATCGGAGGAGCTTTAGGCGGCTTACTCATTCCAGGAGTTGCTCGTGTTGTAATGGTGCAACACGCCACATTCTGCATTAATTCGCTTTGCCATATGATTGGTGAACGGCCCTACTCCACCAGCCATAGTGCCCGAGATAGTTGGGTTGCGGCAATATTTACCATGGGGGAAGGTTATCATAATTATCACCACGAATTTCAGTGGGATTATAGGAATGGAGTCAAACCTTGGCAGCTCGATCCTTCTAAATGGATCATTTGGTTCCTTTCTAGATTTGGCCTCACTGGCGACTTAAAACGAGTCCCTAATGAAAGAATTCTACTTGCCGAAACGCGAGAAACCAGACGTCAACTGACAGATCAAATTTCCCATATTCAGCAAATTGCTAACTCATCAAGCGAGTTGTTGGAACAATCCCTTTCTTCGCTTGAAAAATGGAGCGATCGACTAACTGAAATTTGCGATGAATTACAAAAGGCAGCTCAAGATAAAATTAATTTATCCAAAGCAAAATTAAATGAATTTCGCTCAGAAGTTCAAATTGCGATTCGCGAAATGGAATCGAGTGGAAAACATTCAATCGCTTGAATCCATTTATGCTAGGTTCTAGGGAATCGCTTTTCCTCACATTTTAGTAGAAGAATTTATCGTAGGTCATCGGGCTGGCCATTACTACGGTAAAGTTGTAAAACTCATGAACTGCCCCGGTGAAAAGAAGGGCATGTAAAAACGATTTCTTTCTCATCGATAGGTAGAGAATTGTCATAGTCATCATGGTGGGATAAAGGATTAAATGTCCAAATAAACCTCGTTGTGTATGAAGTAGTTCAAAAAACAAGGCAAAGCCGAGAATTGTCCAAATTGGTTTAACTTTGAAAAATCGACAAATTTCCAAAATGGGGACAAATATAAAAATTGTTTCAAAAATTGGGGCAAAAAATATAGCTCCTAATCCCATACTATAATCCACTAATCCACTGCGATGAATCCGACCATCGCTTACCATTACCCATTCAGGCAAAATATAAATAATAAGAGGGATCAAACTACAGAGTAAATAGGACTCTAATAACACTCTTCCTTCGCTTTGAGCATACCAACGAAAGATTAGTTTTTCAAAAAAAGGTAAAGTTTTTATTGGAGACGACTTAGCCATTACAAATTTTAAAATTAAACACCCTTAATTTTCTATTATTAGATTTGAATCATTTTATAATGAAAGCGAACAAACTATCCTAATTCCATTTGATAGCCAAATCCCGGTCCTTTTATTGTGGATAGATCGAGCATTCCATTTCTTCGCTGATAAATCCCGGGATGGACCAAAGATTCCTTCTTTGACGCCTCCGGATAAAACTGCATTCCATTACTCTCCACCCCCATAATCGTTCCAGCATGGGCACCGAGTAGAACATGGGGAATTTGGGCAAGCATAGGATTGGTTAAATCCTGAACCATTAAATCCATTCCATGAGCTTTTGCCCAGCACAGAGAAAGCAGAGCCCCTGTTTGTGTCTTACAGGTCTTAAGTGCCACTCCAGTCCAGCCTAGTTCTAAACCTAATCGTACATGTTTCCAATCATGAGCACTTTCATCCATAAAAAGGGGTTTTCTTTTGGAAAGAGAATGAACTTCTATTCGATGTTTCTCCAAGTCGTAAGGAAAGGGCTGTTCAACATAAAGAATTTTATCCCAAATCTCAGGATGATCCACTTTTAATCGATCGAGAATTTGATTCACATAATTTGGGTCGGTTACTGTACAATTAAAATCAGTGGTCAGGTGTTCCACATCCATTGCATCGGCAATTATTCCAATTGCAACTAAGCGCTCGTAATCCCACTTAGAGTCATTCCCCCTAAGTTTAATTTTCAGGCAATTCAAGCCATCCCTTTCAATCCATTCTTCTAAGTGTACCGGGTAACCATCTCTTGGTTCATCACCAATACATTCCTTTTCACATAACGGATCTAATCCCCCTACCAAATGCCACACAGGAATTTTCGTGGGAGGTGTTAGTTCTAGAAAACCTGAGGGAGTTGTCCCTTCAAACGAAACCTGACTCCCCTTCGCCGGTTCAAGAAAATGACTTAAATCAAAATTGAGATGTTTGGAATCGTAGGATTGATAAGTTGGTATCTCATTCGCCACTCCGTACGCATCATGGAGAGCTAGATCAAATGCCGAAGCACAAACCAAAGCGGCGAGCCATGGCAATGGCTCAAATCCTCCTCTTTCACCTTGATTATACTCTTGAAGAAAAATCGGCAGTGCCTCAAAAGCAAATGAATAACCAATCTCCAACGCGTGCCCGTATTTGTTATGAGATTTAAACTTATCCAAAAGTAGTTCTGTAAATTCCTGCAAGGCGGAATGCCGCAACTCATAGGAAATTAAAGAAGGCCAAACCCATTGAACGCTCAAAGGAGTCTCCCCCCAACCCTTTCCAATTTCCCCATCCTCCTTCACCACGCTTACAGAGACACGGGCACAGGTGACGGAAGTCAGCACCTCAGATCCAAATTTTAAAGGAACGCGGGTTTCCACAGGCAAAAAAGCCAAGCTTGCATCA
>Ga0209711_10004529_pt1 | contig 11162 bp, 10 predicted proteins | sample ArcticOcean_MG_C_7_FD_187441 | JGI IMG/M metagenome (GOLD analysis project Ga0209711, IMG submission 187441) | Marine microbial communities from western Arctic Ocean - ArcticOcean_MG_CB11_88 (SPAdes) (version 2) | ecosystem: Environmental > Aquatic > Marine > Oceanic | place: Arctic Ocean... | reverse complement strand
TCTGGCTAGTGAAAAACGAATACGCGCGCTGCGCAGACGATATTGTTTGGCGTCGCAGCAAATTGGGCCTGAGACTCACCGCTCAGCAGATAGAGTTTCTGGACACATGGATGGAGCGCGAATGCGCACCCATGGTTTCAAACGCAGCCGATTTAACTGCATTGGGAGGACTATAGAAGTCACTGACTTTAGGGGGGGGATGTCAAAGTTTAGGAAAAGCTTTGCACCAGTGTAAGCTTGCTCAAGGTCCTCGCAGGTTGGTGGCCATCGACCTTTCTCGGCAAGATCACGCAGCCGTAGCAACAGCTGCAGCGGGCCGCAGGGTAGCAGAGCCACTAAGGCCGGACCACTTGAAATATTTTACTGGGATCATAAAATCTGCACAAAATCCCATCAAAGTAAGTCCGCATCTGCGCGAAACCGTCTAGGGGCAGAACCTCAGCCACATATTGATCCGGGCGCACAATAACCAAAGCTCCTTGGTTGCGGTCAATGCCGCGATGATCAAAAATATCGGGGCCCTGTGCCAAATCTGGGCAGAAGGCTTTTTCATAGTCTATCAAACCGTATTTCCCTTTGCGCGGCAACAGTAGGGCGGGCAGGCTTTCAAGCGCCATATCCGCATGGGCCATTTGAAACACTGCCCTCAGATCAAACAGGCTGTCGATGTCTCCCCCCTTAGGCGTAAAATCGGCAATCAGATCATCAGATAAAAAGCCGCAAAGATTGGCAATCTCCTCCCCGCTTCGGCCCATATCTCCTTGGGCCGCAAAGGCGATCAGGCGCCACCGGCCATCTGCTTTCATAACATGCCCAAGATGCATCGGCTTGGCATCGCCCAAGCGGATCACCGGCGCAGAATGAAACCGCATGCCAGTTTGATATCCTTTAGCCAGCGCTTGATGGGTTCCGGGGCCTGTCAGTATCGATGGTTTGTAACGGGTTTCGACCCCGGCGGTGTAGCGGCCATGTTTTTTGAAATATGTTTGAAACTGCGCGGCCTCTGCGGCATCTTTCGGCTTGGCGCTGAACAACCGGGCCATATCTTTGTCGAACTCAATCAACTCCTTGGCCTTAGCCTGCCGCTCTTGGGTGTAGGTGTCCAGCACCATCGGGCGGGCTTGGCCACGCAAAACAGCAGCCAGTTTCCAACCAATATTGAAGGTATCAGCCATGGAAACATTCATCCCCTGCCCGGCTTTCGGACTATGGGTATGGCAGGCATCACCTGCTATGAAAATGCGTGGGACAAGCTGGCCACGCTCAGCTTCCCCTACATCATCAAAACTGTCACACAGCCTTTGGCCAATCTCATAAGCCGACCACCACGCCACCTCTTTGACATCCAAGATAAACGGCGCAAGTATTTTACTGGCTCTGTCGATCAACAGATTCGATGTGACATTGCGGTCGGCGGCGCGTTCCGACCCATGAAGCGCGTCCAGCTCGATATACATGCGCACCATATATCCGCCTTCGCGCGGGATGATAAGAAGGCTGCCAAGCTCGGCCGATTGAATGGCAGCTTTCAGCCTTATGTCGGGAAAATCTGTGACTGCGAGCACATCCATCACGCCCCACAGTTGGCGCGCGGCCTCGCCCTTGAGCTTATAACCTAAAGACCTCCGCACCGCGCTGCGGGCCCCATCACAACCCACAACATATTTGGCACGTATTGTCTGCGTGCCGCCGACATCATCGAGGCGGGAGAATACCGCAGTGACCGGGTGATCAGAATTTTCTGTACGCTTCACCGAGATCAATTCGCGATTATAAGTGGGTTTGAGGCGTGACGGGGCGTTGCCCATGGCCTCCAGAAAAAAATCATGCAGCCGCGCTTGGTTCAAAATCACATGCGGCATCTCTGACAGGTCATACTCCACATCTGCGATACGATCTGCCCGAATGAGACCTGCACCTCCATCATCCGGCCGCCAGAAGCCAACTTCATTCACCCAATAGGCCTCTTTGAGAACTTTTTCAGCAAATCCAAAAGACTCAAACATCTCCACGGATCGACACGCCAATCCATCCGCCTGCCCGACCTCAAGCAGTCCAGGTTTAAGATCGGTGAGCATAGTCGTGATTTCTGGGAATGCGGCCAGCTGGGTGGCAAGCGTGAGCCCTGCCGGACCACAGCCCACAATCAATACATCGACGTCATCGCACACGGTCCCTGCGTCAGGACCGGCCAAGGCTATAGAGGGATCTCCGCTGAAAAATCCATTGAGATGATACTGCATAACCAGCCCTCCATTTAGTATGTATACATACTAAATATCAAACAAGCCGCCAAGCTGTCAAGTTTTGTCCTACCTGAGGTTTAAGCAGTATAATCCGCCAGGGTGCTGCCATCTTTGGCGCAGGCGCGCAGCAGAGGGCTGATCTGCCATGCAATGGGATCTTCTTTGGCCAAAACCTCAAGTTCTCGCACGATCGCCTGCACCCCAAGACTGTCTGCATATTGCATCAATCCGCCACGCCAGCGCGGGAAGCCATAACCAGATACCGTAACAATATCGATATCGCGGGCCGATTGTGCGATGGCCTCGTACAAAATATTCGCCGCCTCGTTGATCATCGCCAAGAGCAGGCGGTTTCTAATGTCTGCTGGCACATAATCCGTGCGTGTGCGCCCCGCAAAATGGGCTTCTTCATTGGCTAGATCAGCTACAATTGGATCTTCCACCTTGCCCTTGCCACCCGGATAACGATACCAACCGGCGCCCGTTTTTCGGCCAAGTTTTCCCAGCTCAATCATTCGGTCTGCAATGGGAATGTAGCGGCGGTTCGGATCTCTCGTGGCGTCTTGCCTACGCCGGTTGGCATGGGCGATGTCGAGCCCAGACAAATCCTGCGACTCATACGGGCCCATAGGATAGCCAAACTCAACCATAGCCTCGTCGACCTCCCAAGGGGTGGAGCCATCCATAAACACAGTATCAGCGGCCTCACGATAGCGTGCCAAAATTCTATTACCAATAAATCCGTCGCAGACCCCCGCCAGCACTGGCACCTTGCGTAGCCGTTTGGCCAAGTCAAACCCAGTGGCCAAAGCCTGATCGCTGGTCTTCGCGCCACGCACAATTTCCAACAGCTTCATAATATGGGCTGGGGCAAAAAAGTGCAGGCCAACCACCCGCGACGGATCCGCCACACATGCGGCCATCTCATCAATGTTCAGATAAGAGGTGTTGGTGGCCAAAATAGCATCTGTAGGCATAACAGCCTCGAGCCGAGTGAATATCTGTGTCTTCACCTCCATGCTCTCAAAAGCCGCCTCTATGGCCAGCATCGCATCGGAGGCTTGGGCATAGTCGGTTGTGGCTGCAAAGCGGTTTTGCCGATCTTGCGCCTCGGCCTCAGTGATCAGCCCGCGCGTGAAACTTGCCTCAATAATTTGCGCTAAATTGTTCAATGCCCGCGTCACTCCATCACGGTCGGTCTCAATCAAGGTCACCCGCGCCCCGGCATGCAGCAAAGCATAGGCGATTCCTGTACCCATGGTTCCACCACCCACGACGACGATATGATCCAACTGAACTGCAGGCTGGCTCAGCCAATTGGGGGCTTTCGCCGCACGTTCCGCAAAAAACATATGCCTCAGTGCTCTGGATTGGGACCCGGTTTTAAGTTCTAAAAACGTGACCCGTTCCACGGGCAGTGCTGCATGGAACGGAAGGGTCAAACCCTGTTCAATCGCATCAATCGCCCGTCGAGGTGCCTCTTGATGGTGGCTTTTGCGCGCGCAGGCTGACCGCGCCAGCGCAATCACTGATTGATCGTGATCTGGTGCGGGCAATTCCCACGTGGGCACGATGCAGCCCAACTCTTCGGTATTGACCATAAAAGCCTCAGCCACCGGATCATCCTCAATCGCATGCACCAATCCCGCAGCCAACGCCGCCTGCGCTCCAAGAGGCTTGCCAAAGCTTATCATCTCCAATGCCTTTACTAGTCCCACAAGCCTAGGCAGGCGTTGCGTGCCACCGGCTCCGGGGATCACCCCGAGGGTGACCTCTGGCAGGCCAATCTGCGCCGCCGGTGCGATGATCCGCATCCGACAGGCCATAGCAATTTCCGCGCCGCCCCCGAGAGCAACCCCATTGATCGCCGCGATCCAAGGCACAAAGCTTTCGTCAATAGCATTCACTACATCGGGCAAATGTGGTTCGAGCGGCGCAAGATCAAACTCACGGGCATCAGCGCCCGCTGCAAAAGTCCAGCCCTTTCCACTCAAAATCACCCGCGTCAGCCTTAGTTTTTCGGCCCAATGGACCGCATCCAGCAAGCCTTGACGGACCGACTGCCCAATTGCATTTACCGGGGCATTGTCGATTTCAACATAGCCAACATCGGACTCGCTGCGTGTGGTGACGTTCATAGAGATCATCCTTATTTAGCTTACGTACTCATCACAACTGCCGGGCGACATTATTAGTCACCAACAATTCTTTAAGCTCAGAGCGTGATGTTTGAATCTTCTTGCCGCTGGTATCAAGCTGATAGGCCGCCTGCTCATATCGGGTCTCTCGGGCTTTGAGGATTTGCCGCAGCTGTTCCATCGCTTGCGGGTTTCCGGCCATTGGGCGCAAATCTCCCTGCGCACGCACCCGGTCCATATGTTCTGCGGGGCGGGCCTTGATCCAGACAGAGTGAAAATTGCTTAAAAGGCGCTCAAACGTCTGCGCAGAAGAGACAATCCCCCCAGCAACCGCTAAGATCATTTTGTCATGTCTCTCAATGAGGTAATCTAAGGTTTCAGCTTCAATTTGTCTGTACCCGTCTTCGCCATAGAGCGCTATAATTTCACCAATAGGCACCCCGATCTTACCCTCAATCTGCGCGTTAAGCTCAATAAATGGTAGATCAAGATCTTGCGCCACCAAAGCGCCCAGCGTGGATTTTCCCGCACCGCGCAAACCTATCAGGCAGATGCGCGTGGCTTTGGACTTGGCATCAGTCGACGGATCCAAAACCTGCAAAACGCGCGCGCGATTTGAAGCATCAGCTGCGAGATAGAGCTGCAACAATCGGGCCTCTTCAGAACTTTGAGGCGCATCAGCACTGATCAGGGACGCCACTGGAGTTTCCAAGGCAATGGATATTTGCTTAAGCAACCCAATCGAAATATTGCCCAAACCGCTTTCAAGCTGAGCCAGATAACGGGTCGAGACACCAGAACGCAATGAGAGCTCTTGGCGCGAAAAACCAAGCCCCTTACGGCAAGCGCGCACGCGGGTTCCGACCAATACGATCAAATCCTGAACCTCCGCCGCAGAACCACTGTCATTATGCTCCACCTTCAACACCCGCAGCACCAGTCTGGACCATAGCGACCAGAAGTCTTAATATATTATGCACTTAGTAGGTTTCCACATGATAGCGACCATCCTCGCGCATCGTGTCGCGCAGATAGGTCCAGTCTTGCCCCAGGGTTTTGGCAATCGCATCAAACGCCGCTTCAACCCCAGCCTCCATGCTCTTCAGGCCACATATGTAGATGTAAGTATTTGTATCTTGCAGCATTTCAGCCACCAAATTAGTCTCACGGCGCATCCGGTCTTGGACATATTCCTTCGCCTCACCCGGCATACGGCTGAACACCAAATGCTGTTGCAACATGTCGGAGGAAATTTTACTCAACGGGCCGAAATATGGCAGGCTATCTGGCGTGCGGGCGCCAAAGAACATGACCATGCCGCCAGGCTTTTCGCCCACCATACGTTGCCGCGCCATGGTGAAGGAGCGCATTGGTGCAGAGCCGGTGCCAGTACAAATCATCAATAACCGCGCATCAGGGTCGGATGGCAACAGGAAGGTGGCGCCAAAAGGACCAGTGACATTGATTTTATCACCCTTCGCAAGATCACACAGAAAATTGGAGCACAGCCCCCCTTTTTCACGTTTCACCGTCAACGACACATTGTGATAGCCCGCACGTTCCCCATCACGCGGGCTGGACACAGAATAGAGCCGCGGCAGATGTGCCTTGCCCTCAAAATCAACACCCGGTGCAATAACACCCAATGACTGACCTTCCAAAACAGGAAAAGGTTTACCTTGGAACTCAAGAATAATATGGCGGGTGTCTGCATCGGAGGTGTCACTGGTCAAACGGTAATTGCCTTGGACTACAGCCTCGACCGGATGGCTAAGGTTATACAGATTTACCGTCGGTTTTGCCGCCGAGCTTGCGGCTTTGGCTTTGCCGCCTGCACCTTTGTGAGCCTCTGCCAGTAAGGCAGACACAGGATCCAAATCATCCGCGGTCGCTGCGGTCGTAGACAGGGCTATCTCCTCTTGGTCGGGCAGCTCCTCCCAGCTGTATTGATCCTCCAGAGAATAGGCCGCATCTTTGCCAGCCACCACCCGCCATTCATCAATCGATCCGGTTGGACAGACTGGAATGCAATCCATGCAAAAATTACATTTAGTGGCATCTACAATGACGTTGTTGTCATCATGCTCAATCGCCTCTTCCGGACAGGTCATCTCACAGGTGTAGCATCTGATGCAGATTTCGGGATCAATGAGATGTTGTTTGAATGGCGCGGTCATAGCCTTGCCTCCTTCAGTGACAGAATACCAGAAGACAGGCCTAGGACCGGATCCAGAACTGCTGCGCAGGTGTTGCTAGATTGTGTCATCTCAAGCCGCCTTTTTAGCCATAAATTCTGCGGAAGGGACAGAGCGCCCTTTCCAAAACCAGTCATCATGCCATGTGCAATTTGACGTATTCAAAGTCGCCGGGCTTATTGTCGATGCCCACCTTCGGGGCAGCAATCCAAGACGCGTATTTTCCCGCCTCGTAACAAGGCACCATAAGCGATTGGATATAATCCCCATCGGCCAGCGTGGGCAGCCAGTCTCCTTTGCGGCGCTCCCAATCTTCCATGGTGATGATGCTCCCATCGGGATCAGTCTTAATGGCGGAAAACACCCCAATTTGACGGTGAAACGCCTCATCTGGCAAAGCCAATTGGAATTCGATATTGGCCTTGGAAATCAGCTTGTTCCAACGACCAATCCCACCAGAGGCATCCCGGATATAGTCATCACGCAGGCGCATGTTGATCGCCGTAAGCGCTGGAACCTCTTGAGAGACAATCTTCCCATCGACCACATTGCGCACCACATAAGTGTCATTTTGAAGCTGGTGGTCATCATCAATACGTTTTTCCATATAACGGCCCTTGATGCCGTGGTTGAAGGCATTGGCCGCATTGGTTGACACTTCTTGACCGAACAAATCTAGCGACAATGAATAATGCAGGTTCAGCTTTTTCTGAATCGTCGGCAAATCGATGACGCCAAGGTCGCGGATTTTACCGATATCAGTTGGATCTGTGATCCCGGCCTTATTCATCGCATCGATAGTGGCTTGGATGGTCCTGCCAACGCCCGTCTCACCCACAAACATGTGGTGCGCCTCTTCGGTCAACATAAAGCGGCAGGTCCGGCTGAGCGGATCAAAACCTGATTGCGCCAAGCTTTCCAGCTGCATCTTACCATCACGGTCAGTGAAATAGGTGAACATAAAAAACGACAGCCAATCTGGCGTTTCCTCATTAAACGCGCCCAGCATGCGTGGGGCTTCCTCAGATCCCGAGGATCGCACCAATAGATCATCCGCTTCTTCACGACCATCTTTGCCAAAATATTTTTGCAGCAGATAGACCATAGCCCAAAGATGGCGGCCCTCTTCTACATTCACCTGAAACAGGTTGCGCATGTCATACAGCGAAGGCGCTGTTAGCCCAAGGAAGCGTTGTTGTTCTACAGATCCTGGCTCAGTATCGCCTTGAATGACAATCAAACGCTTGAGCATGTTGCGGTATTCGCCAGGCACTTCTTGCCACGCTGGTTGTCCCTTGTGCTCACCCATCGGGATCACCCGGTCCTCAAGCTGCGGAGCCAGCAAAATCCCCCAGCGGTAATCCGGCATTTTCACATAATCAAATTTGGCCCAGCCTTTCGGGTCCACAGAAACCGCAGTGCGCAGGTAGACCATCGACTCTTGGAAGTTTTGCGGAATAAGTTTATTCCACCAATCGATGTATCCCGGGTGCCATTTTTCTAAAGCTTTGAGAACTTTACGGTCACTACTTAAACCCACATTATTCGGAATTTTTGTGTCATAGCTTACATCGAGTAGATCGGACATTTTTGCCTCCTAAGATCACAACGCACAGCCTCGCGCGTCTATTGCTTTTGGCGCCTTAAACGCGTTCCATAGTATAATCACCGCGCACACCGGTGCCGTAGCGCTGCAAAGCCCCATCGGGTCCAACCGCATTTGGGCGATTGAAGATCCAATTTTGCCAAGCGGTCAAACGCCCAAAAATGCGGGTCTCCATTGTTTCCGGCCCGGCAAAGCGCAGATTGGCCTCCATGCCGGTCATAGCATCGGGCGAAAAAGACACGCGCTCTTCGATGAAAATTCGCACCTCATCTTCCCAGTCGATGTCATCTAGGGTCACCGTGACAAGCCCTAAATCATTTGCCTCCTCTGCCTCCATCGCCTGTCCAATTGAGGACTTTAAATCCTCCACATGCTCAGGCTCCGCCAAAAACCGCGTTTGCAAGCGGGTGATGGCATTGCCCATTGGATAACGGCCAAAATTTGCATCTGTCAGGGTGATCGCGGCGATTGGGCGATTGTCTCCCTCAAATTCATCTTCCATCATATAGCTACGGTCGACCGCGAATAAGATCTCGGCCAGAACCCCAACAAAGCAGGAGCCATGCTCAATCAAAGCTGCAAGTGAACGGGAGGTCACGTCAATGCGCTTCAGCGTCCGCTTCCAAAACTGCTGCACCTCATTTGCCAGCCAGTGATCCGCGTTATCGGCCAAAAGCGCCTCATGCGTTGCAAAAAGCACCGGGTCCCCTTGGGTGCGAAACAACCATAGGCCTAATTCGTTTTCATTGCTTCGTAAATGCAGGATCGCATCTTCCAACTCGCGTGCCAGTTTCAATAGATAGGCCTGGTCGCCCTGTGCTTGAAAGGTGGACATATCGACGGGAGCAGCCTCGGATGGGCCCTTCAATGTGATTGTTGCCTTACGTCCGGCGTGGTCCAGCTCAACTTCGATCAGATCATATGTCACAGCGGTAAGTGTGATCACGCGGTTCAATGGCCCAAAGGTGACACCTTCGCCCACATCGGTTTTATTGGACTCCGCTGCCATTTTTTGAGCACGCTCAATCACAGCATCGTCAAACTTTGAATTTGCTATCACCTCATCGACCAGTCGCCATTGCAAGGCCCGCTTGCCCTTCACCCCCTCTTCAATAGAGCAAAAAATATCCGCCAAGTCCCGGCGAACTTTGCGCTTGTCAGTCACACGGGTCAGGCCCCCTGTCCCCGGCAAAACTGCCAATAATGGCACTTCAGGAAGCCCAACCGCAGAGGTTGAATCATCAGTCAGCATGATATGGTTGCACGCCAGCGCCAGTTCATAGCCCCCACCGGCACAAGCGCCTTTGATTGCAGCAATATAGTTTTGACCAGAATCCGCTTCAGCGGCCTCAAATGTATTACGGGTCTCATTGGTGAATTTACAGAAATTCACTTTATGACTATGGGCCGCGCCGCCCAGCATGCGGATATTTGCACCAGCACAAAACACCTTATCCTTGCCGGATTTCATCACAACGACTTTGACCTCTGGATGTTCGAAACGCATACGTTGCACAATGTCGTTGAGCTCAATATCCACGCCAAGATCATAGGAGTTCAGCTTCAACTCATAACCCTCAAACAGCCCACCATTTTCATCTACATCCATGATGAGGTTCGCAACCGGCCCCTCATACTCAATCCTCCAGTGGCGATAGAGGGATGGGTTGGTCTGAAAATCGATCATCTTGGACATCACGTCCTCCTCGACTGGGTGTTTTGCACGGGAGACAAAGCCCTGAGCGCTTGCTGCTCAAATTAATGCAAAATAAAGCATTTTTCAAATCATTTTCAGGGAAATTAGCTGCCTCTTCGGGCCAAATTTCACATTATATGCATTATAGTTCTAATATTACGTGCCTGCTTGCCAATTTTGCCCTGCGGATTAAGCTGATCCCATGTCTGAAATTCATACCATGCCCGGCCACATCATCCGTCGACTTCAACAAATTTCGTCTTCGATTTTTGCCCAGCACATGCGCGACGCGGGTTTTGACTTAACCTCCCCACAGTTTGCTGCGCTGTCGATTTTGCAAGACCAACCCAACATTGATCAAGCGACTCTCGCCAGTGCAATCGCCATTGACCGTGCCACAATCGGCGGCATCGTTGACCGACTTGTTGCCAAAGGCTTAGTGCAACGACAAACCAATTCCCAAGACCGCCGCGCGCGGGTTTTGAGTTTAACCGATGAAGGACACCGCATTCTCACCCGCCTGCACCCTGTGGTTCAAAACGTGCAAGACATCATTCTGCAAAATCTAACTGCGGAGGAAACACGGGGCTTCATGCGACTGGCTGCAAAAATTTCGGCTCAGGATGAAACCACAGGAGCGCGGTAAATCGATCCCAAATATAGAATTATTTGCATTGTCTGAAAATTTCTATCCAGTTAATGTAAGTAATATTAAAGATCCGTCCATCAAACATGTTAGCTAACATCCTTGGAGCAAAAATGATTATCGATTCAGCTATATCTATCATTGCCGTCTCCATTCTATCGGTTGCGATCTTGGACATTTGGCAACGCCTTAGCCATCGCGTTGGAGGCTTACCACCAACAGATTGGGCTATCGTAGGACGCTGGTTGCGAGCATCGATTGAGCAGCGCAAACTGTTCAATCATCCGCTCCAAGCCATGCCAGCCTATCCAAACGAATTGTTAATTGGCTGGATGCTTCATTATCTGGTCGGGTTTTTCTATGTCGTTCTTTATGTAATTTTATGGAAGACGTTTGGGATACTATCACCGACCTGGGCCGACGGGCTGATCTTTGGTGTTCTCAGCGTTGCAGTGCCATGGTTCTTTTTCATGCCCGCCATGGGCGCAGGCATCATGGGACGCAAAACACCTCAACCAGGAACCGCTTGCCTGTCAGTCTTGGCCGTGCACTCTGTGTTTGGCGTTGCCATTGGCTTGTTGCTGCGCTGGATTTGATTCACGGGTTTGTTGCTGATTTAGCAACTCCACCGATAG
>Ga0209711_10004525_pt1 | contig 11170 bp, 7 predicted proteins | sample ArcticOcean_MG_C_7_FD_187441 | JGI IMG/M metagenome (GOLD analysis project Ga0209711, IMG submission 187441) | Marine microbial communities from western Arctic Ocean - ArcticOcean_MG_CB11_88 (SPAdes) (version 2) | ecosystem: Environmental > Aquatic > Marine > Oceanic | place: Arctic Ocean... | reverse complement strand
TAAACTTTGGTTTAAGTTTACAAAAGCAAGTATACTCAGATTTAAATTTAACACAAGAGAGCCCATAAATTTCATAGTTACAAAAAAACTTACCTACTTTTGTTGCCAAATAATTATAATATGGCTAAGAATTTAGTAATTGTAGAATCACCGGCAAAAGCCAAAACTATTGAGAAATTCTTGGGGAAAGATTTTAAAGTAGCTTCTAGCTTTGGTCACATTGCAGACCTTCCCTCTAAAGAGTTGGGTGTTAGCGTTGAGAGTGACTTCAAGCCTAAATATGTAGTTAGTAGTGACAAGAAAAAATTGGTTAGCGAATTAAAGAGTTTGGCAAAAAAGTCAGAGATTGTTTGGCTTGCAAGTGATGAAGATCGAGAGGGGGAGGCTATAGCATGGCATTTAGCTAACACTTTAGATTTAAATGAATCAAATTCCAAAAGAATTGTTTTTTCTGAGATTACAAAAAATGCCATTCTTAAGGCAATTGATTCTCCTAGAACAATTGATTATAATTTGGTAAACGCACAACAAGCAAGAAGAGTTTTAGATCGCCTTGTAGGGTATGAATTATCACCTGTTTTATGGAGAAAAGTTAAAGGAGGGCTTTCTGCAGGTAGGGTTCAGTCTGTTGCAGTTAGGCTTATTGTGGAACGAGAGCGAGAAATAAGAAATTTTTCTCCAGCTCAAAACTTTAAAACTCAAGCCTTTTTTTTAACAGCTTCTAAAAAAGTTATTCCTGCTCAATTATCCAGGGTATTTGATAATGCAGATGAAGCAGATAAATTTTTAACTAAAAACATAAATACTGCTTTTAAAGTACTAGATGTTAGTAAAAAACCTGCAAAAAAGAGTCCGGCAGCTCCATTTACTACTTCCACATTACAACAGGAAGCTTCTCGTAAATTATACTTCTCAGTAAGTAAAACAATGACATTAGCACAGCGACTTTATGAAGCAGGATATATTACTTACATGCGAACCGATAGTGTAAACCTTTCTAAAGATGCACAAAAAAATATAGCTTCTCAAATCAATTCTTCTTATGGGAAAGAATACCTTCAGCCTCGAATTTTTAAGACAAAAAATAAAGGAGCTCAAGAGGCACATGAAGCGATACGACCTTCTGATTTCTCAAAAGCCCAATTAAATATTGATCATGATCAAGCTCGTTTATATGAACTGATTTGGAGAAGAACAGTCGCTTCTCAAATGAGTGATTCTCAACTAGAGCGAACACAAGTTTCGATTGAGGCAAATACTCATCAAGATAGATTTACAGGAAAAGGAGAGGTTATTACTTTTGATGGATTTTTAAAATTATACATGGAAGGAGTTGATGATGATGATGATGAAATCAATGGGATGCTACCTAAGGTTTCTGTGGGAGAGACTCTGGTGTTAAAAAAAATGATTTCAACACAGCGCTTTACACGTCCTCCTTATCGATATTCTGAAGCTTCTTTAGTTAAAAAAATGGAAGAATTAGGAATTGGAAGACCCTCTACTTATGCCCCAACTATTTCCACAATTCAAAACAGAAAATATATTGATAAAGGTGCTTCTGAGGGACTTTCACGTTCTTATGAACTATTTACTTTAGAAGAAAACACAATTAAAAAAACAGCATTAACCGAAATGGTCGGAGCCGACAAAGGAAAATTAGTTCCCACCGACATAGGGATGATTGTAAATGACTTTCTGGTTGAGAATTTTAAAGATATTTTAGACTTCAATTTTACGGCTCAAGTTGAACAAAATTTTGATGATATTGCAAATGGTTCAAAAGATTGGACTGAAATGATAAAAGGATTTTACTCACAATTTCATACTACGGTTGAGTTTGTAAAAGAAAATGCACAACGGGAATCTGGTGAGCGTATACTGGGAGTTGATCCTGAATCTGGCCGTTCGGTAAAAGTAAGATTAGGAAAATTTGGTCCCATGGCTCAAATAGGAGATCCTGATGAAGAGGAAAAACCCATTTATGCAAGTTTAGGACTTAATCAACAATTAGAAAATATTTCCTTTGATGAAGTAATGAGTCTTTTTGAGATGCCAAAAACACTAGGTGCATTTGAAGATCAAGAAATTATTGTAAATAACGGCCGTTTTGGTCCTTACATTAAACATAATGAAATTTTCATTTCCCTCCCAAAGGGTATGCTTCCCACTGAAGTTGATTTAGAAACATCCATTACTTTAATTAAGGAAAAGCAATTAGCAGATGCCCCTGTTTATGTTTTTAAAGAGTTGCCTGTCACAAAAGGAGTAGGTCGTTTTGGACCCTTTTTGAAATGGAGTGGCATGTTTATTAACGTTAATAAAAAGTATGATTTTGACAATCTTTCAAATGATGATATTGTTACTTTAATTGAAGAGAAAATTCAAAAAGAAATTGATAAGGTTATTCATGACTGGAGTGATTCTGGTATCCGGGTTGAGAAAGCACGATGGGGAAGACACCATATTATTAGAGGGAAACAAAAAGTTGAAATTGGAAAAGATATTGATGCAGTTAAACTAACCCTTAAACAAGCAGAAAAATATTTAGGTAAACCCAAAGTAAAAACAAAGCCTAAAGCGAAGAAAAAAGTTGTTAAAAAAGGATGAGCTTAGAATTACTAGTTCCTGTTAAAAAAGAAACGTTGTTAGGCTTGACTCTCATGCCAAAGCAGATTCTAGGCAAAAATATAAGCATCCACACAAAAAATAATGGACTGCCTGAGCTTAAGGGTTTAACCATTGCTCTAGTCGGATTACATGAGTATAGAAATAGTTTTTTCCATAATTCAAGTTATAATGTAAATCAATTTAGAAAGGTTTTCTACGAATTATATCCTGGTAATTGGAATTTGAGTATTGCTGATTTAGGTGATTTGCCAAATGGCGAAAAGGTTGAAGATACATATTTTGCTATAAAAGAGATTAGCATCCATTTAAAACAAATGAATATTATTCCTATTTTTATTGGTGGAAGTCATGATTTAATGTTCCCATTATATGAAGTTTTTCAAAATTTTAAGCAACTAGTAAATATTGTTTCAGTTGATAGATCTTTTGATTTTTCTCAAGAAGATGATCTGATTTCTGGACGTTCTTATATGAGTAAAATCATTATGGAAAAGCCTAACGTTTTAAATAACTATACCAATATTGGTTTTCAAAGTTATTATTGTGCAGAAGAGGAAAAAGACCTAATGGGAAAACTTTATTTTGACACTTTACGCTTGGGACAAGTATTAAACGAACCGGCTCTTGCTGAACCTATTTTTCGAGATGCAGATATTATAGGTTTTGACATGAAATGTTTGTCATGGCAGGCCATTGCAGATCCTTTAAAAGGACAGCCTAATGGGATTGATTCTAGAACAATTTGCTCACTTACAAGGTATGCAGGCATTAGTGATCACATTAGCTTTGTAGGGTTTTTTGAAATCCCCTCCACGCCTATGACTGATCAACTTTTGGCTCAAATGATATGGTATTTAATTGAAGGAGTACAGTTGAGATTTGACGAATATCCAGTAAACACAAAAGATTTTTTAAAATATTCCGTAACACTTTCTGATCAAATAATGGTCTTTTACAAAAGTGATAAAAGCAATCGGTGGTGGATGGAATTAACAAATAATTCGCATTTGAATAATAAAATAATAAGTACAACGTTATTAGCATGCACGGAAAAAGATTATTTAGATGCCATGCAGGATAAAATTCCTGAAAGATGGTACAACGCAGTCAAGAGAACATAGTTAATTCTCTTTGAAAAAATAATTTTTAGTGCTCAGACTATCAATGATTTGATTAGTTTGTTGTTTTTATAGTGAAAAAATAATTAGTTTTATGCTTAGAAAAAAACTGCATTGACTAAGTTTTAATTAAAATATTAATGAAAAGACTTTTAATTCTGTTAAGCATCTCTTTGATAATTGTTTCCTGCGGAAATAAAAATAGAGGTGAGCTTATTGGTGTCAAACAAAAAAAATGGTTTGGCGAAAAACCTTACGGGATGACCCTTGTTGAGGGTGGAGCATATATAATGGGTAAAGCAGATGAAGATATTGCACAACTTCAAAATGCTCCGGCAAGAACGGTAACGGTTCCATCTTTTTACATGGATGAAACAGAAATTACCAATAGTGAATACAGACAATTTATTTATTGGGTAAAAGATTCTATAGCTCTTGCTATGCTTGCAAGAAAAGCAGATGAGTTAGAACTTGGAGAGGATAGTAAAGATGGTATTGGTGAATTTGCATTTCAAGATTCCGATACTTCAAAGTTAAATGCATATCAGAAATATATGCGTGAAAATTATTATGATTTAAGTGACGATCTATATGCAGGAAGACCTCTTAACTGGGATGCAGATTTAAGTTGGAACACTGAAGATTACCCTGACAGTAATTATGCCGAAGTTATGGATTCTCTTTACTTACCCCCAGAGTTATGGTATAATGGTGAAATGAAGTTAGATGTTAAGAAAATAGTTTATTCCTATAATTGGTTCAATGCCGAAGCTGCTGCTGCAGAATCTAAGCGTAAACGAAATCAATTTATTGACAGGAAACCTTTTATAGAAAAAAGAGACGTTGAAATTTATCCCGATACCACAGTTTGGATTAAAGATTTCACCTATTCATATAATGAGCCGATGCATAACGATTATTTCTCACACCCAGCATATCAAGATTATCCTGTAGTTGGAATAAACTGGGAACAAGCGGTTGCTTTTTGTAATTGGAGAACCAATTTTAAAAATGGTTATCAAAGAAACAAGGGAAAGCCACAAGTAAGCCGATTCAGACTTCCTAACGAAGCTGAATGGGAATATGCTGCTAGAGGTGGAATTCCTTCAGGGACCTATCCTTGGGGATCTCCATATTTATTGAATGACAGAGCCTGTTTTCTGGCTAATTTTAAGCCTCTTCGTGGAGATTATGCTTCTGATCAAGCCGTTTACACTGTAGAGGCAAAATCGTATGAGCCCAATGACTATAACCTTTTCAACATGGCAGGAAATGTTGCGGAATGGACAAATTCATCTTATGATTCTGGATCTTATGAATATGTAGCTTCCCTTAACCCGAACATGGGGTTTAGTGGTGAGCAACGAAAAGTAGTTCGTGGAGGATCTTGGAAAGATGTCGCATATTTTTTGCGCGTCAGTTCAAGAGATTATGAATATGCGGATACTTCAAGAAGCTATATTGGCTTTAGAACAGTCCAAGACTACTTGGGAGTTCAAAAAGTAGAGGTTAAATAATTTATTAACCAAACAAATCTTGTTATATTTATTAAATAATTAAAAAATAAAAAAATGGACGATAAAATTCTTAATAAAAGACTTAGAAGTAAAGTTGCAATGCACATGTTGTTTGGACTTGGAGGAGCTGTAGTAATTATTGGAGCACTTTTTAAAATCCTTCACCTAGAAATAGGACCTATTACGGGTGGACTTGTATTAGGACTTGGTTTAGGAACTGAAGCCTTAATTTTTACAGTTTCAGCACTTAACACAGGAGAAATTAAAGAAGAACATAACGACTACGTTAAAAAAATCAAAGGTGGTGCTAAAAAAGCTTCTTCTGGAGGCGGAGACGAAGGATTATCATCTAAAATTGATGCATTAATGCAAGAAGCTAAACTTGATGTAAATCTAATGAATTCATTGGCAAGCAGTATAAAAGGTTTAGAGACCTCAGCAAAAGCACTTTCTCCTGCTTCTGAAGCTGCTGCAGCATCACAGAATTATTCTCAAGAATTAGCTAAAGCTTCAACACAATTAGAGCAATTAAATTCTAGTTATCAAAAACAAATTAATGATTCGCAAGGCAATGAAGATTTTAATAATAAAGTAAATCAGAATGCTGAACAATTGAGAGCTCAAATGGAAAGTTTATCTGCTAACCTAGCTGCATTGAACAATGTATATGGTGGTATGTTAAACGCAATGAATAAAAAATAGAACATGGCAGGAGCTAAAGAAACACCCAGGCAGAAACTTATTAGTCTGATGTACCTAGTATTTATTACCATGCTAGCATTAAATGTGAGTAAGGAAGTACTAGATGGATTTGGTCAAATGTTTGAAAAAATTGCTGATGCAAACGAAAGAGTTTCGGAGAGTAACAATTTACTTTATGAAAACATAGAAGTTAACTCTTCTGAAAAGGGCGGTAAATGGATTGGTCACGATCGTACTGCCAAGGAAATCAAAAAAGAGTCTGATGCTTTCTATAATAAAATTGCACAAATTAAGACGAAGATTACTGAAAAGCAGAAACTAAAAGATCCAGAGCTTAAAAAGTTTGCTGAAATGGATAAAGGTGAGGCTCTGGATGTAATATGGTTTAAAGAAGGGTCTGATAAAGCATCAGATGAATTTCTTAGTATGGTAGAGGAATACCGGGGGCATGTGATTAAAGTTTTTGGAAGTCAGTATCCTTCTTCAATTGATATGGTAGAAGCTAGGTTTTTTATTGGTGATATGAATCGTAATGTCAAAAATAAAGATAATGTTGACCAGCCATGGTTGTCCGCAAACTTCAAGGGTTTCCCTTTAATTTCTTCACTGGCTAAGTTAACAATGATGCAAAATGATATTCGTCAAACAGAACATGATGTATTAACGACCCTAATGGGAAAAGAGTTGAAAATGTCATCAACTGTTAACGAAACAAATTATACCAGTCTTCTTATCACTGAAAAAGGGGCTTATTATCAGGGAGAAACTTTTGATGGTAGTGTTATTTTAGGAAGAAAAGGTGGAGCTCAAAATCCAAATTCTGTAGATCTTAAAATAGACGGTAGATCTTTAAAAGAATCTGATTATGATTTAATTCCCGGAGGTATTAAGCTTAAAGTAAGTGCAGGATCACCTGGAGATCATACCATTGAGGGTAGCCTAGTCTTCTTGAGTGAAGGGAATGAATCTAAAATATCAGTAAAACAGATGTATTCTGTTATTTCTAAACCAAATTCAGCTGTTATTTCAGCAGATAAAATGAATGTGGTGTATCGTGGGGTTCAAAATCCAATCACTATATCTATACCAGGAATTCAAGACAGTAAAGTAAAGGCTTCTGCTCCTGGACTAAAACGTAAAAAAGGAAGTAAATACAATCTTTTTCCTGGTAAAGGGAAAGTGGTTAAAATTAATGTTTCGGGTACTTTACCCGATGGAAAAAAAGTTTCTTCCGTTTCTACTTTTAGAATTAAAGACATTCCAAAGCCATCAGGATTTTTTAGAGGAAAATCTGGATCGTTTACCTTACCAAAATCAAGCCTGGAACGTGGGTCAGTCTCCGCTATATTAGAAGATTTTGATTTTGATCTCCCATTAGAAACAAAGTCGTTTCGTTTTAGAGCACCAGGACAGCCAAGTGTTGTAGTTACAGGAGCGAAACTTAACAGTAAGGTTATTACAATGCTTAAAAGGATTAAAAGCGGACAGTCTGTAATTATTTCGGATATTAAAGTAATAATTCCGACAAATCCAAATTATAAGTTAAAACAAACTACTCCTATTTCAATTACGATTAACTAAATTTTTTACTAATGAAAAAAGTGATATTTATTGTTTTATTAGTTTGCTTAATGGGAACTCAGGTTTTATTATCTCAAGCTAACTTGTTAAACGCTAAAGTTCCTCAAGAAATTGGAATTCAAAACGAACAACAAGTAAAGGCTGATAATAATGACCCAATTGAGTACGGTTATGTTGATGATCGAGATGTATTATGGTCAAAAACTGTTTGGGAAGTGATAAACTTAGACGAACGTATTAACTTTCCTTATTACTATCCAAATAACAATAATGGTTATCTTTCTAGTGCTAGACAATCTTTATATCGTGTTTTAATTGACAATATTGAATCTGGAGAAATTACTGAAATATATTCTGACGATTATTTTTCTGAAAAAATAACTTTTTCCGATTTACAAGAGAGTCTTGAGTCTAGAAAGCTTTCAGACGAAGGAATAGAGAAATCAAATCAAGGTGATGAAATCACGGATGATGATTATGATGTATATAAGATTCAGTCAGATAAAGTTATTCAATATCGCATCAAAGGGACTTGGTATGTAAACAAACGCTTAGGGGAATTAAAATACAGATTACTTGGAATAGCACCAGTTGCACCTGATGTTTCAACTTTGAGTGATGGTCCAGAGGCACAGGCAGATGCTCTTGTTCCATTATTCTGGATATGGTTTCCAGATGCACGTAAGGCTTTAAATAAGAGTAGAGTATTTAATACAAGGAATTCCTCTCAACCAATTACATTTGACAACATGCTTAATTCTAGACGTTTTAATTCTTCTATTTATAAGGAAGAAAATGTTTATGAGGATCGTGAAGTAAAAGATTATATATATGAAGATGCATTACGTCAACTTCTTGAATCCAATCGTATCAAATCTGTAATTAGAGATTTTGAGCAAGATCTTTGGAATAATTAATATTCTTTAAATAAATGAAACAAGCGCTTAGGGAAACCTTAGCGCTTTTTTTATGGTATTTTTGAAGTAAATGAAACACTCTATTATTGTAGGTTTTGGATTAGCTGGGTTTCATTATGCTCAGCAGTTAAAGAAAACTAAAAAAGAATTTCTGATACTTGATAAAGGCCAGAAAGGTGCAAGTAGAAATGCTGCAGGTGTATGTAACCCCACAGTTTTAAAACGTTATACCATGGCATGGGAAGCGGTTCAATTCCTTGAATATGCAGTGCCTGTTTATAGAAAACTTGAAGTTGAAGCATCAAAACAATTTTTTTATCCCCATCCAATTCATCGTTATTTTTTTTCTTCTTCAGAACAAAATAATTGGACTGTAGCATCTCAATCCAATAAGTTAAGCCGTTTTTTAGACCCGAATTTTAATTCAGAATCAATTCATGGGATAAAGCGTCAAAGTGGATACGGTGTTGTTAGAGAAGTAGGCCGATTAGCCATCAATAAAATGTTAGATCATTTTATTGATGATCTTCTTCCTTGTGAGTTACATAAGGAGGTATTTGATCCTACTGAACTTCAAATTTTATCAGAAAAAGTAATTTATAAAGGAATAGAAGCTAAACGAATTGTTTTTTGTGAGGGTTATGGATTAAAAAATAACAGCTGGTTTAATTATTTACCGTTAATTGGCTCTAAAGGAGAATATTTAAAAATTAAAGCCCCTTTATTGTCGCGCAAAAATATTATCAAAGGAAGTGTATTTATTACACCCTTTGAAGGAGATGAATTTTGGGTTGGCGCTACCTTTAATCCCCATGACAAAACAATATTACCCACAGAAAAAGGAAAAAAATGGCTCATTTCTAAATTAGATTCACTTTTAGATATTCCCTATCAGGTTGTTGATCATTCCGCTCAAATTAGACCCACCGTTATGGACCGCCGGCCATTACTTGGAGGGCATCCCACTTATAAAAATCTATATGTTTTTAATGGTTTAGGAACTCGCGGTGTAATGATGGCACCCTTACTTTCAAAGTGGTTATATGATTTTATAGAATTGAAAAAACAATTACCCAAAGCGGTAGCTATTAACCGTTTTGAATCCTATTTTTGCAATTCAAAAAAAGGAAATGTTTAACGCACACAATATTACTGTCAGTTTTGGGGGAGAAACCCTTTTTGATTCTCTTTCTTTTCGACTTGGGAAAGGAGATCGTGTCGGCTTGATCGGAAAAAATGGAGCTGGAAAATCGACACTTCTTAAGTTGATGTCGAAAGAAAATAGCCCAACTTCTGGATCTTTTGCACTTGAAAAGAATTGTCAAATTGGTTACCTCGCGCAGGATTTAGATTTTGAAAATGGAAGAACTGTTTTAGAAGAAGCTTATTTGGCTTTTGAAGAAATAATGAAAGTGGAGAAACGACAAGAAGCGATTCACAAAATAATGGGGGAAACTCAAGATTTCGAGAGTCCATCATATTTAGACATCTTAGATGAGTTAAACGAATTGAATACTCGTTATGAAATGATAGGAGGATATCACTATCAGGCACAAACCGAAAAAATATTGCTAGGATTAGGGTTTTCTGTGATTGATTTAAACGCGGCTACAGACACTTTTTCAGGAGGTTGGCGTATGCGAATAGAATTAGCTAAACTACTCTTAAAAGACAACGACATTCTTTTACTAGATGAGCCAACAAATCATTTAGATATAGAATCAATTATTTGGTTAGAGCAATTTCTTAAAAAGTATAAAGGTGCTTTGGTAATGGTCTCTCATGACAGGATGTTTTTAGACCAGGTAACCAACAGAACTATTGAAATCATAAACCAGCGCCTTTTTGACTTCAAGAAGCCTTATTCGCAATATATGGTGCTTAGAGATGAGTTAAGAGCTCAGCAGCAAGCGGCACATAAAAATCAAGAGAAGCAAATACAACAAACGGAAAAGCTTATTGAACGTTTTAGGGCTAAAGCTTCTAAAGCAAGTATGGCTCAATCGCTTATTAAAAAGCTTGATAAAATTGATCGTATTGAAATTGATCCAGAAGAAAACAGAAAAATAAAGTTTGAATTTGGTATCTCACATCAGCCAGGAAAAATCATCCTTGAAACTGATAAAATTTCCAAAGCCTATGGTGATAAACAGGTGTTAAGTGATGTTGATATTGAAGTTGTAAGAGGAGAGAAAATTGCTTTTGTAGGACAAAATGGACAGGGAAAATCTACTTTAGCTAAAATTATTGTTAATGAAATTTCCTATGAGGGAAAAGTGAAACTAGGGCATAATGTGCAATTAGGTTATTTTGCTCAAAATCAATCAACTTATCTAGATGGAAGTAAAACCGTTTTACAATCTGCAGAGGATTCTGCGACTCCAGAAAACCGAACAAAAGTTAGAGATTTATTGGGTTCTTTTTTATTTCAAGGAGAGGTTGTAGAGAAAAAAGTAAGTGTACTCTCAGGAGGGGAGCGTAACCGTCTAGCTCTTTGTAAATTATTACTTCAGCCTTTTAATGTATTGATTATGGATGAGCCTACAAATCACTTAGATATTGCATCCAAGAATGTATTAAAACAGGCTTTAAAAAATTTCAAAGGAACCCTTATTTTGGTTTCTCATGATAGAGATTTTGTCCAAGGCTTATGTGAAAAAGTAATTTCATTTAAAGAGCGTGAGGTGAAACCTTTTTTAGGTGA
>Ga0209711_10004519_pt1 | contig 11178 bp, 7 predicted proteins | sample ArcticOcean_MG_C_7_FD_187441 | JGI IMG/M metagenome (GOLD analysis project Ga0209711, IMG submission 187441) | Marine microbial communities from western Arctic Ocean - ArcticOcean_MG_CB11_88 (SPAdes) (version 2) | ecosystem: Environmental > Aquatic > Marine > Oceanic | place: Arctic Ocean... | reverse complement strand
AATAAAAACAAAGTACTGGTTTACACAAGTTTTTTTTTTGAGTTCTCCTCCTACTTTTTCAGCTATATTTATACTTTTATAAAGTTTTTGAACCCAGTTTGTTCGATATTTCGATTAAAATTCTTTATTTTTAATCCAACTAATGTTAATAGAAATCCTTAATTAACGAAGTTTTCAATCTAAAATAAAAGTGATTTTGACATAATATTTCAAAAAAACTGCATTTATTTTAATTTTTTTTTTCGTAACAGCTTATAAAGCACTATCTTTGCATTTCTATTAATAAAAATATATAAAATGAATAACGGAACAGTAAAATTTTTTAACAACAATAAAGGCTTTGGATTCATAACTCCAGACTCAGGAGAAAAGGATGTATTTGTACATGCAAATAACCTAGTTGATGATATCAATGAAGGTGACAAAGTTAGTTACGATTTGGAGTCGACTGACAAAGGACCTAGCGCAATAAACGTTAGAGTAGCTTAATCAGCTCAAATGCATTTTAAAATCTTAAACTAAAGATTTAAAATAACACCTGTTTAATAATTGATAAAAAACAATTATTAAACAGGTGTTTTATTTTTTTACTACATTTTCACCTACCCACTCAATACTCCGGGTGATATGTTCTAAATAAACAGGATCTGAAAATTGTTCAACGGTGTGTCCAATTCCAGTATATATTGCTCTCCCACCAAATTTTTCATGCGCCCAAGCAATTGGATGAGATTCTATTAATGGTATTTTTCCATAAAGAGAACTATCGTCTACTTCCATCAACAAAGTAGCATGTGATTTGAGAGGTTCCTTAAAAGAATACCATTCATCCCTCAGTGACCATTCATTTCCCAAGTGACCAATCGCAGGGTGGTTCGTTTCCTGATGAACAATCAAACGGGCTTGTTGTGTTGGAGGATGACTTGCAAAATGTGCTGCAATCAGTTCTTGATAAAATGGCCAATCATATTCCGTGTCCGCGGCAGCATGAATTCCTAAAAAACCACCACCATTTTTTATGAACGCCTCTAGCGCAATTTCTTCTGAGCTGTTTAAAATATCTCCAGTCGTATTAAAGAAAACAACGACATCAATTTTTGATAAGAATTTATTGTTAAAATAAGCAGCATCCTCGGTAGTAGTCATTTTCCATTTTTTCTTAGCCGCTAATGTTCGAAATCCCGCAATACCTATTTTGATGTTATCATGTCTGTAACCCTCAGTTTTACTACAAACCAAAACGTTGAGTGAGTCATTTTCGTTTTCTTTGCTTATATACGAGAATGAAAATAAAAAAAGACCAATTAGTAAAATGACAGGGATGAAAATTGAGTTATTTATCACTAGGTATTTATTTTTATAAATATACTCTGAAAAGATTACAATATATGTATTCAATTTTTAATAATTATATTTGTTAAACTTAATTTACAAGAAGTCTATCATAGGTTTTACCTATCTATTGTTGTGAAATTTTTAATTTTTATGTTTAACTTTTTTTCTAAATATAACAAATTAAAGATTTGGCTGTTTTTACAAATAAGCACAAAACTTTCGATTTATACTATAAAAGAGAATGTAGAAGATCCGACAGTAGGTTTTAGAAATAAGCAACAGTTTTTGGGGGTTAGTGTTTTTAAAAAAATAATAAATAATATTTAATTACTTTCCGTATATGTGAAATTAAAACTAAACCTTTATGTTTTAGTTTTGTCTACAAAAATTAATACAATTAAATGAAAAATCTTGTTTTATTAATATTGCTTTTGACTTGTACTGCACTTATCTCTCAAAACAAAAGATTGGTAATAAAAGGTATTATAGTTGATAAGTTCTCCTTTCAGCCCATCACCTTTGCAACCATCCTAATTGGAGATAAATTTTCACATCAAGCCATCAGTGGTTCAACTTCTTTAGACGATGGTTCATTCAGAATAACAACAGACAGCGCTGATTTTTATGTAGAGATTAGTTTTATCGGGTTTAAAACACTTCGATATGATGATTTTAAAATTAACAATGGAGTTATTGATTTAGGGGTCATCGAGCTTGGAGAAGACAGTCAAAGCTTAGAAGAAGTTGAAGTAAGAGCCGAAAGGTCTCAAACCGAGTTTAAACTCGATAAAAGAGTTTTTAATGTAGGAAAGGATCTAAGCAGTACTGGTGCTAGTGCACTTGAAGTGTTAAACAATGTTCCTTCTGTAAATGTAAATATTGAAGGAGATATCAGTTTAAGAGGAAACAGTGGTGTTCAAATTTTGATCAACGGGAAACCTTCCGTCTTGGCAAGTGACCAAGGAAATACCTTGGGTACAATCACTGCTGAAATGATCGATAAAATTGAGGTAATTACCAACCCCTCTGCCAAGTATGACGCTTCTGGAACTGCAGGTATAATTAATATTATTATTAAAAAAGACGATCGTGAGGGCATCAATGGATCGATTACTTTAAATACGGGAGTCCCAGATAATCATAGTCTTGGACTGAGCCTTAACCGACGGACTGAAAAGTTCAATTTGTTCAACCAACTGGGTTATGGATATCGCGCGCAACCCAACAGACAAAAAGTCATTAACAGGGATTTGATTAATAATATTTCAACTTTCACTGAAGGGAATGAAAATAGAAATGAGGAATTCATTAATGTGATTTTGGGAGCAGATTATCACATAAATGAAAACAACGTAATCACTTTAACAGGTCACTACGCCTATGAGATTGAAGATCAACCCTCAGACATCGATGTCAGAATATATGATGCTAAAAATACATTAACTTCTTATTGGAACAGAGAAGAAGTGACCGAAGCTACCAATCCTAAGTTTCAATATGAATTCACTTACAAAAAGGACTTTGAAGACAATGAAGACCATGACCTATTGTTGAGTGCAACGGGAAATCTTTTTAGTAAAGATCAATCTTCTGAGTTTTATAACACCGCATTATCAGGATTAAATCCTGTTGAAGATCAAGAGACAGTCACGAAGTTTGAAGAATCAAAATATACTTTTAAGCTGGACTATACAAAACCTTTTAATGAAGAATGGACTTCTGAAACTGGTATAAACTATCTGATTAATGATATTAGTAATGATTATAGCGTTCGTGATTTTACAGGGGGGATTTGGGTACAAGATAATGGCTTAACCAATGTGTTTGAATATAATCAGAAGGTCTTTGGTATTTATGGTATTCTCTCTTACGAATCTGACAAATGGGGAGTAATGTTTGGCTTAAGATCGGAAGCGACGAAATTAAATATTAATCTATTAAACGACGGAACTAAAAATAATCAAAATTTTAACGACCTTTTTCCCTCGTTTCATAGCTCCATGAAAATTACAGAAGGAGTATCTATTCAAGCGGGATACTCAAGAAGAATTAACAGACCTGGACTGTGGAGTCTGAATCCTTTTTTTAATATTCGAAATACCTACAGTGTCCGAAAAGGAAATCCCGATTTACAATCTGAATATTCTGACTCTTACGAAATCACTAGTATATTTACCACAGGAGGTTTCTCAATGAACATAAGTGTTTATCAATTGTTTACCACTGATGTGGTTGAATACATTTCTGATTTTCAAAATGGAATAAACACAACCAGTCCCAATAACTTAGGAACCAAGCGTTCAACGGGTATCGAATGGAATGGAAAAGTTAGCTTGAATAAACAAATCACCCTCAATGGAGATTTTAATTACGGATACTTTAAACGTAAAGGCAGCTTTAAATCCACTTCCTTTGATTTTAATGCAGATCAATTTACGGCCAAGTTGATGACTAAATATAAAGCATCAAAGAATTTAGATCTTGAAACAACTGTTCAATACATCTCAAAAACGAGGAGTCTTCAAAGCAATAGCGCTGATAATTTATTTTTAGACTTAGGGGTAAGACAAAAAATAATTAAAGGAAAAGGAGTCGTAAACCTAAGCATAATAGACCTTTTCACTTCAAATATACGGGAAAGAACAAATATTCAAAATGATTTTTCAACCTACAATTATTATGCACGAGGTAGATTTGTCGTTCTTGGATTTAGCTATGGATTTGGAAAAGGAGAAGCAATGGAGTTTTCTGGCCAAAAGCGTTTTTAGTTAAAATTTTATAAGACTTGGGATTGAAAAAGTATTTAATAATTGGCAACATAAAAAATGAACTACTCAGAAAGTTTCGTGAATGCTCACAGATAGTATTGAAGAGAAATAAATTTAAGGGCGAAATCCAAATAATTGCTGTATGAATTTACCTTCAAAACGGATGAATAATCACTTCATTTTTTTAAATTTATAAAAAAAGTACATGAGTATTAATAATTCTACTTTAAACCGATACGATGCAATTGTAGTAGGAACAGGAATCAGTGGCGGATGGGCTGCAAAAGAACTTTGCGAAAACGGCTTAAAAACATTGGTCTTAGAAAGAGGCAGGATGGTAAAACATGTTGAGGATTATCCCACCATGCACTTGGATCCTTGGGACATGCCCCACAGAGGACAAACCACACAAGAGGATTTAAAAGACTACGATAAACAAAAAAGATGGGGAGTTTGGGAAGGCAATAAGCATTTTTACAATAAAGACTCCAAGCATGATTATGATGAAATAAAACCTTTTGATTGGATAAGAGGGACACAAGTCGGAGGTCGTTCATTGATTTGGGGAAGACAAACCTATCGTTGGAGCGATTTGGACTTTACCGCCAATGCAAAAGATGGTTATGGCGTTGACTGGCCGATTCGTTACAAAGACATTGCCCCTTGGTATTCTCATGTGGAGAAATATATCGGTGTGAGTGGAGAAAGTTTAAACCTACCGCAACTTCCAGACAGTGAATTCTTACCTCCAATGGAACTTAATTGTGTAGAGAATCATATGAAAAAATCGATTTCTAGCAACTACTCTGACCGGCTGATGACTATCGGTAGGGTTGCTCACATAACAAAGGGAAGTAAAAAAGGAGCTGGTCGTACTGCTTGTCAGTTTAGAAACAAGTGTGACAGTGGTTGTCCTTTTGGGAGCTATTTTAGCTCTAACTCTTCTACACTTCCTGCTGCAGAGGCAACAGGGAACTTAACACTGCGCCCAAATTCTATTGTCGCTGAAGTGATCTATGATCCAAATACCCAAAAGGCCACTGGCGTAAGAGTTGTAGACGCGATCTCAAACGAATCAATGGAATTTAATTCTAAAATTATCTTCTTATGTGCCTCTTCTATGGCTTCAACAGCAATCTTGATGCAATCTAAATCAGATCGTTTTCCAAATGGTATGGGAAATGATAGTGGCGAATTGGGTCACAACATTATGGACCACCAACTGGGAAGTGGTGCCAACGGAAAATTTGATGGTTATAAAGACAAATATTATACTGGCAGACGTCCAAACGGATTCTATATTCCACGTTTTAGAAACATTAATGAAAACTCTAAAAAAGTTGACTTCCTCAGGGGCTATGGTTATCAGGGTGGTGCAAGCCGACATGACTGGTCTGAGACCATTGCCGAATTATCTTATGGCAAAGACTTTAAAAAAGATATTTTAGAAGCTGGTGGTTGGAGAATTGGGATGGGTGGATTCGGAGAAACACTCCCTTATCATGAAAACAGAATGTTTTTAAATTATGATAAACTAGACCAATGGGGATTGCCGACCATCGTTTTTGATGCAGAATTTAAAGAAAATGAAAGAAAAATGAAGGAAGACTGGAAAGTTCAAGCTGCAGAAATGCTTGAGGCTGCTGGTTGTAAAGATGTTAAAATAAATGATAGTAACGCACCGATTGGCAAAGGAATTCACGAAATGGGTACTGCAAGAATGGGTCGTGATCCTAGAACTTCGATATTGAACAAGCACAACCAAGTTCACACAGTTCCCAATGTTTATGTTACAGATGGTGCTTGTATGACCTCTTCTGCAAATCAAAATCCTTCGTTGACCTATATGGCGCTTACCGCAAGAGCAGCAAATCAAGCAGTATCTGAATTAAAGAAAATGAATTTATAGTGTAAGTCTTTATTCAATTTCACATGATTTTAAAGTAAAGTTTTTTTAAAAGTGTTAAACCTTTTAACTTATTTTACTTCTAAGTATTGATTTTAATTTATTTATACAGAATGAACAACTTTAAGTACACCCTTCTTACCATTACCTGTCTTGTTCAACAGTTCCTTTACGCTCAATTTAACATGCAAAATATTGAGATTGTGAGGGACAACTATGGTGTACCCCATGTTTTTACTAAGACAGATGCAGAGTTGGCTTATGGCTTGGCTTGGGCGCACGCAGAGGACGATTTTAAAACTACACAACAGGCCTACTTGGCAGGTAACTCACTGCTAAGTACTGTTATTGGGAAAAACGGCTTAGGAGCCGATTTTATAGCTCAGTTTATTGGAAGTGAAAAGCTAATTGATGAGAATTACGAAAGAAATGTTAGTCCTGAGTATAAAAAAGTTCTCGAAGGATATTCAGCAGGAATTAATAGCTACGCAGCATTCCATCCAGAGGAAGTTTTAAGTAAAAAACTCTTTCCCATCACACCCAAAAAGATGATGCTTTATGCGCAACTGCAATTATTTGTTTCCTCCAAAGGTGACTACTGGGTGAAAAATATTCTTAATAATAAAATCAAATACAATCCGCCGGCGGATGAAGTAAAAGGGTCAAACACTTTTGGGTTTAACAGCTCAAAAACAAAGGACGGTAACACCTATTTGGCGATCAACACCCATCAACCCCTTGATGGTCCGACTTCATGGTATGAAGCCCATTTGTGTAGTGAAGAAGGTACAAACATAATTGGTTCACTTTTCGCGGGGGGTCCAACTATACTCATTGGAGCGAATCAAAATTTAGCATGGGCCCATACGGTCAATATACCCGATAAAACAGATGTTTTTGCTTTAGAAATGCACCCTACTAAAAAAAAACACTACCGTGTTGATGATCAATATTTAAAACTTAAAACCCATCGCGCAAAATTGTATATAAGTGTATTGGGGATTCAAATAAAAATTAGTCGAAAATATTATGAAAGTATTTTTGGCCCAACTCTAAAAAATGAAAATGGATATTATTCGGTAAGAACTCCTTCTCTATATGAAATTGGAGCTTTAGAGCAATGGTGGCGAATGAATAAAGCGAATAACTTTACCGAGTTTTACAATATCCTAAAGACAAAAGCAATTCCAGGTTACAACATTGGATATGCTGACCGTAATGATACTATCTTTTATATTTCTAATGGTTTGATTCCCAAACGATCACCCGGTTACGACTGGGCAAATGTTGTCCCTGGAAATACAAAGAAAACTCTCTGGACCGAAACTTATGATATTGAAGAGTTACCACAGGTCCTGCAACCAAAATCTGGTTATTTCTACAATGCAAACCACTCCCCTTTTAAGTCAACTGACGCGAAAGAAAACCCTAAAGCTGATCTTTTCGCAAAAGAAATGGGGTTTGAGCAGTATGACAATAACAGGTCCACAAGAATCAAAGAACTGATTGATAAATATGATTCTTTAGATTATAGTGATTTTAAGAAAATAAAATATGACAAGCGCTTTCCTACACCTTTTAAATACAGTTGGATGAATATTGATTCGTTGTTCACATTAAAAGCCAAAGATCACCCTCAATTGGCTTCAATTATTACTCAAATTCAAAATTGGGATCGGGAAGCTGACGCGAATTCATATGGTGCTGGAGCTTATGGGATTTTATATCATAAACTAAAAAAGTATTACAAGAAACTCCCTGCCCCCAAGATTTTCACAAAAGTAGATTTAATTAGTGCTCTAAAAGATACTAAACTTCATATGGAAAGATATTTTGGAACTACAAAAGTAAAATTGGGAACATTCCAAAGGTTGGTGAGAGGTAACAAAGAATTACCAGTATTTGGTTTACCTGATGTAATTACTTCAATGGGTTCTATTCCTCACAAAGATGGAAAAACAAAAGTAGTCAGTGGTGAATCTTATATAGAATTGGTGAAATTCACACCAGAGGGTGTGGAAATTGAATCTTCAATTTCATATGGAAGTTCAGATAATCCTAGTTCACCTCACTATGACGATCAGATGGAGATTTATACAAATTCAAAAACTAAAAAAATGACATTTGATAAAGAAGAAATTTATAAAAATGCTGAGCGAATTTATCATCCAAAATAGACTAAGAGGGTTTTAACGCTTCTTTATAAAGAGATTCATAGTCTTTAATTATATTAATAATATCAAACTTCTTTGATACTTCAAAAGCATTTTGTTTGAATTGTTGGTGACGACCTTTATCCTCTAAAATATAGATTGCCTTTTCAGCCATCGCGTCAATATCACCCAATGGACAAAGATAGCCTGAGAATCCATCTTCAACTACTTCTGAAAGTCCTCCAACATCGGAGCAAACTACGGGGACTTTGTGCACCATAGCTTCCAAGGCAGAGAGACCAAAACTTTCTTGCTCAGAAGGCAATAAGAATAAATCTGAAAAACAGAGTATTTCATCTATTTCATTACTATTACCTAAAAACATTACCGAATTTTCTAAGCCATTGAATCGGCAATAACGTATTGCCTTTTCTTTGTCAGGACCATCTCCAACCATTAATAACTTTGACTTGAACTTTAAATGTATTTTTTCAAAAATCCTAATAACATCAATCACTCTTTTTAAGGGTCTAAAGTTACTGATATGCGTAATAATAGTTTGATTTTCTTTATTAAGAAATCCATTATCACAAGGAGCAATTCGGGAGTTGTATTTTTCTAAATCTATAAAATTAGGAATCACTTTAATCTCTTTTTTAATTTCAAAAAGTCTTTCAGTATCCTCTTTTAAACTCTGAGAAACAGCGGTAACATATTCTGAATTATTAATGCTAAACTGTGCTGCTTTCTTATAAAAAGGATGACTTCCCACCAGCGTGATATCAGTTCCATGAAGTGTGGTTATCATCGGAATAATAATCCCGTCGTCTTCCAACATTTTCTTGGCCATGAAGGCAGCATAGGCATGTGGAATTGCATAATGAACATGGAGTAAATCGATCTTGTAGGTTTTAACTATATCAACGACTTTGCTTGACAAAGCAAGCTCGTAAGGCTGGTATTTAAACAGATCATAAGTTGGTACATTTACTTCATGAAAATGTAACTTGGAATTCAAATTTTCTAACCTTACGGGTTGTTTGTAGGTTATAAAATGAATTTCGTGACCTTTTTTGGATAAAAAAAGTCCCAATTCAGTAGCGACAACGCCACTACCTCCAAAGGTAGGATAGCAAACTATAACAATTTTCAATAGGTTGTTTTTAATTAATTATTGAATCATAAATAAGCTGTTGTATTCTTGTGCGAATATTGTGTGAGCCTAATAAATTATTATCCATGGTTGGATAAGTTCGATTGGACAAAAATATATAAATCAAATCTTTTTCAGGATCTGCCCAAGCATAGGTTCCCGTAAATCCCGTGTGACCAAAACTTTCTAAACTAACGCAGCCACATGTAGAACCTTCTCCATCTAATTGAGGTTTGTCAAAACCAACGCCTCTTCTATTTCCTTCAGGACAATAATAGCATTGATTGAACTTATCAAAAGTATTAGAATTAAAATAACGCTTGCCCTCAAAATAACCTTTATTGAGGAAAAGCTGCATAATCCTTGCTACTTCTTCTGCATTTGAAAACAAGCCTGCATGTCCTCCTACTCCTCCCAAAAGAGCAGCTCCCATGTCGTGTACATAACCTCTGAGTTCACTGTGACGGAAATATCGATCATATTCTGAGGGAACAATTTCATTTTCGGGAATGACCGCTAACGGCTTAAAAAGAGTTCGCTTTAATCCTAAAGGCTCGAAAAATTTATCATTTGAAAGGATGTCTAAGGGTTTGCCGTGTTTATTTTCTAAATAGTCCTTAAATAAATAAAAAGATAAATCTGAATATTTATAGTACAACGAATCTAATAAAGGGCTGTCGATTATCATTTCATCTATTTCTTCTAAAAAAGTAGATTTTAAATATAAATTATTGGTAACTGGAATTCTGTATTTATTTTTAATATAAGATCTAAAGTATTTCCTTTTGGGATATAAGTTTTCATCCAAGGTCTCTTTATAAAATGGAATCCAAGGTGTCAATTTCGCATAATGTGACAAAACCGCTTTTATTGTTAAATTAGACTTGTTGGTGTTTTCTAGTTTTGGAAGTAATTCAGCCATTTTACTTTCCATTTTGATTGAATTGTCATCAAACTCCCTCATCAGTAGGGGTAAAGTGGCCAATATCTTTGTTAATGAAGCTAAATCATAAATATGATGATTCGCTACTTTAATTTTCTTTTTATAAGTATGGTACCCAAAGCTTTTCTTATAAATAGTCTTGCCCTTTCGAGAAATAAATATCTGTAAGCCGGGGGTCATCGATGAGTCAATCGCTACCTGAGCCAATTGATCAATAAGTTTTAGTTTGTCCTTATCTACACCAGAAACAGACAGAGGAATATAATCTATTTTTCTTTTAGAAGGAAGATAAATTCCTGAACCCAAAGGGAAACGTGTTGAAATACTTACGGGAAGTTTCCCATTTATACTTTTAATTCCTACCAACATATCAGCGCTTATTTCTTGGCTTTCAATACTGTTTTGATAACTGACTATTACTGCCTCAATCGACTCTAATTCCTTAAAGTCCATTATGGCATAAGGTTTTGCAAAAACGTCTAACACAACCTTGTGATAAGACCCAATAGCCTTAATCAAGGTGATTTCATCTGTGGAAAAACTCGCAGACTTCCATGGAGTTTCGTTTGACCGGTGAAAGCTTATGATGACTTTATCATAAGGTACCAAGGATTTTAGCGTACTCTCAATTCCATTAAATTCAATGTAGGTTAGATTTATATGCTTTTTAAGCTGATTAATAAATGGAGTCCCTGCGACATCACCCAATTTGAGATGAGCATATCTGGAAATAGTATCAAGGGGAAGCAAATTATTATCGTTTTTGAGAAGGGTAATGCTTTCCGCAAAGGCGTCTTGGATCAATAAAGAATCGAGTCTTGTATTAATTTTCCCTAAAAGGTTATTTCTGTTTATGGGTTTGTAATTGAATAGGCCTACTTTATGTTTTGCTTTTAGTATTTTCTTAACCGACTCCTCCA
>Ga0209711_10004516_pt1 | contig 11180 bp, 14 predicted proteins | sample ArcticOcean_MG_C_7_FD_187441 | JGI IMG/M metagenome (GOLD analysis project Ga0209711, IMG submission 187441) | Marine microbial communities from western Arctic Ocean - ArcticOcean_MG_CB11_88 (SPAdes) (version 2) | ecosystem: Environmental > Aquatic > Marine > Oceanic | place: Arctic Ocean... | reverse complement strand
AGCATTTGGTAATATGTTTCCTGATGTTGCAGTGTCTTCGTCTGCAAATACGTTACTTGTTAGTATTAATAATAATACTAACCACTTCATTTAATTTTATCCATATGATAATAAATACGACCTATAACCTTTTCAAATCCCATTAATTCTTGCTGAATCATGTGAACTAAAACTTGAATTTCTACCAGTGTAATTACTACCCAAGAAGCTAAACCCATAAGTAATGTACCAAGCAATGCAATTAACATTGTGTTAGTTTTTCTACTCATGTGCTTACTTTTTTACCTTTATTAATACCTTTTTTAATTATATAATCTTGCGTTCCATTTGCCCCTGTTTCAACTTCTTTTTTAAGGTTTCTAAATAAATTCATCTCAGTAATTTTTTTGTATTTGTTTTTTAAAAAACTCTCTATTGATTTAGTATCTCTCATTTAAGTTTTTCTATTTTAATTTTATTTTTGTCCATTTTTTCTAATTCTTTTGTCATTTCTTTCTCTGCTTTTTTGTCAGCTTTTTCTCTGTCTTTAATACGTTTTACATATGTTTTATAATCTGGTCTTTCATGACCATATCTAGACCACAATGCCATAGCTTCCTTACCAATTTTGCCATCGATTGGACAAACAGTGCCGGCTGATATCATACTTTCAAATACGCGCTCATCCTGGCAGAGGATAGCCACGGCTGCTACACGCATCCCAAAGTCATTTAGTATTCTTGCTAATTTTAATCGCTCACAATTTTTGTCAATAAAATGTTTTCCACCAGTAATACCGATTCCAAATGTCTGTACTCCAAGTGATGCACCTGTACTACAAACATCTTGTGTCATAGAATTGTATGAGGGTGCTGACGCTGTTGGTGGTGCTGATCTTACATTAGATGTTGAGCTAGTTGTACTTGTTGTATTAGAGGAACTACCTGAAGCATATGTTGTTGCTCCCCCTGTATACCCTCCTTCAATACTTGTGTTGGACCCACTAATATTTGTTTGTGATTCTGCTGAATGCACTGGTCCACCAAATAAAGCTAACAAGGTTAACATTAATATTAATACAGCTGTAAATCTGTAATCCATGCGTAGGCCCTCCATTACTTTGCCGCTCTACAACTTGGACAAGTTTTTTTAAAACTATCTGGATGTTTTTCACAAACAACTTTTATGTCTGGTTTCAAAACATCTTCATACATTGCTAAATGCTCATCTTTGCATTTACAAAATTTACCAAAAATTTTTTCAATTAACCATTTAATCATGTTTCTTTTCCTCAATTTCATAAAAGAACTTATCAGTATCTTCCGTTTGCCATGCACCTGAGTCTTCTACAGTCCATTCGTTAGTTTGGACTTTCCAGTCAGGAATATTATCTTTCACAGTGAAAGAAGGTAGATCCCAGATTATTCTGTTGTTAGGTTGAGCCGCATAATTACCATCATTTAAGGCTATTATGTGAGCGCACTTATGTTCGTGCGGTATTTCGGAATGTTCCGTATCTAGTATATTACTATCTGGATGAGCAAAGTCAATGGTAAATAGATAATTACCATGATGCCATTTTTTATCTTTACCTATGTATTTACCGTGTTGGCCACTTAAAATATCAAATAAAGTAACAGCAGGGTAATAACTAAAACTATTCCAAAGCTGAAGTTCATCAAGTCGTCTATGTGGAACAGCTTCCGGTTTAAAACCACGTTGAATAAAAGCCGTAATTGGTAAGCGATAAAATATTGCACCGTTCTCCATAATAGCGTGCCATAGTATAGCCCTTCCAGACATACACGATATCCCAAAGACAATACAGTCTTCAACTTCGCCGTGATGTTTTTTACAATCATATAAAAATTCTCTCCTTATTTGTGCGTAGGTAGGTGGTATGTTTGCATTTAAGTATGCCATAATTTATCATCCTTTAAGACTACCCCAATTAGGTCCATATTCATAGTCTACTTTATTATTAACTTTAAGAATAATTGCTTCTTCCATTGTTTTTTGAACCATGATCCGTGTTTCTTCGTTTTTGATAGATACACAAAGTTCATCGTGTATTTGTATGTGAGGTATTATACCTTTTTCGTACAGCATCACCATAGCTTTTTTTGTCATATCAGCAGCCGATCCTTGGACCAATCTATTTAAAGCTTTGTAAGTAAAAGCACTAACAAAATAATTTTTAAACCAATCTTGTCTTTGTTTTTCTGTAAGTTCTTCAACTTTACCATCACCACCTTCAGCTTTTGATTTTGATTTAGCATTAAATAACAGTTTAAATTTAGACCAAGCATCCTCTTTTGACATAAGTTTAGGAGCAATCCAATCGCCTTCATACGCAATTGTACCATCTGTTTGTTTAATCTCTTTTGCTTCTGGATCCCATTCTTCAAATTTACGTTCTTTATTATTCCATCTTTTATTAACACTTTCATATTTATCAAATCTACAAAATCTATCTTCAAGAGTAAAAATTAATTTTTCATTCTCAGCAAATCTCATTAAACCATCTGATAATTGTTTAACAAAAGGGACTTTATTGTGATAAGTATCAAATAATTTTTTAGCTTGATCTTTATCCAAATTTAACTCTGCTTGTAATTTACCTTTTCCCATACCATAGAACAAACCAAGGTTAATAGTTTTTGCTTGTTTTCTAGATATTTTTGCCATGTCTGCTACTATTTGATGAAAATCTGCTTTATCATTATTAAATTGGTTCTTTAAATCGTCTGTTTTTTCTAACCCCTGTTTTATTGCGTAATGCACTACAATCCTTGGTTCTTGTTGAGAATAGTCAAAACTACCCCATGTATGGCCTTCCTCAGGTATAAAAAGTTCTCTCATCTTCTTACCTATAAAACCTTTAGAAGGAATCTGTTGCAAGTTAGGATTACTCATTGAAAATCTTCCAGTTACTGTCCCTCCACCATCTCCTCTAATTTGATTTATATCTGCGTGAATTCTTCCTTGATAAACATAACCAAGTAAACCATCTACAAATGTATTTGCAGCTTTGTCATACTCTCTTGCTTTAGCTATCATACGTAAAGATTTTTCTTTGTGCGTGTTTAAATAATCTTTTGGTAGTTGAGGCAATTTTGATTTAGGTGTAACTTTATAATCTTTAACTTTTAAATATTCTAATAAATGTTTAATAGAAGAAGCGGCCCAAATATCTATTCTAATACCTGTTTTGTTTTGTATTGCTTTTAATATTTGATCTCTTCTTTTTTTAAGATGTCTTCCAAACAGTATAGCTTTTTCGACATCAATTCTAACTCCTTTAAATTTCATGTCAACTAAACAAGGGAATAATTTTGTTTCTAATTCAAATATATTTCTAAGATTATACTCTTTTTTAGTTTCAGGTTTTATGTATAATACTTCGTCTAATTTTTTATCAAATAGTTCCCATAATTTTAAAGTTAAGTTTACATCTTGTTTTGCATATTGTTCAGCTATACTAAAAGGCACTTCGTGCATATTAGATATAGCATTTTTTTTAACTCCATTAGAATCTTTTAAAACTAAATTTTCTAAATCATATTTATACTTACCTTCATTTAAATAATCTTTGGACAAAGCATCTAATGAATATTTAAATCTATTCTCATCAATTACAGATGCAGCAACCATAGTATCAACGATACGTCCCTTAAGTTTTTTACCTGTTACAGATTGAAGCCAACAAACATCATACATCGCATTGTGAAATACTTTTGTAATTTTATTGTTTTGTAAAAGTTTTTTATTTATTTGATCCCAAAACTCTTCGAGTTCTTTAAAATCTAATTTTTTATCAGAGTGACGTAACGGAAAATAAACAGAATCTTTACCCGTTGCTACAGCTACACCAGTTATATAACCATCTCCTGTTATTGCACCTAAACCCTTTGTTTTTAAATTAGGATCATATGTTTCTATATCGATTGCTACTGTATCTACACCTTGTAGATCCAAGTCTTCCGGAGTTTTACACATTATCTTTATCTTTCATTTTTTTAATTTCTAAATCACAATAGTGCTTTATCTTCTCAAGATCTTCTATCTTATTTTTATGTAAGTATCTACAAACATATTTTACAACGTTGCCTTGAAAAAAACTAAGATTATTCTTAGAAATAAATTCGTAAGGTTGTATCTTAAATTTTTTGTAATGTGATCCTCCTATTTGTTTTTCTTGTGGAAATGTACTATCCCAATCATCTTTATGTGTCATGTTTCCTCCTTTAAAGTTGTAATATTTCTCTTCTGTTGTTTTGTATTCCTGCTAAAGAATAAGGACCCGAAGATCCTATTGTCCAACAATCTATTCTACCTCTACTGTAAGCAACATAAGCTAATCTTTTCGGCTCATAATTACGAGGTTCCGGATAGTATGTTGATAAATCTACTATTACATTATCAAAAGTTAATCCTTTTACTTTATGTATTGTATCGTGTTGAACTCTTGGTTTTTTAGTTGTGTCCATACCCTTATTTAAAACTTTATTTATATAAGGTATTTTACTAATTAATTTTTTATTATCGGATAATTCTTCATAATTTAAAAGTTGAGAAAATTTTTCAAACTGTTTTATTTTAGGTTTTAAATAACCTGCATCTATAAGTTCCTGTATATTGTAATCTCTATCGATTAAAGGTTTAAGTTTATCAACACTACCTTGACCATAAACTATTACTTCTAAACCCATTAACTTCCAGTATTCTTTTATTTGTTGTTTAGAAACTTTACCATTCATAAAAGTTTTCCAATTTTTAAAACAATTAAAATGTTCTCTAGATACATGAGCATTACCTGATACCATTTTATAATCTATTCCATTATTTTGAAGAAATGTATTTATAGATTTATGAGTAGGATTACCTCTGTAGGTAAATAAAAATGTCTCGTCTGTATTTAAAATTTTATTAATTAAAGTATCTTTTGCTTTACACCCTTGATCTAATCCAGGTATATAATATGAGTTTCCAACAACATCAGTTGGAGTCCAAGTTCTTTCTGAAAGCTTACCTTTATCTTTCCATACAGGTTTAATAATATTTTTACATATTTTATTAATAGTCTGGCCACATCTTAAACCTTCTGTAAGTTCGTTAGCCTTTGCTTCTTCTGTGTTAGCTAATTGATAAAAATATTCAGGGTCTGATCCTGCATATTCGTGAATGGTTTGATCGGCATCACCTATAAAAATAAATTCTTTTGCATGTGTAGCAGCTATTTGTAAAGCATGTATTTGAGGTTTACTGCAATCTTGAGCTTCATCTACTATTAAAACATCTATGTCCTTTGGTATTTCTGATTTAAATCTAAAATTATCTATCATGTCTACAAAAGATACTCTTCTGTGTTTAGGGTTTTCTCTATATTTGTCATATTGTTTTTTTAATTCTAATATTCCTCCTTCACCTTGAAGACGGTAGTTTTGATAACGAGATCTTTCACAAAGAGCCCAATACTTTTCAAGTTCTACATCAGAAGTTAGGTCATAACCTTTACCATGAGCGTGAGAAATAAACTCATAAAGAGGATGTTTATCCCAAGGAGTTCTTTTTTCTACAATATTCATACCTGAGTTTTCTTTACAAAAAACTGTATGATCTTCGCGTTCATATTTTTTTATATTTAAATACTCTGCTCTAAAATAAGAGTGAATTGTACATATTTGATCTTGCAAATTTGTGTCTGGCACGTTCTTTAATTCTGGTAATTTGTTTACAGCTTTTATAATTTCCTCAGCAGCTGTATTTGTGTGAGATAAAATTACAATTCTATCCCAAGGATATTTTTTTAACAAATCAACATATTTGTTTTTTAACCACTTGTGAGTTTTACCTGTACCAGGAGGACCTGGAATAAAATTTGGAATCTTTAAATTACTCACCTTTTACCTCTTTTAAATCGTCTCCTATATAAACAGATTCACCTTCCCACACTAATTTATTATTATCAATTTTGTCTCCAGTTATTAACCAAGCAACACAAGATTTATTATTGTATTCACCATGGTTTTTTTTTGCTTTTAAAACAGTTTGAACTTTCATAACCAGATCTGCTCTTTTTAAATTAACTCTGTTTTTGATTAATTCTTGTTCAAAATTATTTAAATTAAATTCTATTCTAGATTTATCTGCATTATAATAAGGTAATTTATAAACAGCGAGTTGTTCTTTATCCATATAAACACCTTTGTTATCTAAATAACTTAAAAAAAACATTTTAAACTGTGAATCATTTTCTGCTTCTTCAACATAATCTGTTGATTTTTCTCTGGAGTAAAATTTAGACATCATTATTTCTTCAAATTCTTTGACAGTCATTCTTGGAATCCATATTTTTGCTTGACTCATTGCAGTGTCATAAAATATTTTTTGATTCATAAGTGATTCGCCGTCAATCCATATTTTTCTTTTAACCACTTTTAAATCAGAAAGTTCTGATTTTTTTTCTGGTACATTTAAGTGCACCCAATATCTATTAGCTCCATACTCTTCAATTTTTTCAATAGTATCTTTTGATATTTGAGTTGTAACGTTTTGAAATATTCCAATCCAATTAAACAAACCTTGAATACTTTTATGACTATAACCTGTAATTTCATGAATTTTATTTACTCCAAATTTTCTATTTGTTTTTCTACTTGAAGTTCCTTTTTTTAATCTTTGTGCTAAACCTTCATCATCTGCGTGTTCTGCAATCCTAGATATAAAATTATTTATTTCCTCATCTGTCCAATCTGTATTTTTAACTAAAATCCCTGCAATTGCAGTGCAGTATTCATCTCTACTTCCTGTACTAGGATATATAATTGTTAGTGCTGCAGATAAAGCAACCTTACCTACATCTATAGATAGGTTTCCTTGATACTCTCTTATCTCATCAAATTTTTCCCACCTCACATTTGTTTTTGATTTACTGTGTAAAGATCCTGGAACTATTGTGTATCTTTTTTTTTCAGTTCGTAGTTCACATATCATTGAGCCATGTGGAAAAGCCTCATAGTCTTTTTCAAATTCATCTGGTAATTTAAATTGTTTAAATGGGATTTGACTTCTATTTGTCCAAAGATAGTGGCTAGTTGGATTACCTTCTCTTCCAAAAATTGCACCACAATCTTTAATATAGTAATCAATAAATCTTTTTACAAATTCATTATCAACGTCTAAATCAACGTCATGATCTAATCTTAATGCTATCTCTGCTGTTTCGTGATCCCTGTTCCATATATCTTTCTCTATTTTAAAATCTGGGTCAGTATACTTTTTGACCTTAGGCGTACCCTTTAGACAGGGTATAATAACCCTTCCTAACTCTAACCAATCTATATAATTTATAGGTTCTTTATTCATTTACATCTTTCATTAAAATTAAAATGGGCGGATCCACTCTCGCTTCCCCGCCCAATTCCTTGCAGGAATATTATAAACTAAATTCTTTTTTAGATTCTTGATTCTCAGGTTTAGCTTCAACTTCACCAACGCTTACACGCTCTGCAAAGTTTTTAGCTGTATCGTAGATACTTTTATCTGATACCGGACCAACTTGAGATACATCCCATCCAAACCATGTTCCTTTGTCATTTGACATCTGAACAGTTTTTAGTTTGTAAATGTGGCTATATGTTGGCGGAGTAAACATACCATTTTTTCCTTGTAGTTTAATACCCATCATCATTGAGTTCCATTTTCTACTAATTTTTAATTGAGTAGCTTTCATAGAAATCAATGCTGTTGTAGGGTTATCTCCTAACATAAGCACAAAATGATTTGCTGTGTTCTCAATATAATTACCATTTGGTAATCTATCTTTGTAAGATTTATCACGAGTTGTCTTACTCATAATATCACTTTCAGCACTGTGAATTGCAACTGGAGCACCTGTACTAGATCCTCTATCCTGCCATTCTACTAACTGCCTTTTGTAATGAACAGGAATAACATCCACACCTTTAGATCCGTCATATAATTGACCACTAACTGTATTTAATATCATACCCGGTTCAGCACCTTCTTTATATTTTGCATGTACCTTATTAATCTCTGGTGATAGTTGTCCTAACACTTTAAGAAAAGGTAATGCAATGTCGTCTTGAGACATATTTTCTATGCCTTGGTTTGCATCGGCTTCAAACATACTTGCTGCTGGAAGACCGGCTTCTTCTTTTTTTACTACGTTGTTCATGGTTATTGTTTCCTTTTTATTGTTGTTTTATTTCCAACATATACGTTGAAAAGTTCCGTTGGCATTTCTTTACCTGCCTCTATACGCTCACGGACTAACGCCTTGAGAGTCATAGGCTCAACTTTCAACTTTTGTTGAGGCTGATAACCTTGACCCTCCGCAAGAGCAGCATAATCAGCTGCCTTGTTATCCTCGTTTCGCCCAAAAGATACGGATATCTCATTTTTGATTATATCCCCTAGGTTATTTTCACGAAGCCATCCAAACGCTGCATCTTTATTTGCTATAGTAATGCTAGCGCTGTAATTTGGTTTCACATCTACTGAAGATCCATCTATAAGTTTAAGATGAGACAAACCCATCTCAGACATCATAGTCGGAATAACTTCTCCAGATAAATGATCTAATTCTTTTTTTGTATTCTTCATATTAGTTTCTTGTAGTTCAAGTCTTTCTTGTAAAGCTACTAATCTTTCAACTTGATCTGCAAGAGATTGAATACCACTTGTTTTTTGTATTGTGTTTTGTTGGTCCTGTTCAAAATCAATTGACATCGATTTCTCCTTTCTCGTATAGGTTAATTTGAATAGGATAATATTGTCTTTCTTGTTTATCCCATTTAAGTAAATTGTATTTACCATTTGTCATGTCAGAAACTATAGAACATGCAACACCTATAATAGCAGGATCACCCGTTAATAATAAATAATCTTCTGTCGTAAAATTTTTTAATGCTTTTCTAAGTTTAAAAATTAACGGACCAGGAGAAAATATTATTTGTGAAAATTCTGGTAGTAAAAATTCAAACTTACCATATTTAGCTGCGCCCATAATATTAATTTTAGGTGCACCGGATTGAGTGCCCGCAACTTCTTGTATTACATAAACTGTATTTTCTTTCATACTTGACAATATAGTTATTAATGTTATCTTGTCAACTAGAAAGAAGAAAAATTATGGATTATAAATTTAAAACAAAACCTTATGCACATCAAATGACTGCATTAGAAAAATCGTGGAACAAAGAAACTTATGCTTATTTTATGGAAATGGGTACAGGTAAAACAAAAGTATTAATTGATAATTTAGCTATGCTTTATGATAAAGGCAAAGTTAATGGTGCTTTAATTATTGCACCTAAAGGTGTTGTTGGTACTTGGTACACTAATGAATTACCAACTCACTTGCCAGATCATATAGAGAATGTGACCGTTTTGTGGCAACCCAATATTACAAAAAAACAACAAGAAAGTTTAGACACTTTGTTTCAAGAAGGCGAAGGCTTACATATTTTAATTATGAATGTTGAAGCTTTTAGTACAGAAAAAGGTAAATTATTTGCAGCTAAATTTATGTCTTGTCATAATACACTAATGGCTATTGATGAATCTACTACTATTAAAAACCCTTCTGCTAAACGTACTAAAAATATTTTATCTCTAGGTAAAGAAGCAAAGTATAGACGTATCATGACCGGTTCTCCTGTTACTAAAAACCCATTAGATTTATTTTCTCAATGTTATTTTTTAGATCCGTTTCTTTTAGATTTTCATTCTTATTATTCTTTTAGAAATAGATATGCAGAAATGAAAACTATGCACGCTCACGGTAGATCAATACAAATTGTATCTAAATTTAGACACCTGGGTGAATTATCAGAATCATTACAATCATTTTCTTATCGTGTATTAAAAGAAGATTGTTTAGATTTACCTGATAAAATATTTATTAAACGTCAAATTACATTAACTCCAGAGCAACGTAAATTGTACGATCAAATGAAAAAACAAGCGTTAGCTATACTTGAAGGCAAAGTTTCAAGCACTCAAAATTCTTTGACACAGTTAATGAGATTACAACAAATTACTTGTGGTCATTTTACTGATGATACAGGAACAACACAACCCATTGTAAACAATAGAATAACAGAATTAATGGATGTGTTAGAAGATGTAGAAGGTAAAGCAATTATCTGGGCTCACTATCAATATGATATCAAACATATAATTGCGGAAGTAGAAAAAGTTTATGGTCCGGGATCCGTGGTTGATTATTATGGGTTAACGCCAAAAGAAATTAGACAAGACCATATTACTAAATTTCAGAATGACCCTAAGTGTCGATTCTTTATTGGAACGCCTGCTACGGGCGGCTATGGGATAACTTTAACTGCTGCAAACACCGTTATTTACTATTCTAATGGTTATGATCTTGAGAAACGATTACAATCAGAAGACAGAGCACACCGTATGGGACAGAAAAAACCTGTAACATATGTTGATATAAATGCTGAAGATACTGTTGATGAAAAAATAGTTAAGGCTCTTAGAGCTAAGATTGATATAGCTTCCCAAGTATTAGGTGAAGAATTAAGGTCATGGATTTAGTAGGACTATACGCGTGGCGCGCCCAAATTTCTATTCTACTACTTTGCCGTCTCGCCACTTCATTTCTGGAAGATTATTCTCATATCGTTTGCCATCAAAAGTCAAAACTTGTTTTCTGTTAGCACCTTTCTCATTATATGATGCATGAATCCAACCTGCTGACCCATCAGTTGGTTTGTAAAATTCTAAAATGCATTGATCAAAGTCAACGTTGTTAGTCAACCAGTAAGCTACTTGAATATTGGGTACACCATTAATTTCAAAATCAACCGCCATACCTTTTGCATGTTGGCTGGTTTTTTTGCTTCCTATAGCTTCACAGAGCGCTTCTGAACGGTATCCTGAGCTAACTGTTATAGGTTTGTCAAAGTGTGCTCTAACAGGCTCTAAGACCTCGTAACAAAGGTTTTCTAAGTTTTTAATCTCTCCGGCACCTGGAATGTTATCAATTCCCTTACGTGAGGCTACCATTGATCTTGTCATCTCTTCAAGAGTAAAGTGTTTCGATAATTGCATGATTTAGATTATGTGATTAGTTAATAAAGTAAAAATTAGATAAGCCATACCTGTTAGTAAGGCCCCAAAAGATATTATTAATATAGTTTCTATTCGAG
>Ga0209711_10004499_pt1 | contig 11216 bp, 9 predicted proteins | sample ArcticOcean_MG_C_7_FD_187441 | JGI IMG/M metagenome (GOLD analysis project Ga0209711, IMG submission 187441) | Marine microbial communities from western Arctic Ocean - ArcticOcean_MG_CB11_88 (SPAdes) (version 2) | ecosystem: Environmental > Aquatic > Marine > Oceanic | place: Arctic Ocean... | reverse complement strand
CTAGCAGTCTCGGCATCATCCTTTGGCATACCGATTCCTCTGTTATACATAACACCTATGTTGTACTGAGCAATTATGTGTTTTTGTTTAGCCAGCCAGCTCCATCATCTCATCAAAGTCAGATGAAAAAGAACAATAACTAAGTAGCGCAGTAAGTAGCAGAATGTATTTCATGGTGAGAAGCCTATTGAGTAATCAATCTACTATCTCAGATCATGTTGGAAGAGGTAAACGATGGGGCGTGGCTAGTGAGGCTTCTTTGAGTTTTGAAATGGGTCTACTTTGTATCTACCCAGATATAGTAACAATCACACGGACGCAGCAGACTCCCCCGTGGCCTGCTGATCTGAAGACTAACTTACACGCATCTCAGCTTGATAAAGCCGCGAGACGTCCATCCTGAAGGCTTTTTTTTCTTTGAGTAGCGTTTCAGTAGGCGTCCAATCGACAATAAGGTGTACCCGCGCCAAGTCAGACTTATTTGTTACTGCATGAACGTTAGCATTGTTGATTTCCCAAATTTCGCCCTCACCCATTTTTCGAGATTCTCCCCCGACAAAAAAGGTTACGTCCACATTTGAAATTAAAGGAATATGCAATCTATTGCAGTTGATCAGCGAGTAGCCCTTATCAACATGTGGCTTAATCTCTGACTTGCCTTTCAATCGGGCCAGAAGAACCCTGATAAAAGTACCATTATCACCAAAATGAGAAGATAGCTGCTGAAGAATGGGATTGATCAAATCAGCAAAATCATCGTAGAAATCGGTTGGTACAGGATAAGTATGAGACATGTCATCTGCCAGTAACTGTACGCTTTGCGTTTCCTTATGGATGTCAAATTGGGTGTGTCTGTCTGACTTTGACCAATCATGTTCGGAAAGGCAGGAAACTTTTTCCCTGAGTGGCTCGATGTCTCGCACGTTGCCCAATTTGAGAAAGTTGCCTCCTGTTCCTCCAACCTTTCTTACGCGTTCGCCAGGTTCAAGATGGCGAATCGGTATCGAATCTTTTTTTGACTCAAACTCATATCCAAACTCTTCAATAATACGTCGCTCTTTGCTGCTGATAAGTTCAATAAGATCTTCATTATAATACTGAGAGTAATGTCCGCGTGCAGATTTGTTTTTCTTGGGTTCGTTGATTAATATATTCTCTACCGCTGTAACCTGCTTTATCCCAAGCTGCTTAAGAGTACTTATAAATTCACTTTCAAGATTCTCAAACTGGATGAGGTGTACCCCTTTAAAGTCTTCTCCAAACATGCGATTAGCAAGCATGCTGTAGTAGCCATCTGAAGCGGAGTAAAATTCATCTAAGCAGCTTTTTTTGAACCCCGAACCGCCATCGTTTTCAAAGTCGTCAGGCAACAAAGATCTATGAGCAACTTTCATGATTTCGTTGTAGTGAGTTTGCTCTGTATATTCCACGAGGTTCTTGATTGTGTCATTGAAGCCAACCTGTTTTCCGCGCGACACAATGCTGAATAGAGGATTTTTTACGCCATGCAGGTTGTTGAATGCGTACCAAGAGACATACCAATCCCATGGGTTGCGTAGGACGCCAATAACGGGCAGCGATGTCGCGTCACTAGGTAAGTATTTTAAAGGAAGGTGATAGCCGATCTCTCGCGCGTCTGGAATAGTCTGTAAAAGTGCATTGCTTATGGACTGACCACCAGTCTTATGGAGATGGATAAAAGTAAATTCAGAGGTACAAATCATCAGTTTATTGTTTTACTCGAAATTGGCCTTTGATAGTACCAAAAATAGTAGTGTATAAAATACTTTATTTACCAGCTCCCCTCTGCAAACAATCTATGCCGCATCTTTTATGGATTTTGAGAAGATTACAACAATCTGTCTGCGCATCATGCAGATCAATAGAGGTAAGTGGAAAGCACTTCCGTAAATATCGAGTCCGTAGAGTTTGAGGCCATAAATGGGAGCTTCCTAAATACGGCGACACAAATAACTATATATTCGACCACGCCCATGTATCCATGCAAAGGTAATAGTGGCTCTCTAAAGTATCTCCCCAGGTACAATAACAAGGACTCAGCAGACTCCCCCGCCCCCTAAATAGCTACATCACAGCTTTGAAAAGTTGCTTTGCTATTTGCCCCAAAAGACAACTCATACTTCAACTTCACCGCATAGTACTTCTCAACATACTCACAGAACCTGACAATCTTATACTCCAGACCCTTGCCGTCATTGCTTCTGCGCAGAAAGTCCTTTGGCCCGACAGAGCCTTTAGAGCTTTTCACACGGCCACAGGAAGGCACATGGTTAGCCTTGTCGTTGGCGAAGGTTCGTTTCTTGTAAGTACTCCAAGAGGATGCACCGCTGTCATGCGCATCTTTTAGACTAACTACGTGGTCTATGTTTATGGAGGAACACGTTTGATTTGTGTAGAAGCCTATTGAGGTGTCTGGCTTGTAGCTTTGGAAGTAGAATTGTGCGCGATTGTAGCTACCCGCAACTACAGCTGATGTAATCAAAGACCCAATCCCAAACTGCGCCCATGTTTCTCCTTTCTCAGTTAATGCCCTATGGTCATAAAAGTCAGATGCTAAAATACCATAGCTAAGCAAAGCCGCAAGTATCAGTATATATTTCATAGAGCAGAGCCTATTGAGTAATCAATCTACTATCTCAGATCAAGTCAGCAGAGGCAAACTGGGGCAGGAAGCAGGCCTCAACCGGACACAGAGAATGGTATGCGTTTTAAAACAAGTCGACCATTACTCATCACGAGCAAGACGTCTTGCAGTGCTTCTATGTTTGTCAAGGGATTGCCCGGTATCAGGATCATATCAGCCTCGAAGCCTTCTTTAATTCGGCCAGTGCGATCCGCTATCTGAAGTAACTCAGCCGAATTCACTGTAGCCGTTTTCAGAGCATCAAAATGACTCATACCGAATTCAACAAAGCGCTGTACCTCGATAGATATTCTGTTGATCGCATCCTCCTCGTAATAGTGATCGGCTCCGGTTGCAATTTTTACGCCAATTCGATACGCCTCCCGAATCGCTCGCTCCAGCTGCGGCACCATATGCTTGCCCCGCAAGCGGAGCACGTAGCCATAACGTTCTTCGTTCATAGCATCCATCGTCACATAAGTCGGCACAAACCAAGTGCCTCGCGCTTTCATTAATCGTAATGTCTCGTTGCTAAGATAGGTGCCATGCTCAATGCTTCTTGCACCGGCTAACACTGCGGCGCGAGCGCCTTCATCGCCGTGCGCATGAACTAAGACGGGTAACCCGTGTTTGCTTGCCTCCTCTACTACTACGCGCAGCTGACGCTCAGTGTAAACTTGCTGTCGTGGATCCGTGTCAGGTAGGCCAGCACGTTGGGTGCCACGGGTCTTGATAACGTCAACGCCACGGTCAACATTAACATTTACCAGCAGCCGCAATTCGTCATCCGTATTAACGCCATCAGAGAGTGCCACCAACCTAGGGTCTGAAAGAATAGTGTCGCCGAGATTTGGTGTAATATAAATGCCTGCAGCAAAGAACTCAGGACCGATAATTTTCCCCTCTCGAACCAGTTCACGTAACGCTACGTCTTGAAATGAGGTGACACTCGCACTCCGAACAGTTGTGACGCCAGACTCAACAGCCTGTCTGGCACGATCAACGGAATCGATGTGGGTATGCACGTCAAACATGCCCGGCATCAAGTAGTTTCCCTCTGTGTCGATAACCTCGTAGTCGCCTGAAATATTTACTTCACCTGTTATGATGCGTTCTATCAATCCGTCTCTTACGAACACCGTTACGTCTTTAATTATCTTATTTCTTGATCCATCGAATAGATTTGCATGCGTGAGAGCAAACGGCCGGTCTTGAGCCATTGCCGGCAGCGACAAGATCAGGCAGAGGGTAGCCGCAATAAATCGAAAAGTATTAGAGACAGTCATAATATGGCCCATGATGATTTCGCAATTCTAATGTTAGGTTCTCACTAGCTTGGTCTATGGTCAAGGTTAAATTTCGCAGACCAACGATGGCTATGCAACTTAGATGGGCTGCGCAGGTGGGTTATGGGGCAGGTAAGGTTTTGAAATGGGCTTAGTTTGTACCAAGGCAAGCACAGTAACAATCATAAGGACTCGGCAACCTCCCCCCCGCGGCCTCTGCTGATTTGGAGACTAAGCAAGTCATACTTGAGACCTGGCAGGAAAATTTTAAAGGTTAAGCTCTACCGAGATTTAGGTCGAGCAGAAACATCGGAAGGATATTAGGCTGAAACTGATTATTGTTTGTAAATCACTCCGCCCTTCATCACAAAAGTTACGCGTTCAGTCACGCTAATATCCACTAATGGATTAGCCGATACCGCCACAATGTCGGCTAAAAATCCCGCTTTGATTTGCGCGATGTCATTGCGCTTCATCATGGCAGCCGCATTAACAGTGGCAGCCTGAATAGCTTGTAACTCAGTCATGCCATATGTCACCATTCGAGAAAATTGCTTAGCATTATCGCCATGAGGGTAAATAGCAGCATCGCTACCAAAAACCATATTCACGCCTGCTTTAACCGCGGCAGTAAAACTGTCACGCTGGATCTGGCCAATCGCTTCATCTTTCTTTAAGTTTTCCTCGGGCACACCATTGGCTTTACCAAACGCGAAGGTATATTCGGTATTATAAATATCCATCGACAAATAAGTGCCGTATTCTTTGGCCAGAAGAATAGTTTCATCGTCTAATATACTGGCATGCTCTATGCTGTCCACTCCCGCAATTATTGCGGTTTTAATACCCTCGGTACCATGTGCATGGGCTGCAACGATCATGTCCCTGCGGTGGCTTTCCTCGACAATCGCTTGCATCTCCTCTAGAGAGTATTGAATCGCCCCAACCTTAGTGCCCCTAGAGAACACACCGCCGGTGGCACAAAATTTAATGGCATTTGCGCCGTACTTTATATTTTCTCGTACCTTTGCTTTTACGGCCCATGGGCCATCAGCAATGCCTTGGCTTTTTTGTTTTAATTCTGGGGGCGAATAATTGTCATCACAATGGCCGCCGGTGATACCTAGCGATGGGCCTGTAGCCCAAATGCGTGGCCCAGGAACATCACCGATATCGATCGCATCGCGCACTGCGATCACCGTATAGTCAGAGGCGCCAACATTACGCACCGAAGTAAATCCAGCCAACAACGTTGCTTTTGCATTTTTAACTGCATTAACTGTTCTGCGTGGTACTGATTGCAACCGTGCTTCTAAAAAAGAGATGTCTTTAGACGCAGAAGACAGATGCACATGCATATCCATTAGACCAGGCAGTAGGGTCTGTCCTTGGAGCTCTACCACTTTAGCATCACTAGGGATAATATCTAAGCGCGCTGCAGCTGCACCAGAGACCACTTTAACAATCCTATCTCCTTCAATAAATACCAATGGTTGGTCTACAAACTCGCCCGTGACAACATCAAGCAGCCGATCTGCCCGCACCACCACTAAGTCTTTTAACGCCATTTCATCAGAGGATGCGCCGTAGCTTGCCAGCACTGAAATACCACCTATCAAAATACATCGAATAACATGATTCATCGCTAACCTCATACTTTTACTAAACCCAAAAGATGTAACCACTTAAAACCTAATAACGTCCCATGTTATCTAGCATCGTGACTTGGCGTTGCAGCACCAAGTAAACCAACCCATAACTGCACGACACCTACTCAGAGCCTCGCGTTAAATTCTACCAAAATATTGACGCTTTAATCAGCTATCTTGTATCTACGCAGGTACAGTAACAATCATAAGGACTCAGCAGACTGCCCCGTGACGTAGATAGCTACACCACAGCTAGCAAAGGTCTCAGCACTATTGCTTTCAAAAGACAACTCATACCTAACCTTCACAGCATAGTATTTCTCAACATACTCACAGAACCTAACAATCTTGTACTCCAGACCCTAGCCATCATTGCTTCTGCGCCGGAAGTCCTTTGGCCTAGTAGAGCCTTTAGAACTGTTCACACGGCCACAGGACAGTACATGGTTAGCCTTGTCATTGGCGAACGCTCATTTATTGTTATTAGTCCAAGAGGATGCCCCGCTGTCATGCGCATCTTTATTGTTGAGTATCCCCATTAAAAAGCTCAAACTCTGTTACTACTGCGTATTTGGCACGATGAGTACCTTCCCATTCCTACCACGTTGCGCAGCGCGAGTGACTGCCTGATCGATTTCATCAACGGTATAACGTGAGTCAACATTCGCCTTAAGAACACCCTTCGCGATCAAAGGAACGATTTGCCCAAAAGCAGCTTTTTTGTCTTCCATACTTGCCTGCTGATACCACTTATAAAGCCAAAACCCACGTAGCCTAATGTCATTAAAAATAATCTTTCCTGTATTCAATGTTGCAGGTTGTCCTGAAAGAACGCCATAGGCTACCAGAGTACCGCCATAACCGAGGCTATCTGCCAACCGAATATAGGTATCGCCACCAACTGGATCGAGCGCAAGAGCAATAGGCGCACTGCCGGTAGCCTTAGCAATATTCTCGGCAAGATCTGGCCCATCGATCAACACTACATCAGCGCCCTTTGCCATCAAATCCTCGGCTAGCCCTTCGCGGCGCACAACATTCACTGTCTTAATACCTCGCTGTTTCGCCAGCTGGATAACATAGCCGCCAACTGCAGAATTCGCCGCACTTTGCACAATCCATTGCCCTTCTTGAAGCTCGACAAAAGAAGTCAGCATAAGTAACGCAGTCACAGGGTTAACCGCCGACATAGCAAGCTGCTCGATAACGTCAGAATCTAGCGGGCCGAGATTGGGTAAGGGAAGAAAAGCGGATGCCGGACCGACGATTTCCTCACTCCAGGTTCCGCCACCGACAGGAAGTACCAACTGCCCAACGACCAAGTGCTTCACTTCTGCAGATATCTCTAGCACCCGAGCAACGCCTTCGCTACCTGGTCTGGAGGGTAATTCTGGGTCGACGCCATATTTTCCTGCGATCTGTAGTAAGTCTGATGGGTTAATCGGCGCGGCCAATACTTTTACTCTGACTTCACCACTTTTCAGGGCGCGCAAACTCTCTGACTTTACTTCAAGTACATCGGCAGGATCGCCAAGTTGACTAAACTCAATGTATTTCAGACTGGATTGAGGCTGCTGATGCTCAGCGTAAGAGTGATGACCTGCAACAGCGAAAGAGATGCAGCCTATAGAAAGCGCCAAAATTGCAATAATAGAGAAATGTTTCATGGTCTGAATCCGTTACCTATTTTATTTTTGTCAATATAACACCAATAAATTAATCGGCATTACAGCCTGTTGGTAATACTAAAAATATGACCTCTATACTGTTAAATTCTTCTGCGTTATCCACCTGTAACTTTCGGTGCAACCTCGCGCAACAACTCGATGTCAGTATCATCCCGCTCAAAACAGCGACCCAGATAGATGCCAACTAGTGACCAAAGCGCTGCTATACCAGCACCAACGATTGCGACAGCCGCTAAACCGAGGCCCAAGCCCTGCGTCAGGCCAGTAAAAAGCCAAGCCATCAGCATGTCTCCGCCACGATATGCGACAATGTCGATCACAGGCTTGGCCTTAAAGCGGGTTTCGCGGTCAACTCGTGTAAACAGCATTTCGCGGGCAGGCCGCGTGACTGAGTAGTTACCTGCGCGTCGTATTACCTGCAAGACCACAACGGCACCTAAAAATGGTGAAATAGCCAGCACCAGCAAACCAATACAGATCATTACAGGAACCAGCGCGATAGTCATCGCCATTCCAAATTTTACGACAATGCGGCTCGTTACAAATAACCCCGTTGCGATTGATAGTACATTTACTGCTAGATCCATTTGCGCCCACACCGCCGTCCGCTCTGCCCGACTCAGTTCGCTCAGTAGATTCTTTAATTCGAAATAGACAAAAGAACTAACGCCGGTATAAAGAAAAATAAACAAGCCTATAGCCAGTAAATAGGGGTTTGAGAAGAACATCTTGAAGCCCACAAACGGGTTACCACCAATTGGCTCGCTGGGAGAGGTTAACTCCAAATCTTTATTCTGTAGGTCAGTGGATTTCAATGATTGTAAATAAAAGATAATCGGTATGGGGATCAGCAGCATCAGGCTAGCGATTAACATTAAATTGTCGGTGCCCAGCGATGCTGAGAAAAATGACGGTATAGACGGACCAATAAGACCGCCGACACTGGCCCCAGCGGCAATAATGCTGAAAAGCCTGCCCGCCTGTTCTTTGTTGAACAGGTCCGACATAAAGCTCCAAAAGACGGAAATATGAAAAAGGCTAAAGACACTAACCCATACATAAAATGATTTATCAATCAATGTCCGATCAGTAGAGGTCGATACCAGCCCATAAAAAACCACAAATGTCAGTGCAAAAATACCGTACATAGTCGGTACCAATAGACGAAAACGAAACCGTGAAACGGCAATGCCATAAACAGCAACCACTGCGGTACTGATAAAAAAGTTAAGCGTCCATAACCAACTCACCTCTGCATCTGTCCAATCACTGGCCATGGCGTCGCGTACTGGTCGAAGAATGTAATAGGCCGACATCAACACAACCACAAACATAAATGAACCTGCGACGGCTTTTACTTCCTGAGCTTCAATATTAGAGGCCGCCTTTAAAAACTTGATAATCGGGTTGTTGTTACTCGCAGGCATTACCGTCTCCTAGGCAGAACCTAGTTTTTTTTCGTCTGTAATTTAGGGTTTTCTACGGATGTCCGAACTAAACGTAGGTACAGTTTGACCGACACTGGGGCACCATTATCGCTGAATTTTATCATGGGGTAAATGCGTAAATATGGGTATCTTTATTGCAATAAAGACGATATCGGGGGCAAGGACTGTAGATTTGGTTTAGTTTGTATCTATGCAGGAACTACTTCTAATACAGCAGCAGTCAGCAGCCCCCCGCCCCCCTATTAAGATTTGTAGGTACAGAAAAACGTGGATTGACTAAAAAGGGAGATATAGAGGACAATTTTGCTACAAAGTTTTGCTACAAAGCAGCTACAAAAACGCCCTACAACCATTGAATATACTGAGGCTTAGAGGTATAGCGGTGAGAGAGGGATTCACTATAGTTCTGCCCAGAAAATCCTTGTAAATCAGGGGGTTATCTTCTATATAATACTATTACTAATACTAATGCTATACTCAGGTCAGCTAACCTGTTGATATCTCTATATATTGTATTTTACATTACTACTCAGTGCGTCAATGACGCACTTACAGGTCTTGGTTGGCTATAGCGTCTAGCGATATAAGAATAATTCCGATAATGTACAGCATCATAATTGCCATACTGCGTATTTTTCGCACTCTAACGACGTATTGAACAAAAAAAGCGATTGTTATTATAGGAGAAAAAAGGGGTACCATAAGTTCATGATATCCCCATATATTCCAATCACTTCAATTTTCAAGTGCGTTCTGAAACCTATCCATCGTATCTCTTAAAGCGGCTATCGCAAATTGCTCACTTATTACGTGACATTGGAATAACAAAATTCGAAGGATATAATCTGTGCTTATCTGTAATGGCATCTGTAATTCCCAGGTCAAAAAATACTACACTTCCTGCGAGTTTTGCGGCTTCAATAGTACTCGCGATGCTGCCAAAGGCCTCCCGCCCATCAGTTGTTTTACAGGTATATGTCAGCGCGTCATCTGATCGTCTTATCATTGGAGTGCCCGGGATATTAGCTTCAAGTGACATTCGTTTATTACGAAGATTACAGCTACCATCGCTTCCATCGCTAAACGAAAGTGCTACTGGAATATATGCATCATTTGTTATTGTCGCGCATCCCGAGAAAATGAACGTGGATGCTAGAATAGAGAAATACTTTAAAAAAATTTTAGGTCTTAGCATTTTAGATCTTCCTTTTTATTGTATTGTCTAGTGAGTTAAGAGTATCCTATTGCTCATTACATTTTGGCTATATTCACATAATATTCAGTGTATTTATAATACTGTGAATACAACATACAGTAATTTCGTTTTTTGTCACCTATATTCATCGCATCCTTTGATTGCTGAAAGATAGAGAAACTGGAATTTAGTACGACTTAGTTCTGCAATAATCATTTATACATAAAGTTAATGAGAAAAAATAAATACCCAATTTTTAAAGCAAAATAGTAAGAAACCCTTTAACTTTTTATTTTGACCCGCTCACGGATATTTATAATTAACTGAAGGGAACTATCCGACCGTTTAAGATATAGCTAAATATATTATCCTTGCCGAATATCATCCAACAGACTACAGCTATTTTTGGAAAGAACATTTACCTAGAGGAATACAAGTCATGAGAAATCTTTTGATTATCAGTATCGCGGTTCTAACTCTTTCAGGTTGCGCATCGACGCAATTCGGTCAGGACGGGACTAGAACGTCAGCAACGATTCAGACAGTTGATGGCGTAACGCCCGAGGTCACAACAATCTCAAATACCAATGAAATAATAGTTACTGAAAACGATATCACAGATCGCCCCTATACTACTCTGGGTGAAATCAATGTATCAGCGAGCAAACTTACCATATTTAATAAAGATCCGACGAGGGAAGATATTGACGGGAGACTCCGAAACGAGGCGGCAAAACTAGGCGCGGATGCGGTCATTTTCACCAGATACGTGGCTCCGACCATTACGTTCACGAGTTGGGGAACAATGACCGGAAATGGGCGTGCAATTAAATTTTCTAAAGAGTAGCGATGCTGTTAATACTTTGGGGATTCTTTGCTGCATTCAGTCTGCACCTGACTTACCTTTGGGTCTATTTATATTAGATTAGTGATCATTTTGTGGTGAATCATGGTAACTGGATGGGACCGTGAAAGCTGCGCTTGCATAAAACACCAGCCAAGTCATCTGGAACCTGAAAGATGCAGTGGTCCGCGTTGGAAGTGATATAACTTAGGGATTATCAATGGAACTAGATTTAAACTCAGCATCCTCTGGTAACTTCAGAACTTCATCTTTGTGTGGCTGGCCAACACCTTCAACAAACAAACCATTAGATGTTTCTAGATAAGCGACTTTTCGACCGGTTTTAAAGCCAATCACAAGCTCTTTAATGCTAGGTAACAGCATGAGTATCTTCTAAAGAAAGCGATGGTACCCATGGCATAGGGTCAGCGCATCTGGGAATCGGTTTTTTTACAGGATTGT
>Ga0209711_10004496_pt1 | contig 11223 bp, 7 predicted proteins | sample ArcticOcean_MG_C_7_FD_187441 | JGI IMG/M metagenome (GOLD analysis project Ga0209711, IMG submission 187441) | Marine microbial communities from western Arctic Ocean - ArcticOcean_MG_CB11_88 (SPAdes) (version 2) | ecosystem: Environmental > Aquatic > Marine > Oceanic | place: Arctic Ocean... | reverse complement strand
CTGTTTTGCTTTCTCCGCGAAGAGAGGCCAATCGGAAGCAGGATCGACCACAACCGCCTCGACCTGCTCGCCCAAAACTCCTCCAGACTCATTAATCTCTTCTACTGCCATCATGACCACATCACGCAGGGAAGTCTCAGAAATGGCCATTGTCCCGCTAAGAGAGTGCAGGACTCCAATTTTAACGGCATGCAAGCCTGACATTGACAAAGTCAAACCAAGTAAAGCCGTAAGGGCTAATTTAAACTTATTACTTTTCATTATATACATATTTTAGATTTAGATTTATTAGGTACCCCAAGAAAAAATTCTTAACTTAGGTTTTGCCAAAATATAATCCATTTATTGTGCCAAATTTTTTATAAACAAAAAAATGACAAATTAAATATCTATTCATTTATATTATTCATTTTCTATATTTATTTTAATCATATTATAAAACATTAGATTAAATAAAAAAAGGTGGGCGGTAAGAAACCGCCCACCTGTAAACAAACGAACTAGACTGAAAGACTAGAAAGTGTAAATAAGCTCAACCGCAAAGAGATCTTCTGGATCGGCATTACCCGCAACATCATCCTCATAAGTGCTGTATTCAATTAAACCAGACAGGTTATCGTTAAACACATAACTTGGGGATATGGTTATTTTGGAAAATTCATTGCCCAAAGTAGATGTATTGTAAGAAGTTGTTATTTCTTCCTCGGAATAACGCAGTGTAATTCCAATTTTATCAGTAATAGCATAATTACCCATGATTAGAAAACCATCTTTGTCTGTGAGAACATTACCATCAGAGTCTACTGCGGTATGAAAGTCAGCTTGTGCAACTTCAGCCGCAAGAAGCAATTTACCCAACTGATAACTTACCCAAAAGGTTGATTTTTCATATGCTACATCCGCATCGGTAAAATCACTCCAAATGGCTTTAGCAGTAAAATTCTCAATGCCTGTATAAGCAAGAGCAACTTCGTAACCAGCACTATTCTCAAGGCTTGACCATAAACCAATGCTGTAAGCGTCTGTAGCATAATCAAAAGAGACGCCATAGTCATATGCATCGTAGATATTCTGCACTGCACTTCCGCCAGCATCATAAGCATAACTAAATTGATACATGTTTGTTGGATCGTAAGCCTCAAACCCCATATAGCTGAGCATCTTACCACCGGTTACACTCATGCCTCTTCCAAGATCATAAGTTATAATTGCTTCCTCCAGAGCGGAATCTTTACCTGTACCATCCGTATTAGCATAAAAATCAAAATCCACAGACGCAGAGACTGGTCCAGAAGTATAGTCGAACATAAATTCGACTTGCCCCACATCACCTGTTTGTGATCCGGTTCCAGTATCTTGGTAGTATAAATCAATGAAACCTGACAACTCGATCCCACTACCAGTGGGACCAATTTCAATCGCACTTATATTTGATATGGCAAGCATGCTTGCCACCGTTAATGTTGTTAATTTATTTTTCATATTTTTGTTTGTATTAGTTTAAGTTTAGTTCACTAGGAACATTTAAAAATTATTTCCTGTATATATTTTTATCAAACAATAAATGTCATATTATATTGAAACTTTTAACTCATCAATATGATCATAATTAATCATTAATTATAATAATTATTTAGATGAATATTTTTCATTTAAATCTTCACTTGCATTTTTTTTTGCGTGTAAACAGAATAGAAGTACTAAATTTATAAACCGCTTTGAAACTATTTTTAAAAATTGGATTACCCTGGATCTGTTCGCTTGCCGCCATTTTCTACTTAGGCTTGCAACTCGGGTCATCTTCGACTCACCCGAAATATTCTGATGGGGAAGTGGAAGAAAAAAGAAAAAATCCTCAAACATCCTCGTTCCAAACCCCATCTCGTGAAAATAAATTGCAATCGCTAACTGCGTCTTCCACTAATTCAACCAGATTTTCTCAAAAAAGCATTAACAACCCTTCATTACCACCCAACCTCATTAGGATTATGGAAGGGGGAGATATGATCGAGCGAATGGGTGCCTACCTAGACGCAGTTCGAGCGATGGATAAAGGGAATGTATTTGAAGTAGTTAATGCCTTTGAAGCTTTACCCAAAGGATATGGCAGGCACCTCGAGATGAAACTCTTAATGAGAAGTTGGGCCGCGATCGATCCAGAAGCGGCCTTAAAATACGCGAGTGATTCTTTGGATGCAAAAAGTGAAAGGAGATTTGGTATTTCAGAAGTGTTAGCCGGATGGGCCAATCGAGACCCAGAAGGTGCGATACAGTGGGCTCGTGCTAATAACTCGAGTGATAAACCAGAAGATAATCCCCTTCTCCTTGGAGTGATTAAGGGGTTGGCTGAACAAAACTTAGATTCTGCAAATCAAGTGTTTAGAAATTTACCTGAAGGAAGTGCCCGTTGGCAGGCCTCGACTTTTCTCGCACAAAAATACACTGAAATGGGTTTTGATCGAGCGATTGAATGGGCCAATCAATTCCCAAAAGGGGACGAAAGAATGCGCGAAACAATTTTGGGCCAAATGGGAGCACGGCTAGCAAGGCAAGATATTGCCGCTACTGCTCAATGGGTAACATCCATGAAAGATGATAAAGCCTCGCACCGAGTAATGGATAATTTACTCACTCAATGGGTTACCAAAGATGCCTCTGCTGCCTCTGAATGGATTAACCAAATACCCGAAGAAGAAAAAAAGTATTACGGAATGAAACAGCTTACTTCAAGGTGGGCATTAACTGACCCCATTGCCACGGCTGAGTGGTTAAATTCATTCCCACCAAGGGCTGAAATGGACCCGGTGGTCAATGAATTTGTAAATCGAATCTCAACCCGTGACCCCGAAGGAGCCGCAGGATGGGCCTTGTCTATCGTTGATCCAAAGACCAAAGAAAAAGCGGTAAATAAAGCCGTTTCGGCATGGAGTCGAATAGATCCTGAAAAAGCAAAGGCTTGGCAACAAGCCAATTTACCCCAAATCAAGTAGGCTTTTACTTTCCGATTGTCTCGATGATTGCGACGATTGGTAGAAATAGTGCGATCACGATAAAACCGACTGCGACCGCCAAAAATACAATCATCACAGGCTCGATCAAAGAAGTCATTCCTGCGACTGCATTATCAACATCTTCATCATAATTATCTGCTATTCGATTGAGCATATCAGGTAGTTCTCCAGTTTCCTCACCAATTTCAACCATACTGGTAACCATGGTCGGGAATACAGATTCTCTTTCCATCTGAACTGCCATGGCTTCCCCATCCCTTACCGAATCATGAACCTTACTCATTGCATTGATAAAAAGGCCATTTGAAAGAGTATCGCGTGTAATCTGTAAGGCTTGTAAAATTGGGACACCGCTACTTAATAGAGTGCCAAAGGTTCGAGTAATCCGAGAAATATTTGACTTTCCGACCACATCCTTGACTGCGGGCACATTAAGGCCAAGCCAATCAAAAACTTTTGCTCCGGGCTTTGTTTTTTTAAAAAGAATTAACCCGCCCACCGTTCCGCCCATACCGCCAAGAACTAGGATTGGATGCGTAGAAAAAAGTTCACTTATACCAATAACAATTTGAGTGGGACCAGGAAGGGGTGCACCGCGAAGCATTTGTTCAAAAATTGTTTGGAATTGGGGAACCACCACCATCATGAGAAGGGTGACAATTCCAACCGCCACAAACATGATAACACTTGGATAAATCATGGCAGATTTAACCTTCTTAATCGTCCTAATATTTTTTTCCTGAAATTGAGCCAATCGATCAAGTACCAATTCTAAGACACCTCCCGCCTCTCCGGCTTTCACCATATTGACATACAAGTTATCAAAAATCTTGGGATATCCAGCAAGTCCATCCGACAGATTTCCACCAGAAGATACCTTCTCGGAAATATCCTCTAAAATGGCTTTAAATTTTGGCTTTTTTTCCTGCTGCTTAACCATCACTTCCAAACTACGCAATAAAGGCAGACCCGCATGTACCAGGGTCGACATTTGTCGGGTAAAAATCGAAATATCTTCAGTAGTGGGTCCGCCACCAAGTTCGATGGCTAAAAGACCGCCTTTTTTCTTTTTCTTCTTGGGCTTAATTGGCTTGGGAGCTTTTTCAGCTTTGGCTTTCTTTGGGGATTTTTTGTCCACGGCTTTGGGCTCGGGCGTAGGTGCGGGAGCCGGGCTGGGTGTTGCCGCAGGAACTTCAACAGGAACGACCTGGGAAACAGTTAGTCCGTATTGGGCTAATTGGGCAAAGGCTTGTTCTTCGTTAGCCGCCTCAAAAGTACCCTGTGAGGGAGCTCCAGTCTGATCAGTGGCGGTAAATTGGTAAACAGGCATAATATTTAGTAGTAAATCGTTTTTAAGTATATTTCAAGACTTCCTCCACTGTACTCTCACCATCAAATATCGAGCGGATTCCATCCTCTCTCAATGTACGCATGCCCTGCTCGATTGCCTTTTGACGAAGCACCAGAGTTGCCGCTCCTGAATTAATCATTTCCCTAAAGCCATCTGTTGCTTTAATCATTTCAAATAAACCGGTACGACCCCGATATCCAGACTTATTACAATCCGCACAACCTGCACCAAAATAAAATTGCCTTTCCCCCAACTCATTCGGATTTAAGCCGAGATTCTCAAAAACTTCTTTCTCAGGTTTATAAGCTTGCTTGCAAGTTGAGCAAATTTTCCTCACCAAACGTTGGGCAAGTATAAACTCGAGGGAAGCGGAAAGAAGGAATGGTTCCAAGCCCATATCAATTAAACGAGTCACCGCACCCGGGGCATCATTGGTATGCAAAGTACTCAAAACAACATGACCAGTAAGGGAGGCCTGCACCGCAATTCTTGCCGTTTCGATATCACGAATTTCCCCCACCATAATTTTGTCAGGATCTTGGCGCAAAAAGGCACGCAAAGCACGTGAAAAGTCTAGACCCACTTGATGATTAACGGGGACCTGCATGATGCCCTCAATTTCATACTCCACCGGATCTTCAGCAGTTAAAATTTTGGTCTCTATGGTATTTACTTCTCTCAATGCACTATACAAGGTAGTAGTTTTCCCCGAACCAGTTGGACCTGTTACAATAAATATTCCATTAGGTCTACGAACTGCATCTCGAATATTGGTTTTGACATTTTCCGGTAGTCCTAATTTATCGAGGTCTAAATTAACCGCAGATTTATCTAAAACCCGTAAAACCACACTCTCTCCAAATTGAGTGGGTAAAGTGGAAACCCGTAAGTCAACGGCCCTTCCCTCAATGGTCATTTTAATTCTTCCGTCTTGAGGTACGCGATGCTCGGCAATATTTAAATCAGCAATAACTTTAATTCGCGATATAACTGGCAGAGCCAAGCTTTTAGGTGGAGGAGACATTTCATAAAGAGCTCCGTCCACTCGATAACGAATACGAAATTCATTCTCAAATGGTTCGAAATGAATATCCGAGGCTTGGGCCCGAATTGCTTGTTGGATAACTAAATTTACAAACCGAATTATCGGAGTTTCATTCGCCGCATCACTTAATTCATTTTCCTTAGATTCATCTAAGCCCTCAAAGTTTTCCAAGCCAACATCCCCGAGTAAATCATCGAGGGAACTTTCTTCCTGTGGGTAGTAAACATCCAAAAGCTGGGCGACATAATCAGGATCGCATACAACTAATTGAATTTCAAGATTCAGAGCGAAGGTTAAATCATCAATGATTGCCGAATTAAACGGATCTGACGCAAGTAAATGAATACCTCCCTCCGAAAGATAAAGGGGAACGATTCCATACTGGCGAGCCATATCAGCTTCGATTGACGAGAGTGTATCCGCTTCAATTTCAGCGACCTCTCCTACTTGTAGCTCATGGCCCAGGAACTCGGCGACCAAGCTCAACACATCTTCCCTAGACGCCAAACCCGCGGCAATAATTACATCCGCATACGAACGCCTGCCCGCGATGACGTCCTCGTCAAAAAGTTCCTCCAATCCATGTTTGGAAACCCCCTCCACTTGCTTGAAGATGTCTCGAATACTAGAATTATAATCTACAAAAAGCATGATCGAATTTCTATTCCTCCGCAGTGGTTACCATGAGGACTTCGTCTAACGTGGTGACCCCAGCCAAAACTTTTCTAAAGCCATCCTCACGCATAGAACGCATCCCCATTTCCCGTGCTTTTTTACGTAATTCGACGATGCTTACATTATGATAAATCATTTCCTCAATTTCCTGATTAATCACAAAAATTTCAAACACACCTTTTCTACCACGGAAACCACTATCGCCACATTTTGCACAACCAGCTCCATGCATAAAAGTGGCAGAAGAAGCCTGTTCTTCAGACACCCCCAAAATATTAAGTTCATTTCCACTTGCCGTATATGGCTCCTTACAATTTTGACAAATAGAACGGACTAATCGTTGAGCGAGGGCCGCACGCAAAGACGCAGAAACCAGGAATGGCTTGACCCCCATATCAACCAAACGAGAAACTGAACTTGGTGCATCGTTGGTGTGTAATGTACTGAACACCATATGGCCTGTAAGGGAGGCATTAATCGCAATCTCAGCAGTTTCCAAATCTCGAATCTCCCCAACCATAACAATATTGGGAGCCTGACGAAGCATTGAACGCAAAGCCGCAGAGAAGGTCATTCCTACTTCAGCTCGAACCTGAACCTGGTTAATGCCGGCCAGTTCGTATTCGACCGGATCTTCCACTGTAATAATTTTACGATCCGGTTTATTAATTACATTCAAAGCGGAATACAGAGTGGTTGACTTTCCTGAGCCCGTGGGTCCAGTTACAAGAAATATTCCATCTGGCAAAGTAATTACTTTTTCAAAAGTTGCTTGATCATCAGAAAAGAAACCAAGCTGAGGAAGGCCCAAGCTAAGGCTTTCTTTATCCAAAATACGCATCACAATGCTTTCTCCATGCACTGTGGGTAAAGTGGACACCCGCAGATCGATCGATTTTTCTCCCACCTTCACATTAATTCTTCCATCTAATGGGACTCGTTTCTCCGCTAAACTAACATTCGCCATCAGTTTAGTCCTGGAAATAATCGATGGTTGTAATCTCTTGGGTGGATCTTGTTGCTCACGTAATTTTCCATCGACTCGAAAACGAATACGAAACTTTTTCTCCAATGGTTCCATGTGAATATCAGAGGCTCTCATTTCAAGTGCATCTTTAATTACTGAATGAACATATTTAATGATTGGAGCATCTTCCTCACTTACATCTTCTGGGTTAACTCCTTCTCCAATTTCAATATCATCATCCCCCACCCCTCCAAAGAAATCCTTCATCTTCCGGTCTTCAGCTGCACCGTAAGCTTCATCGATTGCGGCTAGAACCGAGCCTCGATAGGCTACTTTAGGGTTAATTGTTTTACCCAAAAGATGTGTCAGATTATCAAAGCCATCCTGATCAAGGGGATTTCCAAAAACAATTTCAATCTCTGCTCCGGTTGCTCCCAGCGGAAATGCTTCATACTTCCTCGCCCACTCGGGAGTAAGTAGAGCAATAATATCCTCAGTTGGATTGACTTCAGTAAGGTCAACCGCATCCATATTCAATTCAGAAGCTAAAAAACCAACCACCTCGGACTCGGGCATTCCCGTTTTCTCCAAAACGCCGTTCATTATGGCCAGTTCTTTACCTCCGATTAAACTCTCTCCTTCTGCCTCAACTTCCGCAGTGATTTCCGCTAGTACTTCCTCGGAAAGCATACCTTGCTGCTTAAATGCATCTAGGATAAATTCGTCCGTTGGGTTCATATAAAAGGCGGGGCAAGGAAAGTAAGATAAAAGAAAGTAAAAATATAGTAAACTTTATCTAGTATTTACAAGCTCATCTACCTAAACCTACCAAAAATTCTGGATTGTTTTTTGTTTTACGGACTCTTTGTATGAACATTTCCATTGCATCGACCGGCGGAACACCTTTGAGGGAACGCCTCAGAGAGTAAATTTTATTCAACTCATCGGGATGATATAAAAGTTCCTCTTTTCGAGTACCGCTTTTTTCGAAATCCAAGGCAGGAAAAATTCTTTTATTGGAAAGTTCACGATCTAAATGAAGTTCCATATTGCCGGTGCCCTTAAATTCTTCAAAAATTACTTCATCCATTTTACTACCCGTCTCAACCAAGGCCGTCCCCAATATTGTAAGGCTTCCCCCTCCCTCAATATTTCGGGCCGAACCAAAAAATCGCTTGGGTCGTTGCAAGGCGGTTGCTTCTACCCCTCCGCTTAAAATCTTCCCACTATTGGGCATCGTTGCGTTGTAAGCTCTTGCCAGTCTGGTAATTGAGTCTAATAAAATGACCACATCTTGGTTGCACTCGACCATTCGACGAGCTTTTTCAATCACAATTTCGGCCGCATGAACATGACTTTCAGCACTTTCATCAAATGTAGATGCAATCACTTCAGAATCCGGAACTTGACGACGAAAGTCAGTAACCTCTTCGGGACGCTCATCCACTAGTAAAACAATTAAATGAGCTTGTGGATTATTAACACGAAGAGCACGAGCGATTGCTTGCTGCAAAACGGTCTTCCCCGTCCTTGGGGGTGCCACAATTAATCCTCGCTGCCCAAATCCGATTGGGGAAACAAGATCGACTACACGCATCGAGACATTATCCCATTCCACATCCGCATTGGTCTCGAGGTATATTCGATCCAAGGGATAATAAGGAACCAATTCAGTAAAGGGCATTATCCGAGACGCCTCCTCAGGTGCTCCGTTCATCACCTTATCGATCTGAATTAAAACTGGACAGGTAGATTGTTCCATTTTGGGATGAATAAAGCCTTGCACTAGGTGCCCAGTCTTCAGTCCAAAGCGTTTAACTAACGGAGCAGGAACAAGCGGGCTTTGTGCTTTTAATCGATAGTTATCCTTTTGCTGAAGAAGAAAGCCGTGCCCATCTTCTGTGACCTCAAGTATAGCAGAAATCTCAACAGGTTGCTTCTTCGCTAGGCACGCCTCCAATAAAAGATCGAAAATTTCTTCCCGTATTGGTGCAGGTGGTAATTCAACCTCAACAGATAAAGAAGCAATTTTTTCCTTCAATTCTTGAAGCGAAAGTAAATAAAGTTCATTAAAGTTAATCACCGCTTCATCTGACCCCGCATAAAGTTCTGCAAGTGAAGAAACCCCCGCCTCGGTTTTCAATCCTTCAAATTCGAGTAAATTACCTAGCTCGAGAGACTTTGATTCAGTATCCTCATAAGGTAATTTACGAGGCTTTTTAAATTTCGGTCGGGGATTATTGGGCTTCTGCCTCTTTTTATCCTGCCAATTTTGTTTTTTGAAATTCTTATTCCCCGGGCCATTTCCCTGACCTTGCCTTGGTTGATTGGGATGATTATGCCTAGGTTGCTGAGGTTGTTGCTGAGTTTGTTGCTGGGGCGGGGACTGCGGGGATGGATTGCCTTGAACCGGTACAGGTTTTTCATTGGGCGGGCTATTTCCCACTGCAGGTTCAGGCGAAGATTGAGGGGCTTTTGCTTCCTTATCAAAGGGGTTTAAGTCGGGTTTTGCTGGCTCGCTCCCATCTGTGCTAAAGAAAAGTTGAGCATCCTCTGGAGGTTCTGCAGGAACTGGCTTTGGTTTTTTCGAGGAAACTTTTTTTGGCTTAGGTTTGGGCTTTTCGACTTTTACCTGTTCCGTTTTTTCAATTGGAGAGATGCTGTCCTCGAGTGTGGGTTCCACAGGAACTTCTTTTACTTTTTTGGGAGTGGTAGTGGTTTTTTTCGTGGGCATAACAAATTATTTAAGTGTGTAAGTTATAAATAAGTTAAAAATGTTTTGATTTGTGTTTCTAAAAATCCTAGATCGCCATCTCCTAAAATGACAAACTGGGCCCGATTAGATTTTTCCTCAACAGACATTTGTGCATTAATCCGAGAATTGATTTCAGCCTCAGAAAAGCCTCTTTCTTGAAGGCGTGTAAATTGGATGCTTGGAGAAGCATGGACAGAAATTGTTTTTGTAAAAAGGGCATCAAGGTCATTTTCAAAAAGAAGCGGAACCTCCACAACAAAACGGTGATGAGAAGAATGTTGAACGGAAGACATCCATCTTTCCCGTACTTTTGGGTGTAACAACCCTTCCAACCAAGCACGGTCTGAGGAAGAGTTAAATATTACATGAGCAAGTTGGGCTTTGTCAATGCTTCCCCGTGCATTCTTCATTTTCAAACCCCAACGATTTATAATTTGATTAATGACTTCATGGTCATCTTGAAGTAACTGGTGAACTAGGGAATCTGTAGAAACTACTTCCCAGCCAAGATCTGCAAATTTCTTACAAACTGTCGACTTACCGCAAGCAATTCCCCCAGTGATTCCCACCACCACTTTATTGGGGAATGGAAACATCGTCTTTATATTCTGTAATTGCGAATGACAGGCAAGCCTCGAAATTAAATAAGTTTTAAGATAATCAGCTTGCTTCTAGTTTTTGTCTCTTTATTGTGATTATTTTCCCAAATGGTAGGGTATCCAAGTGGCTAAAGGATGCGGACTGTAAATCCGCCCGCTTCGTGCGTTCGTCGGTTCGAATCCGACCCCTACCACCATTTTATAATTTTAATATAAATTGGAAGAAAGTTGATCGGCACCAATCGTTTAAGAAATGTGCTGTATTCATAAGACATTTTATATTAACGAATAATTATCGCTTTGGTGCGACTTTTAACAAGGAGAATGATTCTTTACTTGTAAACGGCTCAGTAACCGAGTGAGTTGAAACCACTGGCGAAAGTTATGAAGTGCCCCTTATAGATTGATAATAGGTGTCATTGAATAAACACGGCGAAAATATTCAAGATTTGACAGGAGATATTTTGCTTGGCAATGGTGTGGAATGAGAAAGGGTTTAAAGTGGATTCTTATAATAGTTGGTGGCGTTTTGCTTTACTTATATAATGTATGGTCGGGCCGTTTACCTTAATGAGTAGGGTCTCAACATGGGGTAGTAATTTCTTGCATGTGGGAGCACTTGGATTGTGCCTTTCAGTCGTGTTCTCTGAGTACACAAGTCAATTTTTATACGCCCATTATCAAACTTGGTCTGGATGGAGGTCGATCATTGGAACGGATCCCAATTCCTTGACCTTAATTATACAAAAATTGACCTGGGCTTTCTTCTTTTTCTCGTCCTGGTTTATGCTATGGAAACTAGATTGCTTTTTTCAAAACC
>Ga0209711_10004493_pt1 | contig 11234 bp, 19 predicted proteins | sample ArcticOcean_MG_C_7_FD_187441 | JGI IMG/M metagenome (GOLD analysis project Ga0209711, IMG submission 187441) | Marine microbial communities from western Arctic Ocean - ArcticOcean_MG_CB11_88 (SPAdes) (version 2) | ecosystem: Environmental > Aquatic > Marine > Oceanic | place: Arctic Ocean... | reverse complement strand
GAATGAACATAAACGAAAAATTAGCGACAATCCAAACAAAGTTTAAATCGAAAAAGAGTAGATTTAACTCCTTCGGCAAGTACAACTTCAGATCAGCCGAAGACATCCTAGAAGCAACAAAACCCTTCCTCTTAGAGTTAGGAGTATCAGTAGTAATCAATGAAGAGCTTGAGTGCTTATTCGACAGTATGCCTGTTATAGAATCAACTGCCACTATTAGTGACGGTAAAGATTCCATGCAAGCTAAAGCTATAGTCGGTGTAGACTTAAACCAAAAAGGTATGAACACACCTCAGCAGTTTGGCTCAGCATCATCTTATGCTAAGAAATATGCATTAGGTAATTTATTTCTGATAGACGACACAGCAGATAGTGACGCTACCAATGATCACGGCAAAAAGAAATTTGTGCCAAACACTAAATCCTCAATAACAGCAGATCAGTTAGCTAAGGCTAAAGACTATATCAAAGCTGGAGGCAAAATAGATGCTATTAAAGCAAAGTACGCCCTGTCTAAAGAAGCAGAGCAAGAATTAACAACACTGTAGTATGAACAAGCAAGAGGCTTTAAAAGCGTTAGAAAATGACACCAATTATTATGGAGACTTCGGTAAGAAGTATCTAAGTAATTCAGACATATCTACGCTATTAACAAACCCTTTAGCTTTAGGACAAAAGATGGCAAACAGGCCAGCTTTTCTAGTAGGCGGTTACTTTCACACGGCTATTCTTGAGCCAGACAAGCTTAAGAACTTTAAGATAGTAGAAGCAACAACTAGAAACACTAAAGCTTATAAGGAGATCTCAGATGGTGAGATGTGTTTATTAAAACACGAGGTTGATCAAATAGAAGTAATGACAGAAAAGATGCTAAACAACGAAGTATGTCGAGACTTAATAAGATCAGGTAATGTTGAATACGAAAGACCAGAGATTACAGAGCTTGAAGGTCAGATGTGGAAAGGTAAAGCTGATATTGTAAACCATGATGAAAAGCTGATCATCGATTTAAAGACGACAGCAGATATCACAAAGTTTAAATACTCAGCATCTAAGTACAACTATGATAGTCAAGCTTATATTTACAGTAAATTATTTGGGTATGAAATGCTATTCATTGCAATAGATAAAAACACCCATCAAATCGGTATCTTTGATTGTTCACCAGAGTTTTATGCTCGCGGTGAAGACAAAGTCAAACGAGCCGTCGAAGCTTATGAATTATTTTATAAGTCAGAGGACTTTGATCCTAAACAATATTTTTTAACTAAAACCCTTTAAATTATGGCAAGTATAATCAAAGGAAGTATTAATCTTAACGAAATACCTAAAGATAAAATAATCATAGGTAAAAAAGGTAAATACTTACCAATCACAATTACGCTGAACGATGAAATAGATCAGTTCGGAAATCAAGGTCCTGTAATAGTGGATCAAACAAAAGAAGAAAGAGAAGCTAAAGTAGCTAAAACTTATTTAGGAAACATTAAAGTTGTATGGACAAACGGAGACAATGTAGCTGCTCCACCAAGAGACGATCAAGGTAGAACACAACCACAAGCTAAACAAGAAGAACCAGCGGATGATTTACCGTTCTAATACAGACTAAATACGAACTAAATTAGATAATATAATAAATCAAACTAAATGCAGACAATAGAGATCAATGGATTTTTGATTGATGAATTCAATCAACATAAGCTAGACGAAGGCAAGAAACAAGGGACGTGTCCTTTATGCTCTTCTGATAGACAACCCAAGAATCAAAAGGCAAAATGTGCGTCTTATGATTGGGAACGTGGTCTCGGTACTTGTCACAATTGTGATCAATCATTTCAATTACATACTTACCAACGTAAGGGTGCTTCTGAAAGAACTTATATAAGGCCTGAAGGGATTCAAAGCAAAGAACCTAGTTCTAAGATAATTGAGTGGTTTAAAACAAGAGGAATATCTCAGAAAACCTTAATCGATTTAAACGTCGGTGAAGGTTCTGAGTATATGCCGCAAACAGGGAAACACGAGAACACAATACAGTTCAACTATTTAATGGGCGATCAACTTATCAATGTTAAGTATCGCGATGGTAGAAAGAACTTTAAACTATTTAAGGGTGCTGAAAAAGTATTCTATAATATAAACAGTACAGTAGGTTATGACAGTTGCGTTATAACTGAGGGCGAAATGGATGTACTAGCGTTGTATGAAGCTGGTATTAAAAATGCAGTATCAGTTCCAAACGGTGCAACACTAAATTCTAATAACTTAGATTATCTTGACAATTGCATAGATTACTTCGAAGATAAAGAGAAGATAATATTAGCAGTAGATTCAGATGATGCAGGACAAGCGTTACAAGCAGAGCTAGTTAGAAGACTAGGTGCCGAAGTTTGTTTTTTAGTATCATTTGATGATTGTAAAGATGCTAATGAATATTTACAAAAATATGGTAAAGAAAAATTACAAGAGCGTATTACCACAGCAAGACCTGTACCGCTTGAAAACGTCACGACGTTCAAAGATATTGAAGATGAGATCACAGACTTTGTTAGAAATGGTTTTAAGAAAGGATTTCAAGTCGGTCTGGATAACTTTGATAATATATTCTCAACGTATACCGGTCAGTTTATTACTGTTACTGGGATACCTAGTAGTGGTAAGTCTGATTTCGTGGATCAGATGGTTGTAGGTTACAATGCTAACTACGGTTGGAAAACAGCTTTTGCATCACCTGAAAATGCTCCTACGTATTTACATGCTCACAAGCTAATGCGTAAGACTTGGCAAGGTATGCCATCATCTAAAGACATACACACTGACAAGTGGAACCAAGTAGCAGATCATATTAATGATAATTATTTCTTTATTGATATGGAACGTTACACTCTTGAATCAGTGCTTAGAAAAGGCGCTGAGTTAGTTAAACGTAAAGGTATTAAATGTCTAGTTATAGATCCTTTTAATAAGGTCAGAGACGTAGACTGTAAGACTGAAGATGTTAATAGATATACAATGGAATATCTAACTAAGATCGAAATGTTTGCTAAGAAATATGATGTATTAGTTTTTATAGTAGCTCATCCAACTAAGATGTACAAAGATAAAGATGGTAAGATTGAAGAGCCAACTATGTATAATATAAAAGGTGGTGGTGAATGGTATGATGCTAGTTATCATGGTATATTAGTTCACAGAGATTATGAAAACAAAACTGTTAAAGCTAAAATACTTAAAGTTAAGTTTCAGAATTTAGGTGAAAACGGTGCTGAAGCTCATTTTAAATGGGAACCAAGATCTGGTTGCTTTATACCTAACGAACCTGCTGTCAGTGAAACTGAGGCAATGCCATGGGAGTAAGAAAGATTAACATGGGGCAATATCAACCCACGGCTAAAGATTTTAAGCATATGCAATGGTGCATTAATAATGAAATTAAAATATCACCAACGGCTTTTAGTACTTACGAATGGTATATTGATATACAAATAAAAAACAGAAAAAACAGATCCCCGCAGGTTTATACTAAGAAAGACTTATGGGAGCAAATATTTAATTATTACAAATATTATTACAACAAATATGGCAAGAACACTATTTAAAAATGCAGATCAAGCTTATGCTTACCAACTCAATAGAATATTAGTTGATGGCGTAGATTTTGACGATACAAAAGCTTTATTCAACATAGGATTTACAATAGCAAACCCTATGGATAACCACATTACAAACAAAGAACGTGAATGGAGCTTAGAATATGCTAAGGCTGAATGGGAATGGTATAAGTCAGGTGATCGCAGTATAGATAAGCTAGGTCAAATATATGGCAAGATACCACCTATATGGGAAAAAATGGCAGACAGTGATCGTAATGTTAATTCTAATTATGGCTATCAATGGCAACGTAATAATCAAATTGATTATGTATGTGCTAAGCTTAGACAGAACAAAAACACTAGACACGCGGCTATAAGTATATATGATGCTAAAGAATGGTCATCATATAAGAAAGATACGCCATGTACGTACGCGGTTCAGTTCACGATACTAGACAACAAATTAAACATGTCAGTTCTGATGCGTTCTAATGACATCTGGTACGGTTTCTGTAATGATCAGTATCAATTCTCAATGCTGCAACAGTTTGTTGCTAAAAGGTTGTCTATTGAAATTGGTACGTATTATCACTTTGCACACAACTTACATTTGTATAACAATAAACTATAAAAATATGTATTATATATACCACATACCAGGTAAAAAGATTGGCGTAACACGTAATCTTAAGAACAGAGTTACCCTTATACAAGGCTATAAGGAGGGAGAGTATGAAGTTCTTGAACAGTCAGACGATATAGATTATATATCAGACCGTGAAATAGAACTTCAAAAGTCTCATGGCTACAAGGTAGACATAAAAAAATATAAAAATCTAAAATTTAATAAAATGAAAATAAACGCTACAGAGCAGACCTCCACTTTTCCTTGTCCACTTAATAAACTTAAAGGACAACTGATGGATAACATAGGTTTTAAATGGAAAACAAGTCATGGTGAATTTGAGATAACTGAAAAGAACATCCCTTGGATCATGCAAAATGCTAAGACATCTATGTTTAACAACGATAGATCTTACGTATACAACAAAGCTTTTTATGAAGCTTATTTTAATGCAACGCATAAAGGTTTAGATTTACATTTGTTTACGTCTGAATCACAAACTTCTGAAAGATTTGATCTTATAAGAGATTGGGCAGCTACTAGAGGCTTATATGACAAAGGTGATCCAAACACGCAGTACGTTAAACTACAAGAAGAATGTGGCGAACTAGCTAAAGCTATGCTTCAAAATAATAAGCCAGAAATAGTAGATGCTATTGGTGACATTGTAGTCGTATTAACTAACTTGGCACACTTACAAGGATATGATATCGAGCACTGTATTGACGAAGCTTACAAAGTTATAGCAGCTAGAACAGGTAAAATGATTAACGGAACATTTGTAAAAGACAACTAAATGAATATAGAAACTAAAGATGAAATCGTATTATCAGTATTAAAGAAAATGGATCAACGTAGTATTATAGGCCAAGAAAAGTATGGTGCAACTATGATGGAAGAGATTGAAGGTCAAAAGAAAGATCTAAGTAGATTTATTGTTGACGTACAAGAAGAGTTAATGGATGCTATACTATATCTTGAATCAGCTAGACATTGTCTAAAAGATGAGATTGAAGATGCTATGTATGCCAAGGCTAAAACTTTAAATGAAAACATTAATAACATAGAGCTACATAATGAAGAGATCTTTTAAAAGAAAAAAAGGACCTGTTCAAGCTAAGAAAGTAACACACGATGGTATTAAGTTTGCTTCAGGCCTAGAAAAGTATATGTATATAGCCTTAAAAAAAGCTAAAATAAAAGCTGATTACGAGGGTAGAACATTTGAACTAGTGCCATCATTTGAAAATGTATTTGCTAGTTTTGAAAGACAAAGCAACGGTAAGGGAGAATATAAAAACAGAGGTAACAAGAAAATACTTAATATAAAGTATACTCCTGATTTTGTTGGCAAAGACTTTATTATAGAAACAAAAGGCAGAGCTAATGAGTCTTTTCCGATTAGATGGAAGCTGTTTAAGAGCCTTTTAGTTAAATACAATACAATAACACAAAAACCAATTAACTGGACGTTATATAAACCACAAAATCAAAAAGAATGCGACGAGACAATAAGATTAATCCTGCTCAATCAAAACACTTAGCACGATCTAAGTACGCAGAGCGTCAAATAGAGAAATGGTGGAAGTGGAGTTGGAATATGAGAAACAGAATTAAATACAAAGAATTAGTAGAACAACAAGATAAATATAAAATAAAAGTATATGGATAAAGAAATAAAAAAGAATTGGACAATAAGTATAGGTTTTTACCCAGGCATACTTTTTGGTATAAGAACTTACGAAGAACCAGAACAAACATCTTATGTTTTTTATATACCATTTGTTGATGTAGCTTTAGAAATATATAACTAATGGGATTATTTGATACAAGAATACCGTATAAACCTTTTGAGTATCCTGACTACTACACAGAAGGTTGGTTAAAACAAGCTCAGGCATTTTGGTTACATACTGAAATACCTATGTCAGGAGATGTTAAAGACTGGAATGAAAAACTAACAGAAGAAGAAAAAAGCTTAGTAGGTAATATACTACTAGGCTTTGCTCAAACTGAATGCGCGGTAAGTGATTACTGGACTCAGAAGGTTGTTGGTTGGTTTCCTAAACACGAAATACAACAAATGGCTATGATGTTTGGCTCGCAGGAAACTGTACACGCTGTGGCTTATAGCTATTTAAATGAAACTTTAAAACTAGAAAATTATGAAGCTTTTTTACATGAACCCGCTACTGCTGAGCGGTTTGACAATTTGGTTGCTTACAGCGGTAAGTCTACTGTTGGTATTGCAAAATCGTTGGCAGTATTTAGTGCGTTTGCAGAAGGTGTTAGCCTATATTCTGCTTTTGCTGTACTTTATTCTTTTCAGTTACGTAATCTACTTAAAGGTATAGGGCAGCAAATGAAATGGTCTGTAAGAGATGAATCATTGCATAGCAAAATGGGTTGTCAGTTATTCAGACATATGTGTGAAGAAGACAATAGCTTATTAGATGATTGTAAGGAAGATATTTATACCGCTGCCAAAACCATGGTTGAACTAGAAGAAAAGTATATAGACAAAATGTTTGAAATGGGTGACATTGAAGGTATGAAAGCTTATGACTTAAAACAATTTATAAGAAAAAGATCAAATGAAAAACTTAACGAACTTGGTTACTCAGATAAAAGAAGATTTTTCCACTATGACAAAGAGGCAGCGAGTAATTTGGATTGGTTCTTTCATCTTACTGGGGGTCACACCCACACTGATTTTTTCGCAGTTAGGCCAACGGACTATAGTAAAGCGAATGAAGGCGAAGATTTTGAGGACATATGGTAACGCGAAAAAAGTTATTAAAACTATTAGCTTATACAAATAAGTTAACATCATATCAAAAGTTTGCATCGCGTATTGGTTACTTCGGTGCAGCTTTTTTGATAGCAGGACAATGGACGCTAGAACCTAAACTATTTATAATAGGTTTTATCTGTGTAATGATACAGACAGCGTCAAGAAAACAATGGAACCTTGTAGTGTTAAACCTAAATGGTTTAGCTGCTTGGATTAATCACTTAATAAAAATGATATAATGCCACAGAATAAATTAAAAATGAAAGTTGAAGCTCTTACTAGAGTTGTTCAGCAGTTAATAAACGAAGTACAAAAAAATAGCAGTATGTCTCAAGGAACGTTAACGGCTCTTCAAGTAAGTTTAGGAGAAAAAGAATGGGATAAAGTAGTTAAGCAATTACAAGAAAGAGAGTTAGACTCACAAAAGAAAAACGTTAAACAAGAAAAAAAACTAGAAATATAAATGTGGAATAATGAATGGAAAAAAGGAACAGACTATCCAGAGTGGGGAGACACTGAAGTCTACAAAAAAACTATTGCCGGGGGATATCTACTTGGCAGCGAGTCTCCTAAAGACGCCTATAACAGAGTGTGCACCACGGTCGCAACAAGATTGGATAAGCCTGAAATGGCAGAAACTTTCTTTCAGTATATTTGGAACGGCTGGCTTTGTCTCGCTAGCCCAGTACTTTCCAATACTGGTACCGATCGCGGCTTGCCTATTAGTTGTTTTGGCATTGATGTTGCTGATTCTATAATAGATATAGGACAAAAAAACTTAGAGATGATGCTACTTGCAAAACACGGCGGTGGAGTAGGTATCGGTATAAATCAAATCAGACCTGCCGGAGCTAATATAAAAGGTAATGGAACAAGTGATGGCGTTGTGCCGTTTTGTAAAATATACGATTCTACAATTCTTGCCACTAATCAAGGATCTGTCAGACGAGGAGCTGCATCAGTTAATATTAACATTGAACACCCCGACTTTAATGACTGGGTTGAAATACGCGAACCTAAAGGAGATGTCAATAGACAATCGCTCAACCTGCATCAATGCGCTGTTATTGGTGATAAGTTTATGCGAAGACTTGAAAGTGGCGATAGTGAGGCAAGGTCCAAGTGGGGTAAATTGTTACAAAAACGTAAAGCTACTGGAGAACCATATATCCTTTTTAAAGGAAATACAAATAAAAATAATCCACAGGCTTACAAGCAAAATGCTTTAAAGGTTCACATGACAAACATCTGTAGTGAGATAACATTACACACAGATGAGAACCATAGCTTTATATGTTGTCTATCTAGTTTAAACCTAGCTAAATATGACGAATGGAAGAATACTAACATAATATACGACTCGATATGGTTTCTTGACGGAGTATTAGAAGAGTTTATACAAAAATCTAAATATAGAAAAGGTTTTGAAAACTCTGTAAGATCAGCAGAAAAAGGAAGAGCTTTAGGCTTAGGTGTTTTAGGTTGGCATACATACTTGCAAGAAAGAGGTTTACCATTTGAAGGTTTACTATCACAATATGAAACTAGAAAAATATTTAGCCAAATTAAAATCGAATCTGAAAGAGCTAGCATGGCACTTGCAGACGCTTATGGAGAACCTCTATGGTGTGTTGGCACTGGTATGCGTAATACTCATTTACGTGCTATTGCTCCCACTGTATCTAATAGCAAGCTTAGCGGAAACGTTTCTCCAGGCATTGAGCCATGGGCTGCGAATATCTTTACCGAACAAAGCGCGAAAGGTACGTTTATACGTAAAAACCCTACTCTTGAAGCTATACTCGAAAGTAAAAAAATCAATACCAAAGAGATATGGGAGAAAATACTAGCAGATGGTGGTTCAGTCCAAGATTTAAAAGAATTAGATGACAATACCAAAGAAGTATTTAAAACATTTAAAGAACTTAATCAGTTAGAGTTGGTTAGGCAAGCTGGTATCCGCCAGCAGTATATAGATCAGAGTGTAAGCTTAAATTTAGCTTTTCCTAGTGAAGCAACACCAAAATGGATTAATAAAGTCCACATGGATGCTTGGCGTAAAGGAGTTAAAACCTTGTACTATATGCGGACAGAATCAGTCTTACGTGGTGATATCGCAAGCACCGCTATGGATGATTGTGTTGCGTGTGATGGATAAAAAGAAAAAGGGGACCACGTAAGTGATCCCCTTCTTCGGTTACAGGAACTTTTGGGTATGGTACGCCCAGTTGTATTTGTTCCTTTTTTTAATAAGTTATATTAACTTTAGCACCTTCTCCAGGACCACTTCCTAAATAGGTTCCTGCTTTTCTAAGTTTTTGATACATACTAAGATCTGGATTATTATCTAAATCTTCTTTAAAAGCACTAAAACCTCCTTCTTTAGCATCATTGTAATCAAATTGATCAGTATATGTAACTGTGCCGTCATCGTTGTTAGAAAAATTCATTCTTCCAAAAGTAGTTTTAGTAGCATAACGATCATCCATTACGTTTTCTAAAAATTGCGAGTTACTTTCTTTATGATCTACATCACTACCGTCCCATGTATTAGCACTAGGCACTTCTATGTTATCCTCAGCAGGAAAATAATCATTATATCCTATAAAGTTTCTATTATTTTTTTCTGCTTGTATTCTTGCGTTTGTTATAGCTTCTTTTTCACCTGCACTTAAATGGCTTTCATTAATTTCAGATTTAAAAGAATCAATTCCTGTAACATTTCCTATTATATCACTAGCAAAAGCACGCGCGTTTATTGGTATTAAATTTTTAATAGGTTGCATTATATTGTTTTTTACATCGGTAGCGGTTTCTGTTAGTAAATTAATTACACCATTAGCCCCACTGACAGGGTTTGCTAAAACCTTAGCTAATCTCATTTTAAATCCTCCCATAATTATTTCTTTTTATTTTTTTGACAAAAGCTTCTAGCAGCTTCTACGCTACCAAAGCCCCATTTTTTTAAAGCTATAGCTTTTCTAGTTGGTTTGCCTTTAGAATCTTTCATTGGTCCTTTCATTCCAGCAAATCTACACGCAAAAGAAACTCTACGAGCTCCAGTTCCAGAAGTTTGTCTAGAGCCTAATTTCTTGCCGGTTTCAGATTTATATTCTGATCTCATTTCTTTATTAGACTTTTCGTAAGCAGCATTTGTAATTTTAAGTGGCCCGTTCATATTATTTTTTTACACAATTATTAACCATTTTAATTTTTCCACTTTTAGTTTTTTTACGACTAGGTGATTTTTTCTTTCCTTTAGCTTTATAGCCTTTCCAACATTTTTTTTCTAACGGACTATTCATTTTAGCTGGACTACCCATATCATCTATGTGAGCCGCGATTTCTTTAGACTGTTTCAAGTGCATTTTAGACGCTCCCTGTAGTTCTGACACTATTTCTTTTAATCTATTTTTTTTCATTACTTATTTTTGTTTTACTGACCGGTATACTCTATATTCTTTAATTTTTTTGGAGGCGGATTTGCTTCCCCAAGAATTCTTCTAATTTTTCCACTTACTTTAGCTTTAAACTCTCTATATTTAGTTTCCAGTGATTGTTTTTCATTTAATGGATTTTTTGCCAAAAATGGACTTGTAAATTCATTCATAATATTTATTTTTAATTATTTTATTATCTTATATACTGTATGGCCAAATTCTTTTTCAGCAAGCAATTTTCTATTTCTATTTTTTTCTACGCTTATATAACTTACATGTATCCATGCTGGATTTTTGTCATCACCAAATTCCCATATGATTTGATCGAAATTACAGTGGCTACATATCCATTCATACATCTCTGCATTAGTTTTATGTCCATAGACGTCATCTAAGTCCATTGCAAGACCTTTACAATGCTGAGAGCTTGAAGCTCCTCCTATGGCCTTATTCAATTCTTCAGAACGAAACATACTATTGATTTTTATAGGTCCTCCAACCCATAATCTTAGCGGTTCAAATATTTTTTCAGCTAACATTTTCATGTTATTAGTTTGTTCTTCGTTGGGTAAATTATCTATACCACATCTTTTAGCTGTACTCGAGTGTATCGCTTCAGCTAAAGTAATATGTTTGCTTATTTTACTCATTTTCTTTTATTGCTTTTTTAATCTCCTCTTCAGTAATTACAAGTTTAAAACTTATATCAGCATTCCATTGTGCGATTTTATTATTATCTTTATACAATATAGCTATTGGAACAGATCTTATTTTTTTCTTAA
>Ga0209711_10004488_pt1 | contig 11239 bp, 18 predicted proteins | sample ArcticOcean_MG_C_7_FD_187441 | JGI IMG/M metagenome (GOLD analysis project Ga0209711, IMG submission 187441) | Marine microbial communities from western Arctic Ocean - ArcticOcean_MG_CB11_88 (SPAdes) (version 2) | ecosystem: Environmental > Aquatic > Marine > Oceanic | place: Arctic Ocean... | reverse complement strand
CAATAGTTGCTTCGTTTATCTTATTAATAAGGTTTCTAAAATCTGGGCCCTTCATTATGCATTATCCTTTGCCATGTTAGTTAAGGTGCCGTAGTAAACCATCTCACCTTTGTCTTTACCGTATCTTTTTATAAATTCTTCTTTAGGAACTTTCTTTTCGTATTTTTTCATCTTGCTTTTTTCAGGCTTGCTAAGTTCACGTTCATCTAAATCAAGTTCAATATCTTCTTTTTTAACACAATTAGGAACACGTTTGCCAAACATTGTCTTCATACCCTTTTTCTGGTATCCATCCCAACACTTTTCACTAAGTTCAATATCATCATTAACAGTTCGCCTAGCAAAAGGAACCCGTCCCAAAGTATTTTTTCCTTGTGGTTCTATTTTTTGTATATATTTTTCATCGTCATCATCGGATTTGCCTAAGAATTTATATAGGTCAGTTCCACCTTTCATTTTAGTTCCCGGTGTATAACCTTCTCTTTTGGCTAATGCCGCCTTTGCCATTTGATTAACTTTCTTCTCAGGCGGAATATCACCTGTAGGCTCTGGAGTTATATCTGCTTGGTCATCACCACTGTGTGATAAAAATATTACCTCTTCGTCATTGAATTGAGAGATAACATTTTGTAACTGTGGACTTGCATCATAATATGCTTTTAATCCTTCATAACTAATATTAAGTCCTGCGTTTTTTAGATCATTTATAAAAGTAAACATTCTAATTTTTGCAGGTCTATCTTCACTATCAGCATCTTTTCGAATCAACTCTGAAACTGCTAATATAGTATTAACAGGATTTGTTTCTTCTGATACTTGTTCGATATATTCTAGTAAACTTTTAAGCACGACGTTCTCTGCCTACTTCTTCATCTCCGCCTTGTGCTTCTTCAGCCGCTCCAAAGTCTTCTTCTGCCGTTGCAGTTTCTTCTTGGTCTATTGTAGGTTCCATAGCAACTTCTGTTTCATCGCCCATCATATTATCTACTTGTGGTGTTTCGCCTGTTAGTACTCTACTTGCAGTATCTGCACCTTCTCTTGCTACTCTCATAGCCTCTAGTGTTTGTGAAAGTACTGCTGACATCATTCCGCTAAACGTTTCTGCAGTTGCACTATCCATGTTGTCACGGATACTGTCAGTTAATGGTGGAAGATCTTCGTTGACCATTTCTCCTAAGTCTTCAAGCATACCTTGAATTTTATCTACCATATTCTTACTAGCCATAATATGTTCAGCAACTTCTACTTCACCTTCTGCTATAACACTTTCGTTTTTCATTACTTCGTCTGCATTGCTACCCATCATCTTTCCTTGTGTAGCACTTGTGTTTGCTGGAAACTTATCTTCTTGTGGATAAAATAATCCTTTTGTACCCATGCTGGCGTTATCATCATAGTTACCTAGTTTCATCTCTGCCATAATACTATCTAATATCATCTTTGCTGCTTCGTTTCTTGTTGCACCATTAATATCTGTTGTGTTCATTGCACCCATTTGTTTGTAATTTTTCTTCACAACATTGTCTGTAAAATATCTTAATAACTTAATACCTTTGTTGTTGTCAAAGATTCCTTTAACTGCTTTTCTCAACAAGTTTCTAATTATCGGTACCATTTGTTGTTTGTACAAATCTCCATCATTCTCACCGACAGTAACAATTTCATATGCCATATCTCTATCCATACTTTGCATTGAAGTTGGAATTTCGCTTATGTACTTGTCAACTGTTTCTAAAAACATCTTGTTTTCTAAGTAGGTTTTGTTGTTAGCAATACTAGATCCTAACTTATTTTCTAATTTAACTAATCTATTAGCAAATGTATCACGTAACTTACGAGCCTTGCTTTCATTTAACTTTGTTATATCAATAGTTCTACCAAAAACTTTTTCTGCTATTTGAGATATTGTTTTACTATCTGGTGCTGGTATTAAATCTGTGAGTTGCATTGTTTATTCCTTTAGTCGTATCCGGCTATTATTGTATTTATGCTATTTTAATTGATTTTAAATGTTTAGTCAACTGTTCTCTTGCAGTTTCTAATTCAGGTTGTATCGCACTTATTCTATTATATAACGTTGTTCTTCTGTTAGTGTCTTGTGTTCTAACATAACTAGCCTTGTACCAGTCAATATCTTCCGTTAATTTTCCAATATTATGATCTAATCGCATAATAGTAAAACCCATTCCGTAATTATTATCTTCTAAAGTTAGTGCATACCCGATAGCCGACTTCTTTAAATAAAAAGTTTCTTTACTATCGCTAATAGTATATAAGTTTCTCATTTTAGAAACTAATCTACGGTTAACTTTAACATTGTTGTTGGGGAGTTTGGTTATCTTAGTAGCAGACTCTGTACTATCTACTAGATTAGAGACTTGCCTGCGAAGGTTGGAGTTTATAAGTGATTTGCTCATTGCTTTTTTTCCTAACAATTATATTTTTGTTGACTAATTGATTAGCAATCGTTTGTTCACGTTCAGACATTTTTGTCTTGTTAACTGTGCCTTCGTCGCGAAGCATTTCGAGTACATCTTGTTCCTCATTGGTAATAACAACTGTAATACCTTTTTTAAATTCTAAAAATCTCATTATCTCATGTTACTAACTTGAACGTCGATCAAAGCACCTTTGGCTCGTCGTAGTAAATTTGTACGTTCTGCTGGACTGAGTTCGTCTGTAACTGTAACCATTCCGCCTGGTCCACTCATATCAACTTTTTTGTCTGCTAAGTTAAGTTGAACTTCTTGATTAGGATCTTCTACCATTCCTAATGTTACAGTAAAACCTTGTACATTTTTTAATACATACTGTACTTCATTAATCATCATCTTTGGTTTAATATCTGAATACTTCATGTTACTACCTTACTTGTTTAAAGCCGCTACTCTTTTACTAGCAGGGTTTACTCTTTTAGTCTTCTTTGCTTTACGCACCATTCTCGCACCAAGTCTTGCTTTAGTCTGCTTTAACTTCATACGTTTTTTAATATCAGGTGCTGCGAAACATTGTGCAGGTGAACTAACTACTCTGCCTTTACGTTTACCACTGCCACAACGAAACTTACGAACTACTTTGTTCCCTCGTTTGGCCCAAGCCATACCTTCTTCAATTTCTTCTATTAACATATATGTATTTATTAAATTTTTAAGTTAGGATAATATACATGAGTGTACCAATAGTACTTACAAGCACTGCAATCGTGCCTGCTCCCCATGCAATTAGTTGATTATTGCGATTTTTTTCTGTAGAGATGACAGCGGCATGTACTTCGACTAGCATTGTTTCATGCTTATCTAGGCGAAGATTCACCGCATCGAGTTTATCATGCAATGACTTGTACCTTTCAGAACACAGTTCTACATGTGCTTCTAGGTTCTCTTTTTCTATGTCTTTTATCGACATTCTTCACCTCTTTTAGGTGATGCTTGATTTATTCTTATTGCCTTAAGTTTTATGTGTGCCTGTTTTTGTGCCTTTGTATTAGCATCATTTTTATTTATCTATAGTAACGTTTCGCATATTAACAGTACATTACGCCTATCGCTATCGTAATCTGTATCAAACACAGGAACAGTTATTTCTGCATTTTCATTTAAACCAGTTATGATAGGTATTTTATTTAATTGATCAAGTAACGCTTCACCTCTATATCCAAAAACATCATTGTGTTCAATACCAAATCTCCAACTCCAAACAGTTAGATCCATGCCCATTTCTTGTGTAAAGTCATGTTGTTTTCCAAATGTTACTGATACATCTTTTAACTGTCTGTGGATTTGATCTAACTTCCAAGACTTAGGAGGACCTAAACTCCAAGTTTGTGACAGTATGCCAACTGCTTGTTGTAGTGTTTCAAAATTGCGTTGCTGATTTCTTGTTTTACCAGCACCTTTGATATCACTAGTTTTTGTTATATCCACTAGTGTCATAAGACACCATATCTCTTTATACTGCTCTAACATAAATGTATTTACAGTCATAAAAAAAGGACCAGTAATAAACTGATCCTTTTAAATATTTTTTTAAGAATATTACACTGCTACAGTAAATGTCTTTGCTGTTACTGTTGCTGTAGATACGTCAACTGATGTGTCTCCAGCAGTTGTGCCTAATGCTCTAATTGCAGTTTGTAATGTTCCAACTACTATTGAATCAGAACCTTCTGTTACGAAAGTTTGCTCAGTATTTGAATTACCTAGTGGTCCATTTACTACTATAGTAGCAGTAGCCATTATTGCATTTTGTACTAGTGCTTGTACGCCTTCTGGGCCATTTCCAGCATTCACTGCATTAATATAATCAATTGTGAATATTTGTAATGGTTGACCTATTGTTTCTACATTAATTGGTGCAGTTGTAGGATGTACTCTTGTTAAACTTGCCATCTTCTTTATCTCCTGTTAATTGAGAACTTTTAAAGTTCTTACAATTATTTATCTAAAAGTCAATAAAAAAGCACACTTGAATGTGTGCTTTTTAAAAAGTATTTGTAAAATTACTAACCTTGATTTAAGTTATTAAATAGTGAAACAACAGTAGTTGTTATTCCAGTACTGCCTACACCAAAGTTTGAAGCCGCTGCTGGAGCAACTCCGCCTTCTGTTATAATGTGAACTGCATCTGAAGCACCTGCGTTAAATCCACCTGCTGTATCATCACCCACTCCAACAACTGTTGTAGTCAATGAAATAAATCTTAACATTGCATCTAATTCAGCCTGAGTCATATTTGTCTTTGCTGCTTTTGTAAGATGAAATTGGGCTCCACTATTAAAAGTATTGCCAACGTTTGTAGTTGTTAATTCTGCCATTTTATTTTCCTTCTAAAAATTTTGCATTTAATGTAAAATGCTATTAATGTTATTTATTGCAAACTATTAAGTTGCACCAGTAAATGCCATTACACCTTCAGTTGTTAATGCACCTAATGCTCTAACTGGTAATACATCTGATCCACTGATATCAACATCGTTTGGTCCAATACTAGTTGTTGTTGCACCTGAGTCTATACCTATTCGTCTAATGCGTGTCTGTAAATCAGCATGGTCATTAAACTGTTTATCCATAATTAACATTACTGTTCCTGCATTAGAATTTGTTATAAAATATGCTAATGGATTAAGATCCATTATTATTGCTTCTACAGTTTCGTTAACTGCATCATCTTCAGCTCTAAGATCAATCGCACTGTTTGAAGCATTTTGTACTGTTAATAAGTAACAGTGACAACCTGTTTCGTGTTGTACACCAACTGTCATATGCGAAGTTCCGCCTACTCTTGTTACTACTGGCATTTCTTTTCTCCGTTTCTATTTACGCATTACTGCGTTTCTATATATGTATTTATTAACTAGACGCCCATTGTCCTAGTTTATATCCAGCAACTGCACCACCGACCATACCGATTGCAGTCTTTGCTGCAATGCCCATGCCTTTTTTCTCTGGTGGCATAACTTTGTTTTTCTTAATAGTAGATGCATATGGTTTAAATACGTCACTTCTATATCTACTATCTTGTCTAAAACTATTTGTAAGTCTTGTACTTACAGATGCTCTTTCGTTTTTATTAGTAACTCCGTAGTCACTCATAACTCTTCTTGCTTGTTTAAGTAAACTATTCTTAATACCTAAACTTTTTTGTGTTGCTAAAAAGAATGCACGATCCTGTCCTGGAACATACTTACCATTAATAATATTTCTAAGGTATCTCTTAAAACCTAGTTCGTTTATAGTTGCTGAACTGTTTCCAATTTTACTTGCATACTTAGCAGGGTTGTTTACAATACTTGCTAAGTTATGTAGATCTGTTGCACCTGTTCTAACATTATTAAAACTCATGTAACGCATTGTATCTTTAGCATATTTCTGTGCCCAGGTAGGATTCTCAAATCTCATCTGTTGTAGCACTAACAAGTGTTCAAAGAAACCTTGTGCGATATTATCAGAACTACGACCTATAGTATCTCTGTCAGTTCTCATATACTTTGCTTCTGCTAGTTCATTATTTAAAAACTGATACTTTGTCGTTTTGTTTTCTTCGGACACAAAGTCTTCAACTACATCTTCTTTTTTAACAATAACACCTTTTTTATTCAGTGTTTTACCTGGCATATTCTTTTCTATAAAATCCTTATCGATATTTTTATTAATAATGCCACCAGTGTCTTTGTCTTTGACAGTCGTAGGATTTGGATTAGTAATAGGCTTTTGGTTTACTGGATTAAACTTTACTACTGGTTTTTGTGAAATAGTTGAACCTTGTGTAACATCTGCATTTCTATCATACTTAATATCTTTATTAGACTTTACTTTTTTTACATCAGTCTTTACTTTTTTTACATCAGGCTTTACTATTTTATTATCTTTATTATAGTCTAACCCTTTTGCACCTAGTGCAGAGTATTTGTCAAACACTGCCTTTGTTTCAGGACTTTTGTTTCTATCATACTTAATATCTGTATTACCATATTTGGCTTTATCAGCGGCAGACATCCCTTTTTTTAAAGAAGAAATATACCTATCGTAACCCTTACTGTCTTTGCTACCTTTGCTATCTTTGCTATCTTCGCCATCTTTGTCAACAGTGCCACCAAATGCTTTTGTTACAGTATCATCTATACCAGTTGTTTGAGTAATTGCAGCAGGCACACCAAATGCTTTTGTATTTTTACTTAAGGTTTTAAGTTTACCAGGTTTTAGATTTAATTCTGCCTTTTTAACTTTATTAGTATCTAGTTTAAGTTTTTCTAGGTCTTTTTTATCGTTAAGTTTTTTAAGATTTTTATCATAGTCTGGACTATTTTTGTCTAGTTTTTTAAAATCATTTTCTGCTTTCTTTAAATTTTTTGCAGCAGCTACAGCATCTTTACTACTTTTGAACATTTTATAACTTTTGATACCGGCTTGTAATCCTTTAATTAACCCACCGCCTATAAGTGCAGTTGCAACATCACCGCCAAGTCTTGCAGTTAAGTCCTCGCCACTTATCTTGTTAGGGTCTCCAACAGGTAAATTATATAACTTAAAATTATTATATATTTCGTATCCAGTATAGCCCATGCCTGCCGCACCGATCGCAAACCAAGGTATAAACTCATTGAGTTGTTGTCTGTCTTCATTTATTATTTCATTAAACTTCATAAACGTATTTATCCTACCGTTTTACTGCTCGGTTTGCCGCACTAAAGGTTGCCCTAGGTACTAGTTTCATAGAACCTTTTGGACTTGCTAGAACATATCCTTCACCACCTGTATTACCATTAATACTCTGTTTAACTGTTGAACTTTGGCTATCCATATCCTGTATGACTTGATCTTTAACTTTCATAATAGTGTTTACTACTTCCCAAAGACTACTAAAACCTTGTGCGTTATCTTGAATGTATTGTGCTATCTTTACTTTTTTATTTTTACTTACTCTTGGTGTAGTCTCTAACCATTGTGCAAAATCACCGCCTAGGTTACTAAGTCCTGTGTCTACTTTACTGTTTGTATATGCATAAAGTATATCTGCAAAGTCTGTTATCTGTAGACTTCCTAGTGTGCTTTTATTTAATAGACTATCTATTGCTTGTGCATCTTTCTTTATAATTCTTTCTGCATTGTCTAAAGGTGCGTTTGGAACCTGTGGTGCTTTCTCTACAGTCACTGGAGGAAAAACAAGTACTTCATCACCTATAAAATTATCTGTATCAGTTGGTTTAGTTTCTATTCCATCTATCCCAACTTGACTATGAACTACAACACCTGTTTTACTTGCACTAATTTTTTTTCCTAGTTCACTGTTTGTATCAACAGAGTATGTTACAATTTGTGGTTTGAATACATAACTTCCTTCTTCAATCTTTGGAGTGTTAAAGTATAATAGATCACCTTTAAAAAATCCTACGTAAGTATTTGGAACTGCCTTTTCATACATAGCAAATACATTTTTCATATTTGCAACAAAAGGTCCATACCCTTTAGGATCTTTAGCATAGCCAGGTCTAGCCTTTAACATTGCTTCTAATGCTTCTGCACTAGTAGCCTTTCCATCATAACCTTTTGCTACAAAGCCGCCTTTGTCTGTAAGTATAAATTCTCCGTTCTGATTACGTCCGAATATAATTGCAGGACTGCCATCCCACTTAACTGTAACATCAGAGTATCCGCCTTTTTCTAAATTCCTAAGACTATTTAAAACTCTCATTGCTCCAGCAGAACCTTCAAAGAAAATAATATCTTCAGCATGTTGTATACGTGCAGATGCTTCTAATAATAACGGCTTATTGAATTGGTGAAATCTCATAGTCCTGCTAACTCTATCATTCTGTAAAACTGTTTACTCTCTGGTAACGTAAGTTCTTCTCTAGCAAAATTATCTCTAGCATCTGCTACTAGTGTTTCATAATCGCTACGAGGTTTAATCATTGTAATAATACTTTCTACACTATCAAGGTCAGGTTGCTTTGCACCTTTACCTAAAAGCATCTGTGCTATTTGATTAGGATCTTTTGTAATAACTTCTTTAGTTTCTCTGTTAACTAATCCTTTTGTAGGTGACCACATCATACCTTGTGCTTTTGCAATACTAGCAAGAAGAATCATACGGTGCGATCCTTTGTATGGAGTATTATCTCCACTGCCTTTCAATGCAAACTTCATCCAACTAGGATCTCCAAACATCAGATCTGTCTGTACATATCCTTGACTTGGATCTCCGTTGATAGGAGTTTTAAAATGTACACTGATACCTGACTTTGCTACCCATTTTCTAACATCATCTTCAGGATGATTTTGTTTTGCCCATGCCGCCAACTTATTATACAATTCTTGCTTATCTACTTCTGCTTGATTAACTGCAATGTCCATGTCGCCACTAGTACTTCTGATACCAGTTGATCCTAGTTTAAAATCTTTATGAGGTATGCCTGTTATTGCTTCAACCCATGCAAGAGTAGGATCTACGTCTCCTTGGCTGATACGTTGTGTAACTGGCTTACCTTCCTCATCTTTAAATATATTTCCGCCTTCTTTAATTATCATGTCTTACCTCATTAATTCTATCAATTCCACGGGTAAATTTTCTACCGTCCTTATGTTTAATACTATTAATAATTCTACGTTCTAAATCGCCAGAAGTTTCTTCGTCGTAGTTACGATAAATTTCTTCTATTAAGTTTATTGCACTTTGTATAATATTGTTTCCACGACTTTCAATCAGATGTTTACGATCTCTTTCATGAACAACCGAATTAAGTTCTTGTAATATACTTCTGGTTTGTTTTCTCATTACTATATCCATTTACTTTTTAGTATTTATCGTTAAATACAGTATAACATGAGTAGGGTATTATGTCAATTAAAACCACTACATATAAATAAATTTGCAAGAGAGGGTATTATATCATGGGACAGTTTAATAATAAAATAATGGCAGAGTTTAATCCACCTAGAAAATGGGTACTTGGTAGAAGTTTATCATATACTACAGAAGATTTAACAGCCGAAGATATAAAAGCACTAAAAGGTGTAGGAATTAAAGTTATGAACCAAACTATTACAGTACCACATGGATTTGTAACTGATTTAGCATCTGTGCCAAGAGCAATGTGGTGGTTAATAGCACCATTTGATGTAGCAAGAGCCGCAATTATTCACGACTTACTATACAAAACTATAAGACAGTATCGTTGGAAAAAAGGCGATAAACAAAATAGTGAACTTGTTAAGTCGGCTAAGATTGCATCAGATAAGGTATTCTTGTTAGGCATGCAGGATGCAGATCCTAAGATTCCTAAGTATAAAATTTATCTATCTTGGAAAGCAGTTGACTTATTTGGTAACGGCTCAATAGAGCCAAACAAAGACAACATATAAAATAAATTATAGCAGGGCACTCGGCTTGGAACACCCTGCTACAATAATTGTAACAGTTCTATATTTCTATTTAGATTTGTAAATGTGATATAAAACCCATATTGCTACAAGACCTACTAAGCCTTGTGCTGAAAAGCCTGCTATGATAGTTTGAACGTTGCTAATTACAGCAATGTCAGGCCAAAATGGAACGTTCTGTCCGCCGACTAAGACTTCAAGTACAATGCCTAATGCAAGTAACGATACTGCTACTTCCGTTAGGGCATTCGCCCATCCTTTGATGTTTGTTAAGATATCCATATGGATCTCCTTTCTGTTATACCAGCAGTGGTCCTACGCACATAGCCAGTCTACTATTTAGGCTTAACATGTCAATAGTAATAATAGCATAGATGCTTATTGACGCCATAAATAGGTATTCTCTTTTTTTGTTTGACTATATATTGTGGTTTTTCAAATTTTTACCACAATTTACAGCAAAGTTAGATTAAACTTGTTAGTGGAACACGTCGTGTGTGTTCAAGCACATACTGTATAGTTTTTGCTATTTCTAAGGGTTTGATATTATTTTCATGTCCGGGCAAGCCATCATTTATTCCACCTACAATAATGTGTGAACACTTTATACTGTTTTTAAAATTGTAGTATAGGCTAAGATCGCGAAGAGTGGACTTTTGTATACTATAGTTTCCAGGATATGACATGTCATCTCTTGGGCCATTAAGTTCTGCACTACTGCCAATGTTTAAAATATGACCTCGTATATGATGTTGTGACCATACTTCATGAGTTATTTCTAGTAGTTGATGCTGTCCCCATTTACACAAAAAACTAGCATTTATAAATGTATCATAGTTTACAATCTGTTGTCTAAAGTGTGTCTCACTTTCATGCTCCCAGAATCTCAAATCATACCCTGTGCTTGTACTTGCAAAATCTGCATCTGGGTATATTTGTATTACTCCACTAGCAACAGTTTTGTGATTAGGATTTCCTGAACACAATATTTTCATAACAATTTACTCCATTCCGGACACAATTTACAAAAATCAAGATTGCGAATATTGTCTGTACGTCTTACAATATCCCAAAACTTTGTATGAGGTTTTTCTTCTACATCTAACATTGCAAGTAAGTTGGATATTTCAGGATATTTACTGAACTTATTTACAAGCACATTCATAGTGTTCGAACTTACCCAATCCAAACTGTATGTACCTAAACATTTTTGGAAAATTAGTTCAACTGGGTCTCCTAATCTATTTTCTGCGAAGTTTTCCTTATGCCAGAGGTATAATTCATCCAGGTAGTAAAGATTAAGATATCCCCAAACACAATTTATATTAAACATATGATTGACGGGCATGTTATCTCTAAAC
>Ga0209711_10004479_pt1 | contig 11257 bp, 10 predicted proteins | sample ArcticOcean_MG_C_7_FD_187441 | JGI IMG/M metagenome (GOLD analysis project Ga0209711, IMG submission 187441) | Marine microbial communities from western Arctic Ocean - ArcticOcean_MG_CB11_88 (SPAdes) (version 2) | ecosystem: Environmental > Aquatic > Marine > Oceanic | place: Arctic Ocean... | reverse complement strand
AGCAAGCAATGCTTCACGCAATGGCGATCGTATGAAGTCACTTCTATCATCCTCTGCTGAAAATAGCGCATCGCTCATGGATAATAAGGCCGTTATTAACGAGCGAAGAGAATCTATCTTAAATAATAGGGATGATATTTTAGCAAATAGGCAACGTGTTTCTGGCTAGTTAGCTATGGAGCGGTTAATAAGAGAGAGGATCGCTCTTATTAACTGCCTTAAATAAAACCTATGCTAATGATGTACGGATCAACTACACACCCTCTGAAAAAAACCGCTTAGAGGAATACCACCTGTATTGCTAATCTGCGCATAGGCTAAGCGGAATACCATCTTTGAGTGAGCCAGAAATATAGCCTTAGGGTGTTACTAAAACAGCCTGAGTTTAAGCTAAATATACGCCGATTGTTCTGGTCTAGCTGCCTGTATCTCAGGTAGTAACGTGGAAACTTAAATCATTGGTTGATAATAATAAGCCCGATCATTGATCTAATCGATACTAGCTGCATGACAACCGTCTACATAATATTGCGCCATATTTCCCTTTGTTTTAGAATCGACAAATGACATAATCCGGCCGAATTGACGCATTTGTGCTTTTAAGTCTTTAAACAGGTCACAGGTAAATGGCGTAATTACCAGTTATGTAGCGTTGCACGGACAAGCATACTACAGCTTTTGGTCAATCGCTCTGTCAGGTCAATTGCTACGTATTTTGATAAAAATTAAAGGGACTAGTTAAGTTTCCTCAGGACAATAGGGGAAACCTAGTAATTGCAGCGGACACTCATATAAACACTGCCATTACCTAGTTCATAATTTATTCTAGTTTAGTGGCTCCGACTAGTTCTGTAGCAGTCGGCTGAGTCTAACCTCCAAAGGAGCAAATCATAATGTCTATGAGTCAGATTGAACAAGAGTCACATGCCGCTTTGCCTAAGCCTACACATGACGAGTTAGCCCGCCAACAATTTGTACGTACCTTCAAGGAGCATATTGTTTCTGATATCTTTCCTGGAAATCGAGTCGCCTATGATCGGCGCGCGAAACCCGCCTTTGAAAAGACGCATGGCGTAGAACCCAAAGATATGCGTGATGTTGCTACTGTAATGAATGATGATCCCCATTTTAAGATGTTCAGCGCACTGCTTCGAACGAGTCAGGAAATGATGTGGTCATCAGCGCAGCTGCCAGTTCAGCGCACTCTGACAGATCTGGCCAAGACTGCAGCATCGATTACATCGCCCCTTGGAACGCTTACATTGGACCCTTCAGTAGAAGTTCCAGGCTACCATACCGCTGTAGATATCCATTGTCAGCCTGGCGGCTATCATACTGAGTACATAAAGGATGACGTTGCGCAGGGTGCTATTTATGACCGAGCTGTTTATCTTTATGCCATGGGGCAACTTGGTCGCAACAATGCAGACATGGGCGACAGTCTTGTTGCATGGTTAAAGTCCAAGGCACCAGAGATGTCTCCGCTGCGAATTCTGGACATGGGCTGTTCGGTGGGTCACAGCACGCTACCTTATAGTGAAGCTTGGCCAGATGCTGAACTGCATGCAATCGATGTCGCGGCTCCTATGCTCCGATATGCCCACGCTCGTGCTGAAGCAAAAGGAGCAAAGGTACATTTCTCTCAACAAAATGCCGAAAAAACAAATTTTGAAGATGGTAGCTTCGACATTATTGTCTCCCACATCCTGCTGCATGAGACATCAGAAAAAGCAATTCATAATATTGTTGCAGAATGTCATCGCCTACTTAAACCGGGCGGTCTTATGTTGCATGCGGAAACGCCGCCATATGAAGGTATGGAGCCCTTTGAGGTTTTCCTTTTCGATTGGGACACAGTTAACAATAACGAGCCATTCTGGAGGCGCTCGCACCAGATTGATCTAAAAAAACTGAGCTCAGTCGCAGGGTTCAACCCAGATAATAATATTACCGAAATGGTGCCGAGTGCTTACCAGATGGCTGCCGCTGAGCGCACCAACACATTTCAGGGCGGAGATTTTGGTGGTGGTGGTGTCTGGTTTATCTATGGATGCCGTAAGTGAAGGTTTCGGAGAAAAAACATGTCAGATGATCAAATTCAATTAAAGCGCAAAGCTAAGGGGCCACGGCCCTTGTATTTCAATGATCCAGATATCGATAGACTTCTAGCGATGCTGATGGGTCTAGTTGGAGAAGTATGTGTAATTCGTGACCGTCTAGATACCTTAGAACGCTTGGCAGACAAGCATGATCTAATTAGCCAGCAGGAGATAGAGGATTTTGTGCCATCAGAAGCAGTCTTGCAAGAAAGGGCAACTATGCGCGATACCCTTTTAGGAGAAGTCACTCGTGTAGTGTCAGGAGATATCGAAGACCTTCAAAATCTCCAGCTAACGAGCTATGAAAATGCAATCAAACAGGTTGAGGGAGACCGTTAACGACATCACATTCAGTATTGCAGTGCATTGATCGGGTTTTTTTCCTAAGGGTTCGGGTGTCATATGGTGAAACCTGCTTAGAGCGATCCCAATCCAAAACTAGGATAGTTTCGTATTTACCCGTAAGTAACCAACGTATTTCAAGCGCAAACTCACATCTCATGCTGGAGGCATTATGAGAGATATAGTCGCACGATCGATGACTAAGTTTTTTAGGTTGATAGCAGACACCTTTTTTGCAAAACGTTATGGTCATAGGGCTGTGGTCTTAGAGACGGTCGCTGGTGTGCCCGGCATGGTTGCAGGTATGTTGTTGCACTTCGCAAGTTTGCGAAAGATGAAGACGGGCTACGGTGCCGATATCAGGGAGCTGCTCGCTGAGGCAGAGAACGAAAGAATGCATCTGATGTTTTTTATCGAGATTGCCAAGCCTAATTGGTTCGAGCGCTGGTTAGTGCTAATTGCGCAATTTACTTTTAGCGTTTTTTATTTGGTGCTATACCTAATTGATCGTCGCACTGCACACAGAATGGTGGCCTATTTCGAAGAGGAAGCTGTGTACAGCTACACCGAGTACTTGGACTTAGTAGAGAACGGCGCTATGGCAAATGTGCCAGCCCCGCAGCTGGCCATCGACTACTATGGCATGAGTGCTAACGCCAAGTTGGCTGATCTAATAAAGCATGTGCGTGCTGATGAACAGCACCATAGCGAGGTCAACCACCGCTATGCGGACGGCGACTCGCAGGGTACGCAATTAGCAGCGAAAGCTCATGTAGGCAATATCGCCGAAATGGCGAATCAAAAAAACATATGATGCCTGGCAACATAGCAGTTGAGGCAAAGTGATCAGAAATATCATTGTAATATTCAGTTGGTGTGTTTGACTGTCGTGTATGTCGAGCCATTGAGACAGTGTCCCTCCCCGATCCCAAAGCCAGCAAGGGCATCCCCACACACAGTTTTAGCGCCGTATTTTAGGAGCAGGACATAAGAGTAATGCCTGACGGAGGTTAAAGGGTCTGGTGCAATTATCCCTGTGTTGCGCTAACAACGCCAAGATTGGTACCCAATGAGACTAATAAAAATACCCCTTAACGTCGGGAAATGACACGTTAGGGGTAATGCGGTTATTGGTTAGGCCTTGGATCGCGCCAACAGATAGGCCGCATAGGCCCCAACAAGTCCGCATGCCGATATTATTAGATAATAGATCTTGTAGCCTAGACCGCCGGGGTACTGTTCTATCAGTGCGGCACTGATGAGAGGTAAGTAGCTTTCAGGCGCATAACCGATCATTGAGATAATACCGATAGCCAGGCCTTTGATCTTTTTCGAAATATTACAGCCGCCTAATGTCGCCCAATAGAGACCTCTAACCGCATAGGTTAATAAGCCAACCAGCAGAACAACAGACACCATAAGCAGTATCGCTGAGGTCGCCGGCAAAAAGGCCATCATAGCCAGAGCTATTGAGGCGAGCACCAGAGTTATAGATAACACTTTTTCTGGGTTGCTCCAGTCGCCAATAAATCCAGCCGCTATGCCGCCGATAGGCCGCATCCATAATTTGGCTAACGTGATCGTACCCACCATGACGGCACTAAGCCCAAAGTGTTGCTGTAGGTAAGCGGAAAAAGAGTATGTGGCGTAAAATAATTGATAACCACAGATCAGACAAATGGCGCACAGCCAGATTTCGCGACGTCTAAGCAAGACCATCAAGTCTTCTCGAAATACACTCTTGGTTTGTACCGCATCCACGTCTGTAATATCTTCTAGGTCATCAAGCAGCCAATAAACTAGGGGAGAAATTACCAGTAACACGCCCACATAGAAATAGATGACCTGCGTCAGTGCGATAGTTGTCGAGCCCGACTGTTGGCTGAGTGCGTAGGCGAACATTGCTACAGCAACCGTGGCTAAGAGCGCCTCGACGAGACCTCTTCCACCATCAAGAATGCCAAAGAACCGGCCCTGCTGGTCCTTTTTGGCCAGCATTGTAACCAGCTTAATGTGTGCCGACCAAAAGGTTAACCCGGTCGCCAGGCCCCAGGCGCCATAGATAATAAGCAGTGTGTTGTATGAAGGCATAGTTGAAAACCATATGCCAAGCAATGCAGTAGCGAAAAGGGAGTAAGCCAATAACTTACGCGATGAAAAGCGGTCTGCTAGCCAGCCGCTGGGTACATAGCTAATCATGAAAATCAGACCAAGCATCGAGCTACAGTAGCGCAGCTGTGTCTGGGTAATATTAAAGGCTTCCAATATGGACAGTTCGAAATTTTGCCTTAGATAGAGCAGAGGATAGATCGCTCCTGCCGCGACAACGATGAGTGCAAGTTGACTGTAGCTGCGCCAAGCAGGTGAGCGAAAAGGTAACAAAGAAAACTCTTATTTGAAAGACATCGCGAGTATAGCTTTTCAGCGAGAACATGGATAGAAACTGTTCTATGCATTTGAACATTGTTCAGGATTGAGGTATAAAAACCTCCAACCGTTAAGGTAATCGTCTCAAAAAGGAGGCACACCGAGACTTATTTTGTTTAAACGCCCCAGATATTAGTGATGACTTGATTAGGAATAAATTATGTCCGAGCCTATAACAGCCTTAAATTTGACTGCAAAATACCCAGAATTAAACCATGACCCAGTTGATACGGACATGTATTGGAAGGAAGAGCTCTTTCTCCAGGAAAAAGACAAAATCTTCAGTCGAGCTTGGCACTGCCTTGGTCGCGTCGAGGAGCTAACCGAGGTAGGGTCTTTTTTTAAGCGTCAAATGCCAACGTTTAATCTGTCAGTCATTGTCGTACGATCGACCGACAATGAGATTAAGGCTTTTATGAATGCCTGCTCGCACCGCGGCAATGACGTTGAGCTAGCGGATTGTGGTAAGCGCAAGGCCTTTACCTGCAAATTTCACGCTTGGTCCTATAATCTTGACGGCAGACTCATAGGCGTTCCTGACGAGGCGGGGTTTCCGGAGCTAGACAAACCTGACATCGGATTGCGCCAATTTAAATGCTCACTTTGGGAGGGGTTTATCTTTGTTAATCTATCCAGCGAGCCGGAATTAAGCTTAAAAGAATATATGGGTCAGCAAGGTGCTGATCTCGAGGGTTATCCGTTCCATCTTGGCACCTCCAAATTTCAATTCTCAGGTGTTATCGACACCAACTGGAAATTTCTGGTCGACTCATTCTGTGAGACTTACCATATCCCTATACTGCATCGTCGAACCATTAACAGCACTATGGCGGGCCCTGACAATATCCACGGCCGCACGGTTGATATTCGCCTTAAGGGTGACCATCGGACTACCTCAGTCTGGGGTAATCGGAAATACCAACCAAAGACAGTACAGGGCCTAGCCTTTAAACATAGTCCCGGGGTCGCGATTACCAGCGCTGGTGATGATTCCATTGAATTACCTAAAGGTCTCAACGAAACGCGATCGCCAAATTGGTCAATTGATGTCTGTGTGTTTTTCCCCGGACTGGTGTGTGTTATCGGCGCGGGAATGTATTTTACCCATCAGATGTGGCCCGTTAGCGCCGGTAAAACACACTGGGAGATGACTGGATATCTGCGGCCTGCCACTAATGCTGCCGAGCGCTTCGGGCAGGAGCACACTATGGCAGAGCTACGAGATGCTGTGTTAGAAGATGCCAATACTCTCGAGCGCATGCAGAGAAATGTCTCAACAGGCTTGGTTGATAAGTTTTATTTCCATGACCATGAGCTGTCATTACGCTATCAACATTTCACTGTTAAAAAGCACTTGGAAGACTCATGAAATCATTGATAAATATTCTACCTGAAGCGTTCTCAGAGCTAGAGGTGTTCTGTGGGCAGTGGTGTTTGGAAAGCTCCCAGGCGCGAAACGCAGCCCGAATTACCGCATCAATGGACGACATTAGAGACTTCTATGATGTAACTACTGTGCATGCAGAGAGAGCCCTTGCCCACCTCTCGACACTGCAGCTCGGTGAATTGCCTGAACAGGATGGCAATCTATTACGCCTGATGCTATCACTGGCCGAGATAGGCCCTGCGGTCGAATGGTTTAATCAACCCAGGGTCCGCGATGGATGCGATGAATCACACTTTCCGTTGGTTATCGCTATTCCAGATTTAGAAGCCCAAGGAAACCTCCAAGCCTAGTAACTCGTTGGCTGGGCTGGCGAATTACTTATAGTTGAATATCAAAGTGCTTGACCACCGACTCTTTGATTTCCCACGTTCCTTTAAATCCCGCTTCGACGACAAAGGCATCTCCCGGGCCAACGTTCATAGGTTCTTCACCATCGGGGGTAATGGTAATACGACCTTCTATAATGTGAACGAATTCATATTCGGCATAGGTAGCATGGTAGGTCCCGGGGGTTGCGGTCCAAACACCTGAAATCATGCGGCCATCATTAGAAGTATGCAGTATCCAGGTTTTCATGGTGGGGCTACCCTGAACAACCTTCCAGCCCTCTAGATTGTCACTGATCACCTCAGCTGACTGCTGATTATCGAGTTTAAACAGATATTTCATTGGTAAGGTCCTTTTGTCAGTGATGTTTTTAGTCAGCTATGTGCCACGTCACAGCCTTTAATAGGGCTGTTATATGCAGTTCAGCCTCCTGCACATCGCGCAAGGAGGTTGTCGAGAACAACTTAGGAACGACGCCTAGTGCTCTGCTCTGCAGCTTTGCCTGAGTCAACAAGCACTTCAACACAAGGAGATACCTATCCTCAGTCGAGCGTATGCTGAACCTTAACTGAGAGCTCGGGAAAGTCTTTGTGCAACCATTTGTAGAGCGTGTAACACATCATAAAGACGATCGGAATAATCGGCAACGAAGACACCACTGACATCGCCTTGATAGTCTCGATACCCCCGGCGACCATCAAACCAATGGCCATGACGCCAAGGCCTATAGCCCATGCCAATCGATTCCAGGGTGCGGGCTCTTGATCACTAGGTAAATCATTGGTGCAGATACTGGCCAATATGAACGCCGCAGAATCAAACGTTGTCGCGTAAAAGATGACCGATAACACCAACACCACAGTTAAAATAAAGGTTGGCGCAGGCAACTCATTGATGACGGCGGCAACCAGTGGCGCCATGCCCTGCTGCTGCATGATGGCGCTGGCATCCAAGATACCCGTGCCTTCAAGATAGAGCACGTAAGCGCCAGCGATACTGAGAAACAAAAACGTACCCAATGCCCCCAGCCCGGTAATCCCGACAACAACCTGCTTAATCGTTCGGCCTTTTGAAATTCGACCGAAAAATAGACCCATCATGGGCGCGTACGCTATCCACCATGCCCAGTAAAAGATGGTCCAGGCTTCCGGGAAGCCTCCACGGTCAATTGGGTCCATCCAGAAACTGATACGAAAAAAGTTGTCCAGCATTAACCCTAATGAATTGGTGGAAATAGTCAGTATGTAGAGGGTTGGGCCAAGAACGAGAATGAATATCATCACAAAGAACATCAGAACGAGGTTAAGATCAGCCAAAACTTTAATGCCTCGCTTTAATCCAAGGTAAGCGCTGGTGCCAAAGATTGCAGTCCACACCATGATAACGACAATCTCAGTGACTAAATTGTCCGGTACGCCGAGCAGTTTCACCGCTAGCGATGATACCAGAGGTACGCCAAAGCCGAGCGAAGTTGCCACACCACCGACCACACCCAGTACGACAAAGGTATCGATTACCATGCGAGAGATGCCAGCCCCACGTGTCGGAATGGCTTCACTACATGACTCGCTTATTTTTAAACAGGGTGTGCGGCGTACAAATAGCATGTAGGCAATAGGCACCGACGGTAGGCAGTAAATAGCCCAAGGTACGAGGCCCCAGTGAAACAAAGGGTACATATGCGCCCATTCGAAGGCGGTTGAACTATGCGGCTCAATGCCCAGCGGCGGTGTTTCAAGATAGAAGATTGGCTCGGCAAAACCCCAGGCAATTAAGCTAGCGCCCATGCTGGCCGTAAACATCATCGCGATCCAACTAGTCGTCGAGTACTCGGGTTGCTCATCTTTTAAGCCGAGCTTAATATGGCCAAATCGACCAAAGGCCAACCAACCGGCAAAGGTTAGAGGTAATATTCCTGAGAGTAAATAAAGCCATCCGAAATGATTAGTCACCCATGCCATTGACGCTTGGGCCCATTTTGATGTTACCTCGGGCTGACTAATCAAAAAGGTCGCTAGAGCCATTAGGCTGACCAGCGATATTGCGAAAACTCGAACATCTAAGTGTGGGTGGTGGCCCCTAGTAGGGGTTGCAACTGAGGATGGCTGAGCCATTTACTTTTTTTCCCTAATATTTGTTAACTGGTATTGGTCTAGCGCGCTAGTATCTTGATGAAACTTCGCAACCAAAACTTTTAGGTTGCTAGTCTTAGGCTCGCCTCACTATAACAACATGCTGCGATGAATGTCACCAAGCGAGCCGCCCAGTCGCCGCCCTACCCGCATTCCATCTTCGCGACATAACTTGTCTGCTGTGGCGAGGCGGCCCCCCTTCTGGCTATAGATCGCGTTACAGCACCGATAGCACTGGGATTGTGGCTCTTTAGGCCGGTTCTGAGGCGTTAAGCCAATCATCGAATTGATCTAGGTATATCACTGCCCATAGTCTATTGTTTTAAAAACTAAACTCACAGTTTCCTAGGCGAAGACGCTAGAACACCTGTAACAGCGGTGTATTCATGGACTCCTCGGGGATCCACGTCGCAGGGTCAGCGACCAAGCTTATGGGTAATGGCGCTCAACATGTGATAGCCGTTGCTGCTGCGGCCTGTCTGTGCACCAGGTATCAGACCACCCCTCGGGGGCTGTCTAAAGAGTATTTTGTTACCACAAAGGTACTTGGTTACTGAACTGACGACTAGCGACCACGATATGGCTGCCACAGCGCCCAAACGTAAATTTGATGCTGTTGCGGGCTATAATTGCGCGCCGGTGTCCACCATATCGAAGCCCGAAGCAGGCGTATTCCGGTCAGGCGACATAAGGGCAGCGTCAGGCTCGACGCTGCGACAGCTAGATGATGTTAACTTATTGATAGCCACGCTTGATCTGGCCCTGTCAGGCGACTTCTTTCCAGACGCTGTCTGCAGTGAATTCTATCGACACGACAAACTCATAGGCGGTCCAGTTCTCGATCATGCTAAGCAGGTGACGACCGTCCGCGGTCACATAGAGATGGTACTGCTGTCCCACGCGGGGAACAAAGTTATACGACGCACTAAAAACTAGCTCATTTAACGCCGCAAGACTCCTTATTGCTTCATACTCTCGATTAAGTAGTTCAACCGCATTGTCAAAATAATTCTTGGTCAAGGACCCACGCTCTGACAGAAAAAGGGCCGTATCGGGCAACACTATTGAGGGTGAACTGGAGGTGGTTCCGTAGGGTAGCAGTGCATTTTTTTGGGCAGTCATAGAGGTATTTTTAAGTAAGCATTATTGAATTATTTACGCGTATAAGACTAGTTTGGATCCGTGAGACGACATAATACATTTATCATAGTTCACAATCGATGGGCTTCTGGAAAAATATTGGCTAGTCCCGAAGGCTGGTCTCTGATCTGCCCTTTAACGAGCAGACCCTAGAGACAAAAAAGGCTGCAAAAGCAGCCTTTTCCATTCACGCTGTAGACTTAGATCGCGGGATTTTTAATTGGTCGCAGGTCAAAGTCGAAGTTTTGACAATCATAAGTAGCGTCTGACATGTCTCGAGCAACATTGCCATCTTCTTGCCAAGCAGCCATATCTGCAGCCTGCTCTTCCGCATTGGCCCAGGCGTCAGCCCGAACAAACTGATAGCTCGCAGCAGTTCCATCTATAGTTTCTGGATCAAAGGTCGGGATTAGCAGATAGGACATATATTTTGTACCTAGGCCTTCTGTGCGCTTAAGTGCAATCCACTCGGCAAAGTTCGCCGCTACCAAACCACCATCTTCTTGTGTTTTGCCTTCTTTTAACGAGCAGAAGCTGTAGCTCACCTGATGCAGGTCTGCTGGATCCCACTGTTGGACCTGGGCTGTTACGGTAAATGATTCGAAAAGGAAGCGTTTCGCAGGATCACAGGCCAAGACATTGTTAAACTTGGTACCAAATGCCTCAGCTTCGTTCTCTACCCACTCAGCCCAACCTGCATCTCTAGCTTCAACTGAAGGCCAAATATTAACCCACATGCCATCATAGCGGTCAGTTTCAAACTTGGGTCGAATTGAGAACGCGGCGGACACCTGGTGGGTGGCACGGGAGCCAACTTCATTCCAGGCTGCAGTGAGTTCTGCATAGGTCTCAGCACTGAAGTCTGGTCCCGCATCACACCACATATACTCAGAAAATCGGCTAGTCGGAGCAGCGGTTTCAACAGCGGCAATAGCTGCATCGGCGTCTTCTGCAACCTCAATATTCTTTTCTGCACAACCGGTTAACATGACCACTGATAACGCCAGCATCCATAAATTTTTCATTTTATACAACCCCTAATTAATTTATTAGTTTTAAGAAATACGGTCCTTATCCTTGTCAGACTATACACTATGACGGATCGCTTTGGGTTTATACGCTATTGGATGGCGTTTATCAAAAAAACTTGGCCTATACTACTTAAAGACATTTGGTCAACGCTGTGATCTGGCCCCTATTGAAGAATGAAATGTTATGTCAGTTACAGAAAGAGATTTTATTATCATTGGCGGCGGTATTATTGGGCTGGTGTTGGGCTACAAGGTAAAGATGCGATATCCCAACAAGACAGTCTTAGTCATTGAGAAGGAGCAAAATTCGGT
>Ga0209711_10004475_pt1 | contig 11266 bp, 9 predicted proteins | sample ArcticOcean_MG_C_7_FD_187441 | JGI IMG/M metagenome (GOLD analysis project Ga0209711, IMG submission 187441) | Marine microbial communities from western Arctic Ocean - ArcticOcean_MG_CB11_88 (SPAdes) (version 2) | ecosystem: Environmental > Aquatic > Marine > Oceanic | place: Arctic Ocean... | reverse complement strand
TGGTCGCCTGAGCAAATGGCTAGAAAACTGCCGATTGCCTTTGCGTCTCTCCTGGCACTAAAGCCTGAAATGTTGCACTACAAGATTTGTTCAACACTAGATTCATCGCCTGCAGTGGGGTCCATCGGATGCGCCATCGAAATTGGTGCCACTTTGACCAATGCGTCTGCTGTGCCCGTACTTGTTGCAGCACCACAGATGCGACGCTATCAAATTTTTGGTCATTTGTTTGCGGGCTTTGACGATGAAGTATACCGTTTAGACCGACATCCTGTAATGGCTAGCCATCCGATCACACCCATGAAGGAATCTGATGTAGCGCAACACATATCCGCGCAATCAGATTTGATAGATGCCTCATTATGGTCACAAGAAGATATTGCATCTAATCGTAAACTACCCAGGTCTGATAAAATTCCAGTGATGACAATCGATAGCCTGGATGCGCAAAGTGAGGTCGCAGCGGGCCGTATGATTTGGGAGCAGCGGGCTAAGAATCCATTCATTGTGGGATCACAGGGCGTTGAATACGCACTGGTCCGTCACTGGGTTGAAACTAATAGTTTACCGAACTCGATGCCACCGGACGGCGTAGGACGCGCTCATGGAATGGTTGTAGTGTCGGGCTCGGTATCCCCAACGACTGCAAAACAGATAGCGTGGTCACGCAACAATGGCTTTGCTACCATCCGCTTTGACGTGTCAACGGCCTGTAGTGAAAACATGATGCTGACGGATGAGAAAAACCGTGTCATAAAAGAGAGCCTCGCAGCAATTTCTGCTGGTCTAGACCCGCTAATCTGTACGGCGGAGGGGCATGATGGTGCAGGCGCAGCACAATTCAAAAGGGCATTAGAAACCTCTGGCAAAACCCTTGCTGAGGTAAACAAATGTATAGGGCAGGCCTTAGGTGATATATTGTGCTGTATCCTGAACCAAAGCGGCATTAGGCGTGCCGTAATTTCGGGCGGAGATACATCAGGCTATGCCACGCAACGTCTTGGTATTTTTGGCTTATCAGCCTTGGCCCCTACCATTCCCGGGGCATCGCTTTTTCTTGCGCATGCGGATGGCCCTATGGATGGTTTGGAATTGGCATTGAAGGGCGGTCAAATGGGTAGTCCTGATTACTTTGGCTGGATCCGTGACGGTGGAGGAATAAGATGACTCGCATAACTGCGACCTACGATATTGAAACGCCCTTGGGATTAGCGCATGCCGCGGCTGTAATGGCTGGGGAGCAGTCAACCGGTACTTTTGTTCGGCTAGCGAGTGAGACAGATGCACTACGTGAACGCGCGGCGGCACAGGTGGACAGTATTGTGCCAACTGGCAGCTCTGCGGCTCCCTCACTGCCCTGTCGCAAAACTGGTGATGTATATGAACGAGGTTTGGTTACAATTAGCTGGCCGTTGGGTAATTTTGGCGTGTCATTGCCGACACTGCTGTCAACCCTTGCAGGAAACCTATTTGAGCTAGCTGAGCTGTCTGCAATACGACTGGTTGATATTGATTTGCCTTTAGAATTTGCCAACCAACACCCTGGCCCGCAGTTTGGTACGGCTGGTACGCGCCATTTTATGGGGGACCACAAAGGCTCGTTGATTGGTACAATTATTAAACCTAGTGTCGGTTTTACTGCTGACGAAACGGCAAACCTTGTACGCACGCTTGTTGATGCAGGCATCGATTTTATCAAGGATGATGAACTTCAGGCAAACGGACCGGATTGCCCGTTTGATGACCGGCTCGACGCTGTAATGAGTGTGATTAATAGCCACGCAGATAAGACAGGTAAAAAAATACTCTATGCTGTGAATATTACGGATGAAATTGACCAAATGTGGCGGAACCTTGATAAAATGGAGAGTGTTGGCGCGACGTGTGCGATGGTCTGTGTCCAGTCTGTTGGATTAACGGGGCTGCGTGCTGTGCGCGACCGCAGTGGAGTGCTAATCCATGGTCACCGTGCGGGATGGGGGCTTTTGTCGCGCTCACCAGATGTTGGAATTGACTTCGCCGTAATGCAAAAACTCTGGCGGCTTGCAGGGGCTGACCATCTACACGTGAATGGGCTTGCAAATAAATTTACTGAAAGTGACGCCACTGTGGCTAAGGCTGCAAAGTCTGTGCAGCAGCCACTATTCGGCAGTAGAGGACCAGCGTATCTTGCCATGCCAGTATATTCTTCGAGCCAGACAATCTGGCAATTTGCGCCTGCTCGGAAACTGCTTGGCAATGACGATTTCATTTATTGTGCAGGCGGCGGCATTATGAGCCATCCGGGCGGTCCAGCCGACGGTGTGACAAGCCTAAGAGAAGCGGCAGAAGCTACTCGCCTAGGTTTAACATTCAAAGAGTTCGCGGCACCTGGGTCCCCGTTGAAAAGAGCTATGGATCATTTTGATATACCATTTATCAATTTATCTAATTCAGAAATCTGAGGCTCGATGAGCGTCTAAAATTAGGTACTACTATCCGTAGGTTTATTGATTAAGTTTTTAAAGACAGTTTAATCTCATTATAACTATAAGCTTAAAGGGCGGGGGCAGGGGCTGTTGCGGATAATTAGCGAGGACTGTTCGCCAGGCTCTCTAGTGTTGTTATTTTAGTTTCATTAGTATGAGTTATTGTTTGGGGTTAGGGCACCAAACCAGATTCTCAAATTGAACCTGCTTCCACCATATAATTATTTGCAGTGCACATTGATGCGTCGTCAGATGCTAAAAAAAGAACCATGCGGGCCACATAAATAGGGTCAATGAGATCTGGGAGGCATTGACGCTTGTACTGATTTTCTAGTCCTTCGGGTGTTACCCATAATGTTTTTTGTCGTTCGGTCATAATCCATCCTGGTACTACTGTATTGACACGAATTCGGTGCTGACCGAGATCACGTGCCATCGTTCTGGTTAGTCCATGTACAGCAGATTTTGCGGTAGCATACGCGGGGAACCCTCCCCCAGCCTCCCACCATGAATTTGAGCCCATATTTATAATAGAGCCACCACCCTTTTTAATCATTCCAGGTGCAACATGCTGAATAGCAAAAAACTGGTGCCGTAAATTTACTGATAGCCTCTCGTTCCAATAATCTTCCGTCACATCTTTCCAATTATGCCGATCATCGCTGGCAGCGTTATTTACTAGAATATCAGCTGCACCAATAAGCTTTGTTAGTTGGCTTATGGAGGCTTTCATGGCTGAGATGTCGTTTAAGTCGCAAATTTCAAATTTAACATTGTCACCTAGTTTTTTTGCAAGGCGTTGACTTGCATCAGCATCCAAATCAATAAATCCAACTTTTGCCCCCTGACTTGCAAATGCGGAAACTATCTCGGCGCCAATGCCTGAAGCACCGCCCGTAACAAAAACTGTTTTTGCTGATAAGCTGGGGTAAGTTGCAAGTTTTGTGGACATGTTTGCCTCAATTTTAATATTAATAAGTTGCGCGACCACCGGAGAGGTCAAACACTGCACCAGTGGTGAAAGAGTTTTCTGCGCTGACCAACCAGTAGATCATTGAGGCCGCTTCTTCAACTTCCAAGAAACGGTTGCGTGGTATTTTTGAGAGCATGAAATCTATGTGTTCTTGATTCATCTGATCAAAAATACGTGTTCGCGCGGCAGCAGGTGTTACACAGTTAACGGCAACATTAACGTCGGCAAGTTCTTTACCTATTGATTTTGTTAGGCCAATAACCCCTGCCTTGGAGGCAGAATAAGCCGAGGCATTAGGATTTCCTTCCTTACCTGCTACCGAAGCTATATTAACTATACGGCCATAATTTTGTGATCGCATACCTTCCAAGACTACTTTGTTGACGTGGAACGTTCCCATAAGGTTAATGTCTATTATTTGTCTAAACTCTTCGACCGAGTAATCCACAACCGGTGCGTTACTTCCAGCTATGCCAGCAGAATGGACTAGAATATCGACACGCTCGAATTCACTAAGCGTCTTAGCATAAGCATTCTGTACACTTTGCCAATTTGAAACATCGACTTCGATAGCAATCGAGCCATTCCCTACTGCGGTGGCTTTTTTTGTCCCGAGATCAAAATCCAAATCCCATATCGCCAGTCTCGCACCATTTAATGCTAATTTCTTAGTTACGGCTCCGCCAATACCTTGCGCGCCACCTGTTACGATCGCATTTTTATTTAATAAGTCCATGTTATTCATACGCCCCCATATATATAAAATATTATTTGTATAATCGAAAAGTTCCGCTTAACCGGTCCAACTAGAGGTTATTTAATGATGGTCATACTGATTAATGTGTGTCCTTCCTCACGTTTGAGCACCGGCAACTTTTAGTTTTACCGTCCGCCATCCTCATCTAAATTTTGGATATTAACTAACTGGCTCATGGCTGCGGACTTGTAAGCTGCTTCTGCCAGTGCGTAGGTTTTCAGGCTTTCACGAACTGACGTCTCAAATGGATTAGTAGATTTTAGGCAATCGATAAAATGCTGTTGTATGCGTGGGATTGAATCCTGAATCTGTGTCCATGGTGCAGAAGTCCAATTGCGTTTATCATCCTCAATGACCTCGTCGCGTACAGTTTCATCTGTGTGAACGCGCAAAATTTCACCTTCAAGAATTTGAATTGTGCCTTTTCGGCCCTCGACCACGCCCAATGTTTGTGGGAAGGAACTCGGCCTGCGAATGGTAGCATAACTTATATCGATTACAGTTGTTGCCGCATTGGTGTGATGCAGCATTATGGTCGCGGCGTCTTCACCAGCGAGATCTTGCTTCACCGATTGGTTGAGGCAGTTTACTGTATCGGCGTCACCCATCAGGAATTGTGCAAGGTCCAGCATATGGATACCTACGTCCATGATCATAAATCGTTCAGTATTCAAGAGGTAGGGCTGGTTGCTATACACATCGATATCATTGCGCCATGACAAGCGTGCAAAGGTTGTTTCTCCTATCTCGCCACTGTCGAGTATGGCGCGAATCCGGCGAAATATCTTCTGAAATCGAAAGTTTTCGTGGACCATGACGCGGACATTTTTAGCGCGTGCATTAGCTTCGATCCGGCGGCATGTTATAATATCTTCGGCTAAGGGTTTTTGCACGATGATCGAAAGTCCCGCAGATACTGCCTGTGCCACTAGTGCTTCGTGGGTATCCATCGTCGTACAGATATCCACAAAGTCAAATTTACCAGAAGCCATGATGGATGCGTTCGTGTGCCATGCAGCAATGTTAAAATCTTCGCTACATGCGCGGGCACGATCTGCGTCAAGATCACAGACCGCTGTGATTGCTGCTCCCTCAACATTCGTCCAAGCATGAAGGTGGTTGCGCGAAAAAAAACCGCAGCCGATCAGTAATCCTTTAAGTGGTGGGGTCATGATGTTGCCTCTCTAAGATATAGAACTGCATAGGCATCAAGCGATTTTCCTGTTTCAAGCGGCGTCACATCTTCCGACATCCCAGAGAGATTACTAGCATCAAGATATACTCCAACAGGATTGGTTAGATTTATCTGGGGTACATCGCGCTGTAGCTTCGAGAGGTTTGCAATCAATGCACTGCGGTGACCGTCATGTTTCCAGACGAGACAGGCTATGTCGTCATGCGTATCGGCACGCAATAAAAGCGCTCCGCCTGCAGCCGCTATCCAGCGGGTGACGTGGTAGAGTGGGAAAAGCTCCCCATCGCCTAAGTCATCCCAAACTGGTCTGGGGTAATCTTGTTTGTCAGAAATCAGGCCAAACGGTCCTGTCGGGGCGCCAAATGCAAAGCGGTCTACTGAAAATGGGGCAATACGTGTCAAATAACCCACAATCCACGCTGCAGCAAATAATCCACGTTGGCGTGGATCATGCGCGGCCATTTCCTCCCGTGCCAAGGGATCGTTTTTAACAGGTGCACTGCCATAAGGGTTCAGCCGCATTCCTATTCCAACTGGTCCAACAGAAATTGGTAGCCCATTTGCCAAAGCATTTGCCGAATATAGAACATGCGATAACGATTCCAACGTTTCCATAACAGAGGCATCATCGGCTGCATGGACCAGAGGCGAAGTGGCAAATGTCATGCCATCCCAATGTGACGTAGTAAGTCTTTTACGATTGAGCTCTGTAAAAAAGGCAGGAGTGCCACCTATTTTGGTCGCTTGGGGGAAATAGAGAGATAGAGCGTCGGTTACTGTGGATTCGGAGGGATGCTGCGGGCGATCCTCGTTGGGCTGAAAACTTTGCTCGTCAATTTTGGAAAATGCCGAGACGCGAGCAACAGAAATCCCAGCGCTTGTCATTAAACCAGATAGCGTTTTCAGCTCTCGCATCAGGTCGGTGGCGTTAGACGCTGTGAAAATCACCTGCACTTCTAAGTCTGCACCCGTTAACTTCATCAATTGCGTGATGGCTTTATAATCTTTTTCATCGTTAGTGGTGCTGAGATCGACCCTCAGTAGTAGGGAAGCAGGGGCTAGACACTTTACCAACTCAGCGAAGTGCAGCGCGCACGCTGCATCTGCCGGTGTATCAAGTGGCAAAGCGAAATACGGCATACGCTGCTTGACAATTTCTGGGAGATTAATTGTTGGCTTAGGCAGAATATCCATACCTGTATCATGGACATTTACCTTTACGCTCTGGTGAATGGTTTCATCTGGAGAGAGCACGTAAGGATAGGGTAAGTCGATCGGGCGATTGTAGGTTTTGAACGAGGCATCAGTCCAGTTGCGTTGATCCTCCATCTCAAAAATATCACCCGCAAAGCTAGTCTCTACTTTTAGCCCCTTCACTGGACTATGTGTGATTGCACGCATATCCATGACGGGCTGGCCCGGAGAAATTTGAAGCGAAATCGTCTTGTCTTGTGCTGGCGCTGAGTAGTGATCAACGCTAACGCGTGTACCAGCAAATCCGTCAAGCGGGTGGAGTATGACAAAGCCACTTCGATTGGTTTTAAAGGAAGCCTCTGCACAAATTGTTGCGTCAGCTACCAAACGGCCCACTGCGTCTCCCTTTATGCAGATGGCGACTGACACTCCCTTACCTGATGTGCCGTAATGTGCTTTGTAAGAAATACTAAAATCTGTGTGAGATTCTGTTATTTTGAGGCCAGAAATTGAGGCAGCCGGTGTCCCCCATCCGGGGGTACGTACCAAAAACGAAATGCCACGGAGAATTTCAATACCTTTCCATCGCACCCAGCGAAGCGACCCAGCAGAATATATGACTTCGAGAGACCCTGCGCTGAGGATGCGGGGTGCGTCTGGAACCACAGGTGTACCTGTCAGAAGAATATCATTAATCATTGGCTCTGCCTTTAGGTTTAACCACTACTATATTTGTATACATAAATTAAAATTATATTTTAATTCTAGCTTCCGCCCGAGGTACAAATCAACGTTTATTAGTTAATATTAAACAAAAAAAAGAAGGTTTGTGGGCTTGCGCCGTTCTTCTACAGGAATAAACTGTACTCAAATAATTCAACAAAACTGTTGATTCCGGAACTTAGTATCGCTCCTGAACATCTAATTTATAGCGAGACACCGGAAGCTGCGAGGCAAACCTGAGGCATAAGATGGCTCGGTCCCAAAAAGGAAATGACTATGTCGAACTACATCACCAATTTGTTTTCACTTGAAGGCAAGACTGCTCTGATTGCTGGAGGGGCAGGCGCCATCGGGCGGGACATTGCTCGCGCCTTTTCTAAAGCTGGTGCGTTCGTTATAGTGCACGATTTGGCTCAAGACAGGTTAGATGAAGTGGCCGCGACATTCATGGCCGAAGGGCTTGTGTTTAACGGGATGCAAGCGGACCTCAGTACTGCCGAAGGTTGTGCAGGTCTCGTCGCGCGCGCAAAAGAAGTAACTGGAACAATTGATATCCTTGTAAACCTGCAAGGCACAAACAAGCGCAAGCCTATCACAGAAGTCACGCAGGAAGATTTTGATCTTATTACTTCGGTCAACCTAAGGTCGGTCTACTTTATGTCCCAAGAAGTGCACCCCATAATGAAGGCACAAGGTGGCGGACGTATTATACATTTTAGTTCCCTTTCTGCGAATATTTCTTTTGATACAATCTCAGTTTACGCAGCGACGAAGGCGGCAGTGACATCGCTCACGCGCAGTCAGGCCCACGAATGGGCGGATGATAACATTCAGGTTAACGCGATCGAGCCAGGCTTCGTCCAGACTGAATTTACTCGACCTTTGTGGGACGATGACTACCGCGCCGAGTGGTTCGCAAATTATATTCCGCAAGCCCGCTTGGCGGTGCCTGAAGATCTCGTAACAACCGCACTTTATCTTGCGGCACCTGCAACGCGATATCTGACTGGTCAAAATATTGTTATAGATGGGGGCGTGTTAACTGGTGCAAGCTGGGTTGAGGCACAGCGCCGTCCAGGCATTAAACGCTAATGGAGAACGCTGATGAGTAGATGGTTGATTGAGACTGACATCCTTGCCCGGCTGTTGGCCGATACGCCTGACGCAGATCGTATTATTCTAGATTGCTCGTGGTATCTGCCCGATGTGGGCAAGCACGCTATTGATGACTTTAATGTGGGCCATATACCTAGTGCGCAGTTTCTTGATTTAACTGAGGTTTCAGATACTGCCTCGCCCTACGTCAATATGCTTCCCGAACCCAAACAGTTCGCAAGTTCTGTAAGTGCGCTTGGGATTGGTAAAAACACCGAAGTGATAATCTATGATGCGGGTTATGTCTCGGCCAGGGTGTGGTGGATGTTCCGCACATTCGGTCACGACCGGGTACGTATCCTCAATGGTGGCTGGCGCAAATGGGTCACTGAAGGTTACGAAATCGAAATAGGATCTGGTACTAAAGTGATTGCGAAGACCTTTCCTGCAAATCTAATAAAAGGCCGTGTTGCCACACTTGAAACTGTGCGGGAAGCAGGGTTGGATGACGCTGCCGTCATTATTGATGCTCGGACTGCCGCACGTTTCGATGGGCACGAGGGATCTGGCTACCCTGGTGTCGCCTCAGGCTACATGCCAGGCGCGATTAATACGCCTTGGCAGTTATTTTTCGAACCCTCACCGTCATACCGCTTTATTTCACCCGATGCTGCGAGGGCAGTGTTCTTAGGCGAAGGTGTAGACCTATCGCGCAATATCATCTCGACGTGTGGATCTGGTGTTACTGCGTCTATTTTGGTTTTCATGCTAGAAGAAATTGGCCACTTTGACTGGGTTCTCTATGACGGGTCTTGGCATGAGTGGGGACAGCACGATGACACTATCAAGCTAGTCAAGCCACATATTTCAAAATGATGTCAGATACATCTGGATTTTTATGATCACGTTGGCCTCTGAATCATCTCGATAATCAATCCATCTTCAGGATTTCGCATATAAATAATGCGTGCCCCAGTATTTGGTCCAGCATCGATCTGAACCTCCTTCCCAATAATTTCGAGTGGCCAGGAAAGCGCATTTTTGAGAGCTAAATCCATATCTTCCACATTCATTGCAATATGCAGCGAGCCGAGATCGCATGGGCGCGGCCTATGATCATGTCGTCGGGTGGGTGCAGAATAACATAATAGCTCGATATCCACCGCCCCGTTGCGCATATAGACGATCTCCACCTCCGCGCCATCAACACCCGTTACTGCGGAGATAATTGCCGGATCGCGTGACGCGCGCGAAAACGTTTTGAATCCAAAAAGATCGCGAAACATCGCCTCGGAACGATCTAGATTTTTTACAGTAATGCCAGTATGATTTACAGTAATTAGCATGGAGTCTCCTTATGTTAAAATGCGCTTATCTTTTAGCGACCACCGCTAACCGATAAGATACTGCCTGTGATGTAGCTGGCAGCATCGGACAACAGAAAAACTATTGCCTCTGCGGTTTCCTGCGCCGTGCCTGCTCGTCCCAGTGGAACACTTTTGGAAAGCCTGCCGACCCGTTCGGCATCGCCCGCCGATTTGTGGATGTCTGTTTCAATAAGGCCGGGGCGCACTCCATTGACGCGAATGTAGTCAGTTCCAAGTTCCTTTGCTAACCCTATTGTTAATGTCTCAACTGCGCCCTTAGAGGCAGCGTAATCAGTAAACTCTGTCGCACCACCCAGTGTTGCCGCCATCGATGACACGTTTACAATAGCGCCACCCATTCCGCCGTGGCGCGGCGACATAATGCGTACAGCTTCTCGACAGCAAAGGAATGTCCCTCCGGTATTGACTGCAAACGTGTTAGCCCAACGTGCAAAATCGATATCTTCAAATCGCCCTACGAGTGGTAAAATACCTGCGTTGTTAACTAGACCATCAAGTCGCCCGAACCGGTCTTTACATCTATTAAAAATGGTAGCTACGTCGCTCTCCCGTGAGATATCACCGCGGATCGCTTCAGCAATTCCTCCATTGAGCTTAATGTCACGCACAACGTTGTCTGCTGCGCCTTCGTTCGAGCGATATGACAAAACAACACTCCAACCATCGCGTGCAGCAGCGCGTGCAGTTGCAGCGCCTATTCCGCGTGATCCGCCTGTTATCAAAACTACCTTTTCCATTAATTACAAACTCCATTTGATTAAAGTCTCAACGACGTGTCAGCAAAAAAAATCATAGCCGCGACCGACATTTTTTTATATGGGCGTGGTTTTTATATAGGCGTGGTATGGATTCATGTAATCTCTGGAGATAGGCCGCAATTCGGGCACAACGCTTTTGGCTCTGTGAGCGATTTTCTTCCCACCTCCGGGCCTGTGTCCCAGACTTGAGCACCTATTAGGTGTGACCCGATTAGCCAACGCCGCTCCAATGGCTGCTCGCACCAAGCGTGGCTCAATCTGTGCAATGATTGTCAAAGCGATCCTCGCGTAATGCTCTGCTAGCAGACATGCTACCTGATCGCCGTCGCGAATAGTGCAAGCAGCGAAAATGTCGTTATGTTCAGCCTTAGATTGACTCTGGGAATTGGTGTGGCCCATGTGGATTCCGCGGTAACGTTCAGCATGCTCGTTGAGCTGTGCAGAATAATCCACATGACGCGGTCCCGCCCGACGAATTGCGATCATATGAAAAAGCCGATGAGCTGCATCGAAGGTTGCAAAATCTTCTAATGCTTCATTCGTATCCATTGTTATCAGGCAGTTTTGCATTTCATCTAGATCTTCCAATGACAGGTCTGTGACAGATGTCCTAACCGTAGCGGTATCAAGCTTTACGCGAAGTGCATACAATTCATCCAAATCAGCCATCGAGGTCGATGAGATTACAATCTGCCGACCCCGCTCTGAAGTAACT
>Ga0209711_10004473_pt1 | contig 11267 bp, 7 predicted proteins | sample ArcticOcean_MG_C_7_FD_187441 | JGI IMG/M metagenome (GOLD analysis project Ga0209711, IMG submission 187441) | Marine microbial communities from western Arctic Ocean - ArcticOcean_MG_CB11_88 (SPAdes) (version 2) | ecosystem: Environmental > Aquatic > Marine > Oceanic | place: Arctic Ocean... | reverse complement strand
TTTTTCTTCAGGACTCAGTTGAATAATCTTTGTTTGCCCATTGAACTCGTCGGTATTTTTTATACCAAAATAAGATTCAAGACCTGACTCTTGTCCTTTTTTCTCTGCTTGCACATCATTATTCTCGTTAGTTTTAGAACTCTCAACTCGCGAATTATTTCCGCCTATAGACGGTGTTGTTGCAGTGCTAATCTTTTGATCCAAAGACTGCGTGGGTTCACCGATCTCATTAAGCACGGATTCTGTTAATTCCTTATCAGGATCGGGGGTTTCATATCCGCCTTGCTCGATTAGTTTATTCTCACGCTCTTCGGTATCAATATTATGAACTGAATTTGAAGGGCTGTCGTTGCCTCCTGATAAAGATGAGTTGTCTTCAATTTTAACTGAGTTGACCGGGAGTCCTGTGACATTTTCTTGAATTAAATCTTCACTTCGATTAATTCCTCCTCCTTGGTTTCCTTCTCCCTCATTATGTTCTCCCTTTGAGGGATTAATTCTTTCTTTGGAATCCTCAAATCCTCTGGTTGTCGTGTTACCTGTAGAAGGTTTAGAGCCGAAGGATTCTTTTGTATCATTTGATTCACTTAGTCTAGAAACGGCTTTATCCCCTGATATAGATTTGGAACCATTAGCCTTTTGTGATGAAGGAGTGGTCGAACAATTGGACAATAAAAAAATTAAAATGAAGTAAATTAACCAAGACAATCTTTCTCTCTTCACCGAATTAATTGTCTAATGAACGAGCGGGAAAGGGATTCAAGGCCGCCACAAGCAGATCCACTAAGGAGCAAAGTGCGCCCCCCCCTGACTCGGTGGTGTTAAGAACCATTGAAATAGTTCCATTTTGTTGACCCCTGATTCGACTCGTTGCTTTTAAATCAGTAAACTGATCAAAACCAATTGTTTGAGACAGATCTATTCTCTCGATCAAATTGCTTGCCGTTTGAAAATCGAGGCGTTGCAAAAAGATTTCAAGGAATTCACCGTACACGGAGTCCAAGGATGTTGAATTTTCACTCTCTCTTATTTGGTCCAATTTACTAGCTACATGAATTCCAAATCCGGTATCAAGAACACCATTTTCATACTCGTACACTCCCTCAAGTGAAACACGATCCATTTGGACTTTTGCCTTCAAGTCTAAATCAAAACTTACGAAATCTCGAAAGTTTTCGAAAAGTTCATCTTCCTTACCATTTTTAGTAAAAGATTCAAAAAAATTCTTAGCCTTTAATGACAATCCTACATCATAATCATCTCCAGTAAGTTTATTCGCCACAGCAGAATTCGTAATATTAGAATTTTGTCCATAACTAAATACCTGTGTCAGTTCATCGGCTAAAAACGCAGGGTCATTTTGATCTGACCAAGAAGATAGTATTACTAGACATTGATCATCCATGCCCAATGAAATATGGGATGTTCTGTGATGAAATGAAATGAAGGATGGAGAATTACTTTCTTCAATTTGCCATAAATTAGACAATCCTTTCAAATCGAGTTTTCGTAAGATAAATTCCCTAAGTCGATCTTGATCCCCAATCGGTATAATTAAACCCCAGGCAATATCCTGCTGCCTTTTCTCGATAAACTCCTCATTCGGAAACTTGAGGTAATAAAGAACCCGACCGTAAGGATTAACTCCACACTCCTCAGGTTCCCATGATAAATTACTCAAGAAGGGAATGTTTTCTAAAAAGTCATCAGCAATAATCTTAGGTAAACCGACCTGCTCAACCATTCGTAAGCCAGAAAACGAAAACACCCCAAAGGCCTTCTCTGGAACATAAGCAAAGGCCCGGTCATCAAATTTACGCGATGAAAGTTTGCTCAAAAATGATGCTTTTGCAATCTTCCCTGGGTCGACTACCTCCTGGGGTCCAAACTTGTCATATAAAAACCAACCAGGCAGCCCAATAATTACAATTAAGATAATTAAATTACCCATTGAGAAAAAAGAGTTCTTATTTGCATTCTCTTGTACCACATCGATGGGTACAGGATTTTTTCCTCTTAGAAGTGAGGCATTGTAAGCAACCACAAGGGTTACCGCCAAGGGATCAAACACTACCACCAGAAGGAGTATGAACCATTTAACTACCCGATTCACTGCATTCGCCATTGCCTCCTCAATAATTACTGGATTCCCAGTCTCTTCGGCTTCGGCGACAGAAGAATCAAACGCTCGAGCAATAAATTTAAAGGAACTAATATCGGTCGATCTGATTTTACTACCCAATTCAAGTATTGTGTTCTCTGCATCTTCTTTCTTGGCGAAAAGTTCGGTTTTTTTTGCTTCTAGTTCAGCCGAGCTTTCAGGTCCAAAAACTGATCCACTCTCACTTAAAGAAGAGATCTTTCGACTCGCCTCCGCAATTTCATTTTCGAGAGACTTAATCCGTTCGTCGACTGAGGACCTAGCTTGTTGAAGATTTTGCAGAGCGGTTTTTACATTATCAGCCTGTTCTGCGCCTCCCGTAGTAAGAGTGGTAATTTTAGTATTTGCCTCGGCAATTTCATTTTGAGCCTGGACAATTCTTTCATCCAATCCTGCGTATCTCTTCTCCAAATCGTCTCGGGCTTTTTGTGCCGCCTCGGTAATTAATTGTAAACTCGCACGTAATCCATCCCTCTCTTCGGATTGAGTTTGTAAAAGTTGGGCTGCTTTTTTAAATCCATCTTCCTTCAAAAAGCCGCCTGCACCTTTATCTTGATAAGCCTTAACTACTTCATCTAACTGAGCAATTCTTAGATTGATCTTTTCTTCCTTTGCCAATTCTGAGTTTATACGCTGATCAGTCTCTAATTTATAAGGCAACTTTTGACTCTCCAATGTTGAAATGTCTTTCCTTCTCAATGCAATAAAATCCTCTATCCGTTTCTTCTCTTCTTCCCTTCGTTCTCTTTCTCCCACAATCATTTGATCCGTTTCTTCGGCGAGACGGGTTTTCGCTTCCTCGGCTGATCCAATATCCGCCCTTCTCTCTTTGATATAATCTTCCAAACGTGCTCGTTCCTCCGTCTGTTTCTCTTCCCTAAGCAGTGAACCTTTCTTTCCGGACATCTTATAGGCGTCAATTAACCGATCGTATTCTACCTGTTGCCTCTGCAAACTCGCGATTTCTTTCTCGTACCCTTCAACCTGATTAATAGTTTCCTCAAATGCCTGAGAAAGATATCCGTAAATCCCAGCGGAAGTGATTCCAATTAAAAGAAATACGGCAAGTAAAAGATAGGACCGAAGGGTCTTATTGCACGTATGCCAATTTCGATAAAGGAATGAGGCTGCGATCAACTTGCCAAACTCCAAGCTTGAGGCCATCACAATGATCGGGATTGTAAATGAACTTACCGCCCCAAATGTCAATGCGATCCCGCGAACGCTAAAGTAGGCAGCACAGCCAGCAATAAAAAGAGCTGCTCCCCCGATCATGAGCGTAAAGACATTCATATTATTCTTATCACACATCAAATTTATAAGGGAAAGGAGAAGTTGTTCCCAAAAGTAATATTTATTCACTAAAGTCTCTTTTCCGTTTTCTTTCTTCAAGAAATCCTGTTGGGTCTAAGAGGATGGATTTCCATAATTATTTTACCACCTTAGATTGGCTTGTGGTCGTTGGCTACTTACTCGCGACTACCCTTGTCGGGCACCTATTAAAGGGTAAGCAGTCCACAATCAAAGACTTCTTCCTCGGCGGTCGGTCTCTCCCCTGGCTCGCGGTATCTGGTTCGATCATCGCCACTGAAATAAGTGGTGTCACTTTCATTGGCGTGCCGGGCATGGTCTATGCCGCAGGTGGTGACTTTACTTACCTCCAATGGGGTATCGGTTCTATTATTGCCCGAATTATCGTGGGTATCTTTTTCGTTCGAGTCTTTTACGAAAGAGAAATCTACAGTCCTTATGATTATATGGGGAATCAACTGGGAGTTGGAGCCAAGCGACTCGCCACCATCATTTTTCAAATAGGGGGTATACTCGGACAAAGTGTTCGGGTTTTGGTGGCGGCACTTGCCCTTAAAGTAGTTACCCCTCTCGAATTTCACCAATGCATCTGGATTATTGGGCTCTTCGCAGTCGGATGGACCTTAATGGGGGGAATGAGGACAGTCATTTGGACGGATGTTATGCAATTTTTCCTTTTTGTTGGAGCAGGTTTACTTTCCTTATTCTGGATCATTTTTTCCTTAGAAGATGGATGGACCACACTCATGCAAGTTTCGGGCGATGCGGGGAAGTTTACCTTTCTTAACTTAACCCAAGACCCGGCAGTGGGCTTTACTCTTTGGGTCGCAATTATCGCGGTGCCCTTTCAAAATCTAAGTGCCTTTGGAGTCGATCAGTTGAATGCTCAAAGGATGTTCTGTTGTCGCGATGCATCGGACGCACGTAAAGCAATGATTACCAGTTCAGCAGCCCTACTACTTACAACTCTTATGTTATTTGTGGGTGCTGCATTATTCGCCTACTATGAACCGATGAGAACCGCGGGAGCAGAACCTTCGATTTTCTCTGTGGATAGTAACTTTATATTCCCCGTTTGGATTGTGACTGAATTACCAGTCGGACTTCGTGGGCTCATCCTTGCTGGTATTTTCGCCGCGGCAATATCTAGCCTCGACTCAATCCTTGCCGCCCTATCACAAACCACTCTCTCGCTATTCCGTAAAGGGGAAGCACCAAAAGGTAAAGCCAACAAGGACTTACTCCACTCGCGCTTACTGGTTATTTTCTGGGGGATAATTCTGTCCGCATTTGCCGTGGAACTCGATTCCCTTCGCGGAAAAGTAAATGTCGTGGTACTCGCTTTCGGAATGATTTCCTACACCACCGGCCCCATGCTCGGCATGTTCTTCGCCGCTCTTTTTACTCCTCGTGTACAAGCGAGGGGACTCGCACTTGGGTTTCTAATTTCCTTTACCTTCGTGGCCTACCTCAGGCCAGATGTTTATCAAGTTCTGCTCAATTTTGATATGATCTCCATGGAAGAAGCACTCAAATGGAGTGGATTACAAGAAATTGATGAAGAATTAAAACCGACTATCAACACCGCCTGGGCTTGGCCGGTAACTGTTTTCATTACCTGGGGCACTGGATTACTCTTCCTTAAGAAAAAATAATGAACGGACCTGAAATCTGCCTCTTTCCCCGCCCGCAAAAACTTACAACTTTTTCCGATCGATTTCCTATTCCCTCGACTTTTCCTTTTTACATTGAAGACAATTCCTTCCAAATATTAGAAACTCATTTGCTCAGTCACGGATTTTCTTCAGTTGGGCAAGTGTCAGAAGCACTCATTTTAATTCAGAAAGAAAAATCATCTCACCCCGAGGCGTATAATTTAAAAATTACCCCTTCCCAAATAATTATTTCTGGAAACGAAGCAGTTGGAATTTTCCACGGCCTTCAAACTCTATTTCAAATTCTAGGGAATCAAGAATATGTTCAGAATCTCCCCTGCTTGGAAATAGAGGACTACCCTCTTTTGGAAAGGCGTGGATTTATGCTCGATGTGAGCAGATGTAAGGTACCAAAGATGGATACATTATATTCATTAATCGACCTACTAGCCCAACTTCATATCAATGAATTCCAACTCTACATTGAACATACTTTTGCCTTTCAGGAACATGAGACTGTATGGAAGGATTCCTCCCCCTTCACTGCACAAGAAATTCAATTGATCGATCGATATTGTAAGGAAAGATTCATCGAATTAGTCCCCAACTTAAATTCTTTTGGTCATTTTGAACGATGGCTCAGGCACGATCAATATAAACACCTGGCCGAATGCCCAGACGGTTTTAGAAGAGAGAATCCATACATTCTAAGAGATCATGGTACGACTCTTAAGCCAAATCAGGAAAGCTTAGACTTTATCAATTCATTATATTCCGAATACCTACCCAATTTCTCTTCCAAAAAGTTCAATGTGGGAATGGACGAACCTTGGGAACTTGGTCAGGGTTGGAGCAAAAACAAAATCGAAAAGGAGGGAAAAGACCAAGTCTATCTCTCTCACTTGGAAGGTATTCGTCTGCTCGTCGAATCACACGGAAAAGAGATGCAATTCTGGGCGGATGTCTTACTCGAGAATCCAGAAAATGCTAAAAGGCTCCCGCTATCGGCATCGCCCATCATTTGGGGCTACGAACCAAGTCACCCGTTTGACCAACAAGCCAATGCCATTGCCTCTTGCGGTTTATCCTATTGCCTTGCCCCGGGGACGGGGACATGGAGAAGTTTTTCCGGTCGTTGGGAAAATACTTGTGAGAATATTGACTCAGCCATTACTCATGCCCAAAAACATAATGCTCAAGGTGTACTTCTTACTAGCTGGGGTGACTGTGGGAACCATCAACCCTGGGCGAGTCTTTATCCGCCATTACTCTACGGCGCGGCCAAGGCATGGAACAATCAATCAATTGACGAACGCGAAGTTATTGATGGGATAGGTAAACTGGTTTGCGGGAATCAATCGAAAGACGATCACTCGGCAATGATTGAATTAGGAAAATTAGATAGATTTCTTGGGTCAGACATTCCCAACACCAGTCTTTGCTGGCACCTTCTATTTGCTCCATTACCAGATAAACTAGTCGCTCATATTCGCCAAAACCATACTACTGAACAATTTAAGGAGGGGATTTCACTCCTGCAATCTATCCAGCAATCAATTTCAATCCGATCTACCCACTCCAAATCAAAACTTATCGAGGAGGAGGTTTCTTTAGGCATCAAACTCTCCACTATTGCCCTCGAAAAAGGAATCGCTCTACTGGAAGGAAATCAAGTCCCCAAACTTCACCAAGAAAACGAACTTTTTTCAACTTATGAAGAACTTTGGCTGGTTCGGGCAAGACCCGGTGGATTAAGCGAAAGCATTGAACTCCTCAAAGAGTCGATTGCCCAGCCCTAGCTAATTACTTGTCACAAAGGTACTCAACTCAGGCAACTCACAAGCGATGGCATCGCACCGAATACGCCCTTCATTGGTTAAACGATGATTACCCCTCTCTTCGATCGCTAACCCCTCTTCCACCAAAGCATCAAGAAAGGAAAAAATTTCTGAAAAAAGGCATGGATCAAGGGTGAATTTTTCGCAAATTTCATTCACATTAATTCCCTGGTTCATCCTTATACCAAAAAGTATTGCATCACGGGCCAATTCTAGTTCTTCAATTTCTGTCCATTCCTCATAATCCAAAGATCGATCTAAAATTAATTTTTCTGCCCAACTATCAATATTGGAAAAATTCTTTCTTCTTATCCCCTTAATCTGACTGGATGCAGAGGGACCATAACCAATCCAATCATTCATTTTCCAAGTATGCAGATTATGCCTGCATTCCTTTCCTGACTTCGCATAATTAGATATCTCATACTGGCCAAATCCTTGTTCAGGCAGATACTCCCAAGCCCACTCGTAAAAGACCGCCTCACGCTCAGGATCGATCCTAATCTTACCCTGGGCCAGTTTTGCATACAAAGCAGTATCCTCCTCAAAAGTAAGACAGTAAGTGGAAATATGATCCGGGCCAAGTTGAACTACTTTCTTTAAGTCATCCTGCCAATCGCCCAATTGTTGGCCTGGTGCACCGAAAAGTAAATCCACATTTACACTCTCAAATCCTGCATGCCTGACTAATTCAAAGGCTTCCAATGCCCTCGAGACATTATGGTTCCTTCCCAACTCCTTCATAAAAACAGGATCTAATGTTTGTACACCCAAAGATAAACGATTAACCCCGCCTTCTAAAAAAGCCTCAATTTTTTCAGGATTAATTTCATTCGGTGCCACTTCCACTGACCATTCACAATTGGGCAGAACTCCAAATCTTTTAATTAGTGAGCACAATTCTTTAATTTGTGCGGAAGAAAGAAGCCCCGGCGTCCCGCCTCCAATAAACACAGTCGAAAAATTTCGATCAGGCAAATGGGCTTGAAAATCTTTCTCTAAAGCAAGAAAATACTGTTCAAATCCCTTTTTGCTTGGTCTCTCTTGGTAAAATGCGCAAAAGTCACATGTGGTTGAACAAAACGGAACATGAACATATAATCCTAACTCTTGAATATTTGATTCTTGCACTTTTTTAACGAACCTAGTCTACAAATTTAGAATACTATACCGAAAACTTAAACAATGAATAAACTCAGAACTACTTACAAGCATATCCTGTTGTCCCTTACCCTTGCATTTTTTGCAAGTTGTAACCAACCAAGTTTTATTAACTTAACCTCAACAAATATAAGTCAAAATCCATCAGGGATTTATACTTTGCAAACTGAACTTGATATTCAGGATCGAAAAATAAATCCTGAAACCGTCAAAGTCTTTGCTGTTGTTGGTGGAGAGAGTATCCCCATGGTACAGGACCCAATCAATCCAAACCTTTGGAGTTGCGACTACAAACTACCACAGGGCTTCGATGAAGCGACCTATTATTTCCAAACGAGTTATAACATAATCACAGATAGTGGTGGCAACTTCCCCCGAGAACTTAAAAGTGAACTTCAGGCGTTCAGGTTAGAAAATCGCTATGTGGGCAACCTTGCTTCCTATCGTGGTCCCGTTGGAGTTGAAATCGCAGTCCAAGGTAGAGGTTTTACAAAGTACGACTCAATCACAATTGGAGAAAAAGAAACGAGTACTCGCTATCTTTCTGAAAATGAACTCCGCTTTACTATCCCCTCGCTTCCCTCAGGGATTGATTATGCCGTACAATTAATCGGTGGTCCTCATGGTGCATTAGATATTGGAAACTTTCGAATTGATGAAAGCATACTTGAAGTTATTCCAAAATCCCTCGAAATTAAATCTGGCGACACCAACACACTTCTCTTTAAAATTGACTACGAAGCCCCCGAAGGTGGTTTAAATATTTCCGTTAAGACAGACATATCTGAATCAGTCATCATGCCCGAAGCAGTCATTACCCAAGGCAATAAAACGGTTAATATTTTAATAAAGGGTGGAGCGATTGGAGAAGGTAAACTCGTCATCTCTGCTCCTGGTTATCAAGGTATTGTAGTACCTATTCGTGTCTTCTAATTTTTTTAATTACTTAAAAATAGAGCGATGGTCAAAACGCCATGCTCCCTTATTAACCAGGTCTCGGTGGTCATCCCCACCTTTAACCGCAAAGAAAACCTGCGGATAGCCCTAAAGTCTGTACAATCTCAAACCCTTCCCCCACTTGAGATCATCGTAGTTGATGACGGATCAACCGATCAAACTGAGGACTCCCTCAAATCTGAATTCGCCTCAGTAAAGTGGATTACCCAGTCAAACCATGGAGTCAGTCATGCACGAAACCAGGGAATCAAACAAGCAAAGGGCGAATGGATTGCCCTACTCGATTCAGACGATACCTGGCACCCGTCCAAACTCGAAGAGCAAAACCAATTCTTACAACAAAACTTAGGTCTTTTATTTTGCCACACCGATGAAGCTTGGATACGCCAAGGCAAATCTGTCTCACACCCCGCTTATTTAAACAAATCAAATCAAGATATTTTCCTCAAAAGCCTGGACCGCTGTATTATTTGTCCATCCTCGGTAGTCATGCATCAAAAAATCTTCGAAACGATCGGTTTCTTCGATGAAAAACTCCCCGTTTGTGAAGACTATGACCTATGGCTCCGCATAGTACTTCAATACGAAATTGGCTACCTCGACCGGAAACTAGTTACAAAACACGGCGGACATTCAGACCAACTCTCCACCACCTATTGGGGAATGGATCGATTTCGTGTACAATCCTTACAAAAGCTCTTAGATAACCCTAATCTAAAATCCAGCCTGATCCCTCTCATCTTCCAAACTCTTATCCAAAAACTTGATATTTTAAACAAAGGATTTTCCAAGAGAGATAAACAAAAAGAAGCCAAAGAATTTAATCAATTGAAGCAATTTTATTCTCACCAACTCGCCAAGCACAACGAGACACTTGTCCCATCGTGATGAATTTTGTCTGTGCCCTACTCCCCGAAGCCATTCCTCTGATCGAAGATCTCGGTCTTCAAAAACAAAGACTCGTTTCCCCCTTCGCTCTTTTTAAAAATGAATCTCATCAATTAGTGATTACCGGAATGGGTAAACAAAATATAGCCACCGCGATTGGATTCCTCCATGGAATTGCCCCCAATAAACATACCCCCTGGCTCAACTTCGGACTGGCAGGTCATGGAAATGCTCCACTAGGCACCGCTTGTCAAATTATTAAATGTACTGACACCACTACTCAAAAATCTTTCTACCCTCCTCCCATCTTTTCGACAAAATTAACCAAAACTATTCTCCACACCTGCGATCAACCTTCCACTGAATACCAAGCAGAGACTGCCTACGATATGGAAGGCTCCGCTTTCTTTGAGACTGCCACACGCTTTTGCCCTCGCGAACTTGTGCAATCAGTCAAAATCATCTCGGATAACCCAGAGTCTCCACTCTCACACTTTGATAAATCAAAAGTAGCCTCACTGATTACCCCATCCATCCCCATAATTAAAAAACTGATCGAAGAAATGGAAATAATTACCGAGGAACTTACCCCGCCCCTAGAACTCGAAAGTACATTCCAGGAAATTACTCGGCAATACTCACTCACCGAGACACAAGTACACCAAGTGAGCAAAATGATCAGACAAGCCCACCTCCTCGAACTTCCACTTTCTAAAATCGTCACTCTGTTTAAAAATTCTTCAAATGTAAAATCAGCACTGTCTCTCTCCAACCAACTACTCGAAGAAAGGAAAATCTTTCCATGATCGATTCAATTTACTTCGAGGAAAGTATAGCCCAACATCCACGCACCAAGGAATTTTTCAAACGATTCCCACAAGCCACCCAGATCCCCTGTTCGAACTACAAGGAAGTCTTTAACCCCAGCGGGCAAAGCTTTCGCCTTCAAAAAAAGAACCCTGCCCTCATTCTCGCCGAAAAAAAAGGGAATTTCGCCCTGCCCATCCCCGAAACCTATGGCATTGGAGGAAAAAGGAATTTTTACTTCTCCCACCTCCTCAACTGTCTCTACGATTGCCGGTATTGCTTTTTACAAGGTATGTATCCATCTGCCCACTATGTCCTCTTTGTCAACTACGAGGACTTCCTTGACGATCTAGAGGTTAAAACAAAAGAAGACAGCAACCAACCCACCTGGTTCTTCTCTGGTTACGACTGCGATAGTCTGGCCCTCGACGGGCTCTCACATTTTGTAAATTCCTTCCTTCCCTTTTTTCAAAAAAATCATTCCGCTTA
>Ga0209711_10004472_pt1 | contig 11269 bp, 9 predicted proteins | sample ArcticOcean_MG_C_7_FD_187441 | JGI IMG/M metagenome (GOLD analysis project Ga0209711, IMG submission 187441) | Marine microbial communities from western Arctic Ocean - ArcticOcean_MG_CB11_88 (SPAdes) (version 2) | ecosystem: Environmental > Aquatic > Marine > Oceanic | place: Arctic Ocean... | reverse complement strand
GTAGCGACCATGGTATGGTGGGACTGGCAGACTCCAGAGATGCTTGAGGCTCAAGAGCAAGAAGCGAGTTCGCAAAGCGAGACGAGCACCCAACTCTCGACGCTTCTAATTCCAGTGTTCTTGCTCATACTTGTTCCGGCAATTTTCTTCCTCGTTAAGAACAGTAACAAACTCAAAAATGAGTAATCAAAGACATCCCCCATAGAGGGTTGAAATTACTCTGGCCTTGTGATGGTAAGTGTCCGTTCAATTGTTGAAACTGCATTCTTCCACTCTAGTCTTACTTGGATTTCATTTACATCATTTGGTATTAAATTCGCACGTATTGGTACTCTGTAATTTCCGTCAGCAGAGGCTGCATTAATAGATCTCCTAGAGATTCCAGTTAAGACTTGTTCTCCACTTAATATTTGGATTGTTAATGATCTGTGACAGTTTATGGGTCTTTGAATCTCGATGTAACGTGCTTGCCCCTCGGGCCAGTTGCCCCTAGGATCGTTCGTTATAATCCAATTTTCGGCAAATGCTGGAGGCGATAGTATTCCTTGACCTGCTGTAGAACGAATATTTATCGCCATGATAGATTCAGAATTGTATGAAATCGAATTTGCAATTGCATCTTCGACCCAAGAATCCATGCATTGCCAATAAAATTCACTGGAGTTGTTATAAGTATTCTTAATTTCAGGGGATGCGGAATTAAGGTTTGACAGTGGAGAGAGGGTTCGAATAAATTCCTCCATGTCCAGAATCCCATCACCCACTCTTTGGCGGGTGATCTCGTGAATTTGACTAAATCTTGTTAACAATACACGAAAGTGAGTTTTGTATTGAAATATGGAACGGTTGTTCCAACCGCTGTGACCATGCAAGACCCAGGCGTTCCCCAAAACATTTAGCCAGGCTTTGAAATAATTTGTCAATTCGTCGGTGATGTGGTGTTCATCAAGTCCCGAACTCGGACTATAAGGGCCTCCCGGTAAAAACCATTTTTTGGCATATTTCAGCCATTTTGCAATATCCACACAATTTGAGGTCCCATTTGATTTCAGCATCTGAATGTTTGATTCAAGCGGCTGTTGGTTTGTACTTAATTTTGCCGCCATTAGGTAAGCCATTCTGTTTGCTCTGTCATGGAAGTTGTTTTTCTCTGGGATATATGGGCCCATGGTCAGATCACGATCGTGGTGTTCGATATTAAATCTATAAGCCAAAAACAATTGATGATCTTTATCTAACTCTTTGGAAGTGGTATTTATCTCAGTAAACAATTTAGCAGCATTATCCGCAGAATATGTTTTGGGAATTAAAATAAACGGGAGTTGTAAGACTTCTCCAACAGAAGATCGGGCAGCACCTCGTACGCGATGTTGCCCATCAATGATCTTTAGAGGCCGATTGTCTCCTGAAAGATAACCGGGCAACTCCGAATTACAAAAGTTTTCGAATTTGATTTGAAGAATAGGCTTGTTACTGTCATCAAATATGACATTTGCGTGATTTGGGTCAACGCCATCATCGAGATGAATAATCACAGGATTCACAAAGAAACTGCTACCGCTACGGAGAAAAGAGTGAATGTGTTTAACCCGATTCTGAACCAACGCTCTTTGCCATTGATTGCGTTCATATTCAGGATCTAGGATTCTTGTAACAGTTGAATTGGCACTCAAGTTAGATGGAATCGCAGGAACATCGCAAGATAGATGCAATGAAGTGGCCTTTGCATGTCCTGCGAAAACCATAGCACCAGGGGTGACGTTGATTTGCGTTAATGGAATATTTAGAATCCCATATCCCTCATTGTCATCAATCTTGAATTCAAAAAGATCTTCATCTGGAAGTATCATTTCTCGAATATCTGAAAAAAATTCTGTCTCAATAGGATACCTTCTCGCATTCCACAATACCCATGCGTCGAGATAGATTAACTCTTCCATACATCTATTGAACGAGTTTAACCCTTGACCTCTCCATTCAATTGCATCTCTAGCGTTAGAAAGTATCGCCAAAACCTCTTCGTAAATGGTGTCTGTAAATTCTTGTTCGGGAAACTCCTCTAGATAATCCTCCAACCAATTCCATGTGCGCTCTTCCCATTCCGCAAATTCATTGTAAAACCTGGAATCATAAAATTGACTATTTTCAGCAAATACGTCGGAAACTTTAGTAATCCACTTAACTGCTTTTTGTGTACGGATCATAACATCAACTATCGGATCCATATATATCAATCTTGATCAAGAAACTTGAATCCATCGTAAAAGCGATGAGATTTGCAAATCAGATAAATGTTGTAACTAAATTGTGTTGTGAAGATAATCAAGGGTCTTTAAGTCCCCAACACCTGTTATCACCATGCGAAGAGTGTTGCTGGTGCTCTTGTTCGCAATAATTCTGCTTCCATTGGCCAGTGCTGAGACCTATCGTATCTCTGGCAAAGCCACCTATGCAGACGGTTCAGCAGTTACGCTTGACTACGTCTCAGTGCAGTGTGAGCAATCGAATTTTGATTGTTACAAATACCGTGACACCAGTGCTTTGACCGATGTCTATGGTGACTTCACCATCGTCATTGATGCAGAGGCAAAAGAAGACGGTTTGGATATCCAGCTCGCAGTGCGTGGAGAATCATTCACGCATTCCATTGACATATCAAAGCATCAAAATTCAACAGATGGCAAGGTTTACCAAGACCTTCAATTGACTCAAAACCCTGCTTCAGGTGTGTTCATGGGCTTTGGTTGTTGCATTGTCTTATTCGTTCTGGTGTTCGTTTCAGTTCTGCTTCGCACTGGGCGACGACTCTCAACCGCTCGAGGCCGTATGGAATTCGTCGGCTATCGTCCAGCTCGACAGTTAGAATGTCCCAAATGCAAGTCACTGATTGTTCAACATGAATTGATCAAACATCTCATCGTTGACCACGATATGGAAGCCGTTGCTGCCGGTCAATTAACTGGTAAAGTGATGCGGAGATTGTGGTCTGAAGAAGAGTGACTTGTAAATCACATGTTCCTTCGGTATTGCCCACCAACGTTGAACAGCGCATCGGTAATTTGTCCGAGGCTTGCGACCTTGACAGTCTCCATCAATTCTTCAAACACGTTTCCTCCGAGCCTTGCAACTTCTTGCAACTCCTTGAGTCCAGCGGATGTAGCTTCTTCATCAATCGTCTGTCTGTCGGTAACTCGAGTCAAGCAATTCTCTTTTTCTTCAGGCGTTGCTCGTGCCAATTCCATTTCGAAATCATCGGCACTCTTCCGTTGTTCTTGCTCAAATTTGTACCAGCATTCTTCTTCCTCGTTAAGAATACTAAAAAATCAAATCAGAGTAATCAAAGACTCTCTCCACGACGTGTCTATACAATATTTATTCGAATCCTTCGATTGTTTAGTGTTGCCCGAGTGCCATTTTGGGAAATAATATTGCGATCTTATTCTTGCCTCATATTCTCCGGGATAAAATCTTTCAATCTTTACTCAATCAAGAATCACCAGGAACCATAATATGTTGTCGGCAGAGAAGATAGTACATGGGGGAATTTTTGACTGGGCTCGATCGCCCTGGAATCGGGCCCGAAAATACCGATTGCATTGTTATGTATGGAGGAGGATTGACTTCATACGAAGCGGCAAGGAGGTCGATTGAACGGTTTGGTCATGATGCTACAGATATTTGGTTTGCAGACACCAGAATTGAGGATGAGGACCTGTATCGTTTCAACCTTGATGTAGAACATCTCCTTGGAAAAAAACTCACACTGTTTGACCAAGGGCTCGACATTTGGGGCATTTTCAAACGGGAAAGGTTTTTGGGAAATTCTAGAATTGACCCTTGTTCCAAATTCCTGAAGCGATTACCACTTCGAAAAGCCCTTGAAGCTCGCTATCCTCATCTCAAATGTACATTCTGTGATGGTATTTGGGAGCGGAACGAGGAACGAATAACGGTTCTTGAATTGGATCATTCAGAAATTAAAGTACCAATTTGTCAAATTTGTGTGACCAACGATGTACAATACAACAAAGATGTTACTGCACTCAAATCCACAATCGCAAGTAAGGGTAACAATTGCACGAAAGCGAGAGTAGGGATTCGTAAATTGGAAGATAGGATTGAACCATGCAGCATTGAAGGAAGATTCGTAAGAGTGGTTCTTGGCATGGATATCATCGAAGATTGCGATCGACTGCATCGAGCAAGAGGCTATTGGAGGCCGTTTCACAACTGGTTCCCTTTAGCAGAAAAACCATTTATTAACAAAACTAAAATCATAGAACAACTTCATGAAATCGGAATTAAAGAACCGAGATTATACGGTGCTGGATTTGAACACAATAACTGTGGTGGATTTTGCGTAAAAGCAGGTATGGGGCAAATGGTTCACCTCTATGAGACGCTACCCGAACGCTACCTGTATCACGAACAAAAGGAACTCGAATTCCAGGAATTCATCGGATCTGATGTGACCATATTGTCACAAACTAAGAAAGGGGTTCGTTCGAACCTCTCCTTACGGGATTTGCGCCTGCGTGTTGAAGCAGGTGAAGAATTTGCATTTTCCCCCGGACTTGCCTGTGCATGCCTCAACCCTGCGACTGCGGCTGAGGACGAAACGGGTTGGTGACTCAAGTTAAGTCCTTCACAATCTCATCGACTGTTTCCTTTTCTACAGAATACCAGTCAATGATTTTATGTTCCTTATCTGCCATGATCGAGAGTACTTTTGCGAGGGAGAAATGAGTTTTTAGGTGTTTGGAAATATCCGGCACATTTGATCCATTCACCCCTCGAGATATTTTTCTTGCAGCGAGATTGGAGAAAAGATGGAGTCCGATTTTCTGTTGGTGTTGATTAGTCCTCACAATATGATATGCACACATTCCATGGATTGTTATCACAAATTTTGCGAATCGGTCTGGATCCTTTATATTTTTTAATTCTTTTAGAGCCTTACCAAGTAGTTGCAGCGTAATTTTACCATGATCTTGGGCTAACTCTCCTGGATCAATATCTGCTCTCCGTAATGCATACACGAGTTGTTGGTGCCTCAAAGCAAACGGATTGGGATATGTTCTATGCGGTCGATGGTTTTCCCTCCAAAATGGCGATGATGCGCGGTGAGCTGTTGACCTTAGAAGTTCAGAATCTGGATCGAAGGAGTGATGGTCGTGAAACCAAATAGAAGTTTGATGCCATATCTCTTCGCTTATGCCCTGGAAATAATGATCATTGTGTTTTGCATCTCGAGATGCGTCATAGGTGTCACCAACTTGGACACGTTTGAGGTGCGACCAAAAGAGAATTGTTGTGTAAGCATCATGCCCTTTGGTAGTCCACCACCCATTAGCAGAGCCAATATTTGCAATTGCAGAGCCAATCACTCGCCCTAAAACAATCCAATTAATATCAAGAAGTGTATTTAATTCTCCTTCGAAATAGTGACTACCGCCTGTAAATTTCTCCACGAATTCATTTACTTTTCCTTGTAAATTTTCGCGGTTATACTTTTTCTCATCGAACCATAAATCAAATAAGTTACTCAAAGATACGAAATCAAATACTTTTATTTCATCTTCTTTACTCTGATTTCGACCATCGGCCAACCATAGATCTGAGATTTGTGAAGAGCCCCGATCAATTGTGGTTAGCCATCTCCTCTGCTCTGGTAAAACCTTCGTAGATGATTTAGTTCTGGAAATTTTTTCCCAAAGTGCGTAATCGAGACTGGGGTTTCGGTCGGGTAGAACGCGCTTCATGAATCCTCACCTCCAACGCTACGAGTTCTTGAACGTTGCAATTCGCGCCATCTCATAAATTCGGGTTCCATAATCACGACCCATTCCTTTGGTTCCGACAATGGTATTTCTTCGATGACGAATCGAGCTGCAGTATTGTCATCTACGCTTCGTAGGAAATAAGTATCAGCCATGTGTCCGACACCATATTTTGTAAAGTTCGCATAAAATGTGTTCAGGTTTACTCGATCGCCTAATGGGTGATGTGCCGCCTTATCGGCGAGGTCACGATGTATTTTCGATTGAGTCTTACCCCATTCAGTCATTTCTTTACCAGACATTGCTCTAGCAAGTGTTTCTGCATAAACAAGATGGAGTGGGATTGGCATGATGGAGGTAGTCACGAATTTAACGCTAAGGCTTCCTGCAACGTAACCTTGAGTGCCGGGTGGAGCACCCCAATGATCTCTGATGTATGTTTCCCATCCATTGGATTCTTTCAATCTTAGATGCCCACCAGCGCGATCGTTCTTGGCTAGGAAGGCACAGATTCCATGTAATATGGCCCATTTCTCAGAATCGTCTTGATGAACTCCCGCAATTATGTCATTCGTAATTTGAGTTTGTTCCTCGCTGGCCATGGTATCCTTGTTTTTGTATAGTTGAATATGATCATCAGCGAGTAAATTAATGAATAGATGTTCGGCTTTTAACCAATCTTTACTAAAAGTACCTGGCGCAACTTTGCCTGTACCCCTTGCCTGAGCCCTCCCATAAAGTGCCACAATGTCTTGACGTGTAACTCCTTGGATCATGCTCTTTAGCCGTTCAGGACCGGCAGGTTGATCGAGAACGGTCATCCTTTCTCTCGCTTTCATAATTAATTTGTCAAAAATCTTTCTGAATGGTTGTAACGTTCTTTGGTCTACAGAAACCGAATTGCCCTTACACCAAGAAATTAAATCGAGATAATCGACTCCTTTCACGCCGTCAACTATAGTGGATTTCCCTCCCGGGTGACGATTTGTTAAGACAGAGTTGATTTCAGTTTTCATTGATGCTTCCCAGTAATTTTGGAACTCTTTCAACTCTCGCTGGGGCATACCTGGGACTCATGTCAAAGACAAATAACCTTTGCTCTGTCGTATTCCCGGTTGAGCCGACTCGTCAAAACTGCAATTTCTTCAGTTTTAGCGTATTCCCCCAAGAATGCCAATAATTCTTCACGTGGCCGGGCATCAAGATTCTCCATGACGCCATCCAGCATGAGGATTGGAATTTCTGGCGTGTAGGCCTTTCGCATAGCAATAAGTAACGCTGCTGCGATGATGGTCCGCTCTCCACCGGCACCTGAAAGCCCTGTTGGAGAACCGTCGGCCCAGTTGATCTCAATATTATAATCAATGTTGAGCGAGACACCTGTAATTGGAGAAACTTTCAGACGCTTGAACATCGTAGTTCCGACGTTGTTGAACACACGTCGCGTTTCTTGTCGTTGACGATCTGCTTCTTCAGCAGCCCATTGTGCTGATGATCCAATATGTTCGAGGAGTCCTCTGTCTAATTCTGTGGTGAGGATGGAACGGATTTCTCCGGCGCCTTTGGATAAGTTCTTTTGAATCAACCCCTTTTTTGCTTCTTTAGTGGTCCCAATGCTGAGCATAGTTTCGGCCTCTTTCAAGGTCAGATTCATGGTTTGGTTTGGCAACATGTTCAACGAAGTGAAGCGAATCGCAAAGGTCGTGGTGTTCTCGAGTGTTGCCAATTCATCTGTTAGGGCTCGTTCTGTTTTTTGGTCTTTGATATCTTCTGGGTCCGTGGTTGAATTTTGTGACTGAAGTTTTTCCAACTCTACGGCCGCTGCTTTGTAAACCGATTCGTACTGGTCCCGCTTCTCTTTTTGTTTTGTCAGAGATGATGAATCAGTGGTCATGTGTCGCTCAGCGTCTTTCATTGTAGCCTTTGCAGCATTAATCTCCGCTCTTGCAGCAGCAGCCTGTTGATCCGCCATTCCAAATTGTCTCTTCTTGTCGAGGTAGGTTCTGACAATCGAATCACGTTGAGATTTTGTATCTTTGAGCTCAATCATTGCTTGCTTGAGTTTACTTTCATCGCCAAGCCCCTCGATGACTTTGTCAAACAATGATGCGAATATCGCACTCGCAGCTGAGATTTTGTCTTTCTCTGCAAGAAAGGCTTCAACGGCTTCTGGAAGTCCAGATACGGCACTTTCCCCCGATGCAGCCTCAACCTTGGATTGAGCGCTTGCGATAGCTGCATCGAGTGCTGTAGTGTTCGGTTCAGTGAAGTCCATTTCCAACACGTCCTCTGCAACATCGAGCGCTCGTTGCGCCTGTTTCTGTATTCCTTTTGCCGCATCAATTCGGCGTTTATGATTTAAATTCAATGCTGTTGCTTGTCGGTATTCCCCGTCAAGCCGCTCAAATTCACCCTTTGAAGTGCTTTTTTTGCTTCGGGATGCGTTGATTTTTTCTCCCAGTTCAGCCTCAGCAGCACCTTTTCCTTTGTTGCGTTCACTGGAGCGCTTTTGAATTGCATCGAGTTCTTCTCTGATTTCCTTGCGTCGAGCATCGGCACCAGAGAGTGAATCTTTCCATGAATTGAATTTGAGTCGCATGGTCCCAAGTTCTTGGTCAACTGCATTGAGCACACCATGCCATGTTTGGTAGTTTCCTGCTTCACTCAGGTCATCGACGACCCATTTGAAATCATTTGGATTGTCAGCGGACGCGTTGAATACTGCACGGTGAATTCGTGACGGAGGCAAAGCAGAAAGCATTGTTGTGAACAGAGCCTTGGGATTAGAATTCTGTCCCTTAATCATACCGTTTGCAGGCAGGACCGCACTGAAGGTTGTACTTGGGGTTTTGACGGATACAGTGCCTTCATTGCTGCCGCGACGGAGAAGAGCTTGGTCGCTTGTTCGATCATCGAGGTGAAGGGTCTCTGCTTCTTCTTCGTAGACTTTCTCCATAGGAGGGCGGCCGACAAGAGCGAGATGAACGCCTCTCATTAACGAGGACTTACCTGAGGATGAACTCCCTTCAATGATGTTCATGTGGCCAATTTTAAGGTTTGCGTTGGTGTTCTCAACACCACCGATGTTCTTTGCTTGAATTTCTATGTTGGGCATATTCGGTCCTCCTAATCACTGGTTCATTAACAAATCGATATCCACTCCATCCGAAGGATGAATGAGATGTATTTCTGAGTGGCCGTTTCGCCAATATTGTGGCTTTCGAGTCATAATAAAGAATGCGAGGCAATTGACAAATTCTTCACTCAACCATGGTAGAATTACATTGTTGGTGATGATTCCCTCTTCAAGGCCTGATACTAAGCCGTGTTCATTGCCAGTGATTTGACGAGATAAGCGCTTTTCTCTTGAGAGGCGGTCGAGAGTGTATTCGAGTTCTTCGATAAAATCCTCATCACCTGATTGTTTCTTTTCCCAATCAATGACATTCCTGATGAGATCTGCAATTTTGGAACCATGATGATGGAATTGGGATGGATCAAGTTCAGAATCAAGTGGACTGGACGGATCAAACGACAATTGCGGATTGAGTTTGATGTCTTCAGGGTCTAGTGGTGACCACCAGTGGTTTTTACTTTGTTCAGTCAGTGTGGCAGCAAATTCTCTCAAATCATAATTAAGCTCATACATGCCACCATCTGAGCCTCGTGACAAGACCGCTTCGGGAGATTGTACGCCATCTTCAGTTGAAGTCGACAAAACAAGGAACCAGTTGGAGTCGGAAAGCAGGGATCTAAATGCTTCCGAAAAAAGGGTGCTGCTGCTTCCTTTTCCATCTCGGATGGGGTCCAATCCATTCTTGGTATCTTTTGTTTGATTTTTCATAGAAGATTTTATGTTCGTGTGGTCAGTGTAACCGAGGCCATTAGTGAACTTTGTTTGCAAAGCTATTTTCCCGAGCACTGGAAAGCGTGCCTTGACCGATCTACTGAGCGGGAACTCAAGTGTTTCTGCGATTGAATATTTGCTCAAGTCGGCAAGTGGATGCGTAAAGGCCGGCAAGGAGTCGATGAAGGCTTGAGCATCCTTGCTTTCAAGATGGTCAATGGGAATCAAGTAGCGCAGCCCACTTGTGAAACCTGCAGCTGCGACTTTTTGCCCTTCAAGAACTGTGTTCCATCGAAGCACAGAGGCGACTTGTGTCTGGCCAATGTGCGCATCCATAGCGGAGGAAACTTCTTTGTCGCTGCCTTTTTTTGTTACTGCTTTACCGTTGAAAAGGACGTCCCAAATCACCTGTAATTGAGCCATCAAAACCCTTCCTTTTTCCAACCAGTGACATGCTCTAGAACAATCTCAATAGCGGTTTGACGCGCGAGTCTGAATGATGCAGGCTCTCCACCTTCAAGCGCCGCTTCGATTGATTTTCCTGTAAATTCTAAAAGTTGAGCTTGAGTTTTACCCTTTGCCCCTCGAATTGGGAGGGAACTCTTAGCGACAGTCTTCATTTCTTCAAGTGTGGGAGCTGGTGCGTCTCGCATTGCAAGCCGAGAACGAACCGCAGGATCGATTCTCTCAGGTAGATTTGTTGTAGCAATGACCATTGTTTTTGTAGTAATCAACGTGTCAAGTTCATGGAAAAAGACACCGTTCAAGGAACGGGTCCATTCTTTTGCATCGGGATCATCGCGCGCAGTAAGAAGCGAGTCGATGTCATCAAACAGGATGATCGTTTTCACAATGTCATTTGTGTTGCGCTTGCCTTCATTGAAAACAGACTTCAACCGTTGTTCAGATTCTCCAAGCACTCCAGCGTTGATGTTTGAGGAATTCACATGTATGAGCCGCATCTGAAGAGGATGGGCTGAATTCCCAAGTTCTAAATTTAACCGCCGGCCGGCTTCAATCACCGCTTCTGTTTTTCCAGAACCAGGTGGGCCCTGGAAGATGAATCCTTTGAAAGGAAAGTTGTTTGTGTTGCGAAGATTCGGGTAGAGATCGCCAAATGAGTCATCATCATTACCAAAGAAGAACCGCATTGCATCGACCATCTGACCAATAAACATCTCTTGAGTAGGTACCCTAATTAGAGAATCTGAAAACGTTGTCAAGTCTATTTCCGAGTATGGTTTTCCTCCGTCCATACCTATGGGTTTCAATCAAGGCATATTAAACATTACAGAGGCATTGCACCAATGGAGTTCACCCTAACTCACTAAAACCATGCCAAAGATCACCGAGGGCAGAACCCCTTTGAGATTGAAATTACATATTGCGTCGGTATTGCCCACCAACGTTGAACAGTGCATCGGTAATTTGACCTAAACTTGCAACCTTAACAGTCTCCATCAATTCCTCAAACACGTTTCCTCCAAGCCTTGCAACGTTCTGGAGTTGGGCGAGTGCAGCCGTTGTTGCTTCTCCTTCTATCGTCTGTCTGTCGGTAACTCGAGTCAAGCAATTCTCTTTTTCTTCAGGCGTTGCACGTGCCAATTCCATTTCGAAATCATCGGCACTTGATTCATCTAAC
>Ga0209711_10004470_pt1 | contig 11272 bp, 11 predicted proteins | sample ArcticOcean_MG_C_7_FD_187441 | JGI IMG/M metagenome (GOLD analysis project Ga0209711, IMG submission 187441) | Marine microbial communities from western Arctic Ocean - ArcticOcean_MG_CB11_88 (SPAdes) (version 2) | ecosystem: Environmental > Aquatic > Marine > Oceanic | place: Arctic Ocean... | reverse complement strand
TAACTAGTTTCTTAAGCTTTATTTTTCCTCTTATATTTAAGCTAATAAAGTAATCAATAAATATTAAAAATAATAATATGATTAATAAGAATGCTTTTAGATTTATAGTGTTTTCTGATTCAAATTTTTCAAAAACAGTACTTTTTTGAAAAGTAATTGTTTGAGGTGACACAGCTTTTATGTTTTCCCCTAGATTAAGAGCGCGCATATATAATTTATTACCATAAAAACCTGGTGCATGTCCTGAAGTTGGCGACAAATCTTCTGAGCTAAAATTAGTTGGCAATGCTTCGCTTGGAGGCTCCACCAATCTACCAAAGCCGTCTAGCAACTTATAAGGCGATAAGGGTAATTCATTAGAGTTGTCTTGTTCTCCAGAGGACAAGTTAATTATTCTATCAAGTATTTCTACAAAAGTTCCTGTTAATGGTAAATTAGACCAGTCTGCGTTGGCTGTAATATGAAAAAAGACATTCCAGCCCTTTTGAATAGCTTGTCCTGTAATTAAAGGAGTACCATCTTTTAAAGAGGCCCATGTTTTATTTATTAGCTCTGCTGAAGGCTCGGCTATTACTTGTTTATTAATAAGTATGTCACTATTAATCTCAATACCACTTAAAGGAGAGTTTTTAGGAAACTCTGTAATTGTTACAGGTGAAGACCAGCTAAGTGCGCCGCCAATTGATCTTGAATCCATAGACCTTAGTTCAACTGGGAGTAGGTCTGTATCTGCTGCTTCAAGGTTTGGGCCAGCAAACCTAATTAATATTCCTCCGTTTTTTATCCAGTCTTTTAGTTTTATATTTAATTCTTTTCTAATGGTTCCAACTCCAGGAAGCATAATAACTGAAGTCTTATTATTTATTAGCTCCTCAAGGTTACCTATTCTTACAACACTAAAAGATTTTATTGCTCTATCTAAATAATAAGCCGGTGATAATAAAGGTTGAGTTCTAAAAGATTCTTTATCTCCATATATCCCTACAGTTTTTTTTCTCCATTTTTCGTCAAAAAGATGAATAGCGCCTGCATTAGTTACATTTTCTATTGATACAGAAGTTAATTCTTTTCTTAATTCATTTGGTATTAATAATTCAGTTTCAGTAATTCTTTCATTTTCTTTAATTACTATTTCTTTTCTATTTAATAATTTACCATTAGTCCCATTTGCTCTAATGAAAACTGTCTCTTCTAATGATCCAATATTTCTAGATATTTCAATACTTAATTTATTATTTGTTTTTGTTTTGACGGAATTAATTATCTTTATTGAAGAATTATTAAAGTAATTAACGACTGTAAGCTGCCCTATACTCTCCAATTTATTTGCTAGAATTTGTGAGCTATCATTATTTTCATGATCAATTCCATCCCATATCCATATGATATTATACTCTTTATTTTTAGGTAAAAGATCTATTTTTTTAAGCATAGACACATAATTTGATGGCCAGGGGTTAGGAGTTAAATTTTCTACTACAGATTTAGCTTCCTTAGAAGTTAATATAAGGAATTGGTCATTAGCTATGTCATTTTTTTTTGCTGATTGAGCTATAATTATAGGTAGTTTTTCTTGTTCTGCTTTTTCAATAAGTTGTATTAATCGATCTTTTCTCTTCTCCCAATTTAAGGAGGAAGACCATCCATTATCTATAATCAATAAAAGGGGGTCTTTACTAGAAAAATCAGGTTTTGCGTTATATATAGGGTTAGAAAATGCAAGTACTAATATAGTAACCAGGAATATTCTAAATAGTAATAACCATAAAGGGGACTTTCCAGCAGTTTCTTGTTTGTTATCTAATTTTTTTAAAAACCTTATAGCAGGAAAAAAAATAGTTTTCGGAACAGGAGGATATATCTTTAGTAATAACCATATACCTGGCAAAGATAGCAACCCTAATAATGCAAGTGGGGTCCCAAAAGATAATGAAGATAATAAGAACATCTTTATGTGTCTAACTGTAAGCTATTATAATTAGATAAAACATTGCATATATTTAATAAAGACAATTCTGGAGAGCTACCAGTAGTGTCTGCGTAATATTTCCATGAATATGATAAAGCCACCCTTTTTATTTTGTCACAATGAGAAGTTATTGCTCTTTTATAACTATTTCTAACAGATTCTGCTTTCCCTATAAGAATGCTTTCTTCTTCTTTTGGGCCTGTAAAATTTATGCGGCCTTTAAAGGGAAATGTTTTTTCTGCAGGATCTAAAATTTGAATTATACTGCCTTTAATTCCTCTACTAGATAATTTTTTTATAATTTCTTCTGTATGTGAACTATCGTTAAGAAAGTCACTGATTAATATTATCTCTGAATTATTTTTTATTTCATTTATATTAGGTTCAGATAAAAACTTATCTTTTACTTTTTCTGCAATTTGACTAGAAATAAAATTAATGGCCTCTTTTCCATTTAATAGTTTTGAGTTAAAGCCATTTAGAATTATATTTTCTCCAGACTTTGAAAAAAGTATAGTCAGCGCTAAAATTAATAAATTGGCTCTATATATTTTTGTATCAATATTTTTATCAGAATGAAAACTCATTGATTCTGAAGTATCTCTCCAAATTACTATGTTTTGTAATGTGGCTAATTCTTTTTCTTGTACAAATGTATCATAAGATTTAGCAGACTTCTTCCAGTCTATTAAATGTGCAGGGTCTCCATATTCATATTTTCTAAATTGCCAAAAGTTCTCACCAACACCTGCTTTATTTCTGTTATGTACTCCTTCCCAGACAGTATTAGCTATATTGTTTGCCTTGATTAATAGACTAGGTATTTGAAGTGTTAACTTTTCAGCTTTTATTCTCATTATTACAATACTTTGTTATTTTAGAGTTCTAACTAGTTCAGATATAATATTACTTAAGGAGTTACCATCAGCTCTGGCAGAATAGTTGAGATTCATTCTATGTTTCAAGATTGGTTCAGCTAAAGCTATAACATCATCTATGGATGGAGTAAGTCTTCCTTGCATCACTGCCCTTGCTCTACAGGCCATCATCATTGATTGACTAGCTCTAGGCCCAGGCCCCCAAGACAAATTATTTTTTACTGTTTTTAACTTTGACGTTTCTGGCCTAGCATTCGTAACTAAATTTAGAATTGCTTCTATTACTTGGTCTCCCACTGGAATAGACCTTATTAGCTTTTGTGCCGCAATTAGTTGCTTAGAAGAAATTATTTTTTTAGGGGCAAGTTCTTCCGTTCCTGTAGTCGCTATGAGCATTTGTTTCTCTGCATTTTTATCAGCATAAGTAATATTTATTTGCATTAAAAATCTATCTAATTGTGCTTCAGGTAAAGGGTATGTGCCTTCTTGTTCTATAGGATTTTGTGTTGCTAATACATGAAATGGTTCAGGTAATTCATAGTTTTTACCTGCCACTGTGACTATTCTTTCTTGCATTGCTTGAAGTAAAGCAGACTGAGTTCTTGGACTAGCACGGTTTATTTCATCAGCTAACAAAAATTGAGAAAAAACTGGACCTTCTATAAATTTAAAACTTCTCTTACCTTTTGTCGATTCTTCTAATATCTCTGAACCTAATATGTCAGTTGGCATTAAATCAGGAGTAAATTGAATTCTTTTTCTACTTAAACCCATTATAGTACCTAAGCTTCTTACTAATCTAGTTTTTGCTAAACCGGGTAACCCTACTAAAAGTGTATGCCCACCAGACAGCAAAGTAATAATTATTTTATCTATTACTTCTTCTTGACCAAATATAATTTCATTTACATGGTTTTTTACTTCAATAATATTTTTATTAAGATTTTCAATATCTTTTAACTCTTTTGGTGTATTTTTTTTCATGTTTTATAGGCCCTATACAGATTTTAATATTAATACTAACCATAATGATACGACAGTTAGCATAATATTAGATTAAATTAAATAATATATTATAATAGATTTAAATTAATCTATTATATAAACATTAAAGTATGAAAAAAGCACCTTTTTTAATAGATGAATATGGCGAGTGGTATTATATGGGTTCTAAAATCACTCGTAAGCCTATGGTAAAGCTATTTTCTTCTATTCTTACTAAGGATAGAGATAATACATTTCATCTTAGAACGCCAGTAGAAGACGTTTTAGTTGAAGTAATAGATGCCCCATATTTAGTAACAAGCTTGGATATAGTAAATAATAATAACATAAAATATGTATCTTTTACTACTAATGTGGGTATTCAGTTTATAGTTGGAAATAAAAACCCTATATGGGTAGAAGAAAAAGATTCTTCTGAGGAAATGATACCTTATAGTTTAGTTAAAAGAGGTTTAATAGCAAAGGTTACAAGGCCAGTATATTATGAATTAGCAGGTTTTTTAGATACTAAGAATATTAAAAATATAGAGCATACCGGAATATATAGTGGCAAAGATTTTTTTATTTTAGATAAACCTACATTAAGAAATATATTTATATAAGTTAGGTGAAAAATGAATAAATTTTGTTTAAATATTAAGAGAGAGTTAGTTAGTCGACAAAACAATATTATTTCTATGCCAAATATAATTACAGATATGAGCGTAAATAATAAAGAAGATAGCTTAAATTTAGATAATAATAGTTATAAGATAGCTGCTGTTTTATTTCCTTTAATAGAAAAAAATAATCAATTAAATGTAATTTTAACTACAAGATCTAAAGATTTACCTTCTCATCCCGGGCAAGTTTGCTTTCCTGGTGGAAAATTAGAAAAAACAGATAAAAATTTAATTGAATGTGCTAAAAGAGAATCATTTGAAGAAGTAGGGATAAAAAGCAAGCAAATAAAACTATTAGGACAACTGGATGATTGCGTAACAGGTACAAATTATAAAGTTACACCATTTATAGGTTTAATAGACAGTAATTATATCCCAGTTATACAAGAAAAAGAAGTTGCAGATATTTTTGAAGTTCCATTAGATTATTTTATAGAAAAGAATAATAAAAAATTAGAAAGTGCAAATTATAAAGGTAAGTCTTACACATATTATCAATATAATTGGAAAGATAAAAAAATATGGGGTTCTACAGCAAGAATAATTGTAAATTTTTGCGAAATTATGAATTTGTATTAGTATATAAATTATAAAGGATAATTAAATGAGTGCATTTATAATTAGGTTTTTACCAATTATTATTTTTCTAATAATACTTTTGGTTTGGTATGTTTTAACTAGAAAGAATAAAGAAGAGGATAGCTCTTCAAGACCTCCTTGGTTTTTTTTTATAGTTATAACTATAATTATCTTTGGAATAACTTTAGTAATATTTAGGTTTGTGCAGTTTAAAGAAGAGCCTGGAGGCACATATATACCACCAAAGATGACAGAAGAGGGTATAGAACCAGGGCATGTTAAACGTTAATTTAAATATATCTCCTCCTTGGTCATCTGGTGTGGCTTATGAGATTATGATGGCTTTAGGGGGCTCTGATAAAACATTGATAGTTGGAGGGGCTGTTAGAGATTGGTTATCTGACGTTCCGGTAAATGATATTGATTTTGCATCTAAGTTGTTACCAGAAGAATCTATGAAAATTTTATTAAAAGCTGGTTATAACGTTAAGCCTATAGGTATAGATCACGGCACGATTACAGTTTTTAATAATAATAAAACTTATGAAATAACATCTTTAAGAAAGGATGTTGTTACTGATGGAAGGCATGCAAAAGTAATTTTTAAAGGTTCTTGGGAAGATGACGCATATAGAAGAGATTTTACTGTTAATGCCCTTTATTCAGATGAATATGGATCAATAATAGATCCAACTGGTCTAGGTTTTAAAGATTTAGAAAGTAAAACCTTACGTTTTATAGGTGAACCTCAAAAAAGAATAAAAGAGGATTATATTAGAATACTTCGATATTTTAGATTTTTTTCAAAATATTCAAAAAATATAGATAAAAGCTCGATAGAGGCTTGTATAAAATATGCTAAATATTTAAATATAATTTCAGGAGAAAGAATATTAGTTGAATTAGAAAAAATATTTTTAAACAAAAACTCTAAAAATATAATTAATATTTTAGTTGATAATAATATTATGAGTGCTTTATATAGTCCCTCTTTAATAGAAAGCTTTAAGTTAAAAAAAGTTTTTTTAAAAAAAATAATTGATTCTTCAAAAGCTAATAAAAATAGAAATAGCTATGTATTTATACTTTATACTGCATTTTTAATAGCCTTCCATAAAAATAAAAAAAATAATTTTAGTGAAATAGTTATCTCAGTTGCAGAAAGGTTTCGCTTATCCAATAATGATAAAGACTTGCTTAATAGAAATATTATTTGGATAACTCAAAACGAAATTATTTCTAAAACATTTATAATAAAGCTATGGTTAGATCATGGTGAGGTGTTTGTTATAGATTTAAAAAATATTTTATCAATTATTGATAATGAAAAAGTTAAAATCTTATTAGATATTTTTAATAATCCTCCACCGGTATTTCCTGTTTCAGGAAAGGATTTAAAAAGATTAGGAATAAGTGAAGGAAAAAAAATGGGAGAAATTATAAATATAACCAGAGATTGGTGGATAAAAAGCGGATGTATAGCTGGTAAAAATGATTGTTTAAGCTTTATTAAAAAGCTATGACCAGGACACCATAGGAGGAAGAGACATAAATATAGCATCTATATTTCCTTCAGTTTTTAATCCAAAAGCTGTTCCTCTATCATAAAGTAAATTAAATTCTACGTATCTTCCTCTTCTTATTAGTTGGTCATTTTTTTGTTTGGCATTCCAATCTTTATTTATTTTTGATTGAATGATTTTAGAATATGTTTCTAAAAAGGTTTGTCCAATATCTTTTACAAAATTAAAATCATTATCAAAATCACTATCTAAGTAATCAAAAAATATTCCTCCTAACCCTCTTTTTTCTTTTCTATGAGGCAAGTAAAAATAATCGTCACACCATTTTTTATATTTTGGGTAATATAAAGGATCATATTTATCACATGTTTTCTTTAGTTGTGAATGAAACATATTACTTACTGATTTAGATCTATTCATATACGTGGGTGTTAGGTCGGATCCTCCTCCAAACCAATTTTTTGTAGTTCTTATAAACCTAGTATTAAAGTGTGCTGCTGGTATTAAAGGAGAGTGCATATGAGCTACAAGAGATATGCCTGTTGCATAAAAATTTGGGTTTTTCTTTGCGCCAGGTATTTTTTCTCTCATTTCTTCATTAAACGAACCTTTAACTGTAGATATATTTACCCCAACTTTCTCAAAAACTCGACCATTCATAATGGACATAACTCCACCTCCTCCAGATGAGAATCCCTTATCAGGTTTTCTTTTCCATGGTTTTTTAATAAACTTCCCAGGAGGCAAGCTTAAATTTTTTCCTGAAATTAGAGATTTTTCAATAGATTCAAAAGATGAGCATATTTGATTTCTTAGGTTATAGAAATTTTTTTCTATAAATTTGTACTCATTATCATTATTTATTTTTTTATTCATAATTCAATATTATATAAAGATTTCTTTATATCCTTTAACCTATATTAAAAATAATTATTTATAGCTTGAAAAAAACTTGTCTAACAATATTTTAATCTATAGTAAGTAGGTAATTTAAATTAATTTATTAAAATGTCAAAATCATACAGAATTAGATCGTTATAACCTAATAAGTAAATAGCATTTTTTTTTATTAAAGAGGTAATTCAATTGGAAAAAAATAAAGATACTGATAGTAAATCAAGAAGAGATTTTATACATATAACTTCGGGACTGACAGTTGCTATAGGAGCAGGTGCAGCAGCTTGGCCTTTAATAGATCAGATGAATCCTTCAGCGGATGTTTTAGCTTTAGCTACTATAGAAGTGGATTTAGAACCATTACAGCCCGGACAATCTATCAGCGTATTGTGGAGAGGGAAGCCTTTATTTATAAGGTGTAGGACCGATGATGAAATTATAAAAGCGAGAGATGTAGATATTACTACTTTAAAAGACCCGGAAATAGATGCGGATAGAGTACAAAATGCTAAATATTTAGTGATGGTAGGAGTCTGTACCCATCTAGGTTGTGTTCCTTTAGGCCAACAAGGTGAGTATGGGGGGTGGTTTTGTCCTTGCCATGGTTCTCATTATGATACTTCAGGGAGAATAAGAAAGGGACCTGCTCCAACGAACCTAGAAGTTCCTCCTTACGTATATTTAGATGAGTCTACTATTAAAATCGGATAATTATTTGAAAGGTATTTTTCATGAGTAATAAAAATATTGGCAGCGGAGTTATTAATTGGATAGATTATAGATTACCAATTTTCAGTACTCTTAAACATACATTAGTTGATTATCCTACTCCAAGAAATTTGAATTATTGGTGGAACTTTGGATCTTTAGCAGGAATTTTTTTATTAATTCAAATTATTACAGGCATAGTTCTTGCAATGCATTATACCCCAACTGTTGAAGGTGCCTTTGCTAGTATAGAACACATTATGAGAGATGTGAATTATGGATGGTTAATAAGGTATATTCATATGAACGGAGCGTCATTCTTTTTTATTGTTGTATATATTCATATCTTCAGAGGGTTATATTATGGCTCATATAAATCTCCAAGAGAGGTGCTATGGTGGTTAGGTTTAGTAATATTATTATTAATGATGGCCACAGCATTTATGGGCTATGTATTGCCTTGGGGGCAAATGAGTTTTTGGGGAGCTACAGTAATTACAAACCTTTTTTCAGCAGTGCCTGTTGTTGGAACAGCTGTCGTTGAATGGTTATGGGGTGGTTTCGCAGTAGATAACGCTCTTTTAAATAGGTTTTTTGCATTACATTACCTTTTTCCATTTTTAATAGTTGGCGTTGTAATATTACATATTGTTGCCCTTCATACCCATGGGTCTAATAATCCTCTAGGTATAGATAAGAAGGGACCACAGGATTCTATCCCATTTCATCCATATTATACTATTAAAGATTTATTTGGATTAAGCTTTGTTCTAACTATTTTTGCATTTGTAGTATTTTTTGCTCCTGATTATTTAGGGCATCCAGATAATTATATACCTGCAGATCCATTAAAAACGCCAGCCCATATTGTTCCAGAATGGTACTTCCTACCTTTTTATGCAATATTAAGGGCTGTTCCTGATAAGTTGGGAGGTGTTATAGCCATGATAAGTGCAATTCTTATCTTATTTGCATTGCCTTGGTTAGATACTTCAAAAGTTCGATCTGCCACTTTTAGACCTATTTATAAAAAATTATACTGGTTTTTAGTTGTAGATATTATAGTTTTAACTTGGATAGGTGGAAGCCCAGCAGAGGGTCATTTTATTCTTATTGGAAGATTAGCGACAATATATTATTTTGCACACTTTTTAGTATTAATGCCACTTGTTGGAGTGATAGAAACACCAAAACCTTTACCTAATAGTATATCTGAATCGGTCTTAAAAAAATCTATAAAGGGTGTTAATTAGTCATGTCTATTATTAATAAAATTATACAAATATTTTTTGTTATCATTACTATAATGTTTTTTCATTTAACTAATGCTAATGCCAAAAGTCCTGATAGTAATATTACTAAGATGAATTTTTCTTTTGATGGTATTTTTGGTATGATAGATAAAGCTTCTGCAAGAAGGGGATTACAAGTTTATACAGAAGTCTGTTCTGGCTGCCATAGCTTAGAGCATGTTTCCTATAGAAACCTTTCAGGTATAGGTTTCTCACAAGATCAAATAAAAGAGATTGCTTCACAATTCGAAGTATTAGGAGAACCTGATGCAGAAGGTGAAGTAAATATGAGAAAAGCACTACCTTCAGATAGATTTGTTAGCCCATATAAAAATGCTAATCAAGCTAAAGCATATAATAATGGTGCTATACCTCCAGATTTATCATTAGTAATTAAAGCGAGAGCAGGTGGTGCCAGTTACTTTTATAGCTTGCTAAATGGTTATAAGGACGCTCCTGATAGTATTGATGCTTCTAATGGTTATTATAATGAATCTTATCCTGGTCATATTATAGCTATGCCTCAACCATTATATGGTGAAGATGTTGAGTATTTAGATGGAACTGAAGCAACTGTAGAGCAAGAAACTATTGATTTGGTTTCCTTTTTAACTTGGACTGGTCAACCTGAATTAGATCAAAGAAAATCTATGGGTTTTAGAGTTTTTCTATATCTTATTTTTATGACAGGTGTTTTATTTGTTTCATATAAGAAAATATGGAAAAGAGTTAAAGCAGGATTAATTTAATAGTTATAAATAATTTTTTGCAATATTTTGTAATTTTTGTTTAGCTTTTTCTGATCTTACTTCTTTATGAGTTATAATTGCATTTTCTAATGCTTTATAGGCCGGATCGGTCCAGTCCCAAGTCTTTTTAGAAATATTATTAATAATATTTAAAACTAATTTTTTTGCATTATTTGAATTGCTATTTAATACTTCTATAATGCTATCTACAGTTACAGCATCATGGTCAGGGTGCCAACAATCATAGTCTGTCACCATTGCTATTGTAGCATACGGTATCTCAGCTTCTCTAGCTAGCTTTGCCTCTGGCATATTAGTCATTCCAATGACATCACAATTCCATGACCTATATAACTCTGATTCAGCTAATGTGGAAAACTGTGGCCCCTCCATAGCTAAATATGTACCACCCAATGATATATTTATATTATTAGGGGCTGATTCTAATATTAGTTCACCCAATTGTTTTGAAACTGGTTTCGCCATTGATACATGTGCAACAATACCTTCATCAAAAAATGTTTTTTTTCTAGCAAATGTTCTATCTATAAATTGATCAATAATAACAAAACTTCCTGGCTTTATAGTGTCTTTTAGGCTTCCTACGGCAGATAAAGATATTATATCTGTAACACCAATTGATTTTAGACAATCTATATTTGCCCTATAATTTATATTGGAGGGTGATAAACTATGTCCTCGACCATGCCTAGGTAAAAAAGCTATGCTTATTCCATTAATTGAGCCAGTTAATATTTCGTCTGAAGGTGATCCATATAGGGATTTAACTGATGTCCATTCTGGATTCACAATATCATTTAATTCGTATATACCGCTTCCTCCTATAATACCGAGAAATGGTTTTTTATCTGACATTTTTATCGCACACCTAATAAAATAATTTCAAAAATAAGGGTTGAATTTGCAGGTATTAAGCCATTTCCAACAGCACGGTTTCCATAAGCCATTGAAGAGGGTATAACAAGACATCTTTTACCATCTTCTTTCAT
>Ga0209711_10004469_pt1 | contig 11273 bp, 13 predicted proteins | sample ArcticOcean_MG_C_7_FD_187441 | JGI IMG/M metagenome (GOLD analysis project Ga0209711, IMG submission 187441) | Marine microbial communities from western Arctic Ocean - ArcticOcean_MG_CB11_88 (SPAdes) (version 2) | ecosystem: Environmental > Aquatic > Marine > Oceanic | place: Arctic Ocean... | reverse complement strand
CTCGCCCGAGCGCTCATCACCATCTCCCCCGCCTACATTTGGGAATGCCAATGCCCCAGCCGCACCAGCGGATAGACCCGCGCGCGTCGCCACAAAACGATTGTTCACTCGCGACACGTGCGCGGCCCCGTTTGAGCGCCTCCCCTTCATCGGATAATTCGAAGCCACCAACGGCGCCACAAAATATTCCTTCATCACCTCGAGGATGCCCTGGGCGTCACTCTGTTTGGAGCTGTTGTCGTCGTCTGCAGTCTCACAAAGTTGTACGAAAAAATCAGAGTTTTTGTACAGCTCACTCTGCGATAAGTTCTCAATCCACTCCTTTTCCGCCCCAATGCCACCACCCGCGTTTATTATAGTCTCGATATGAGTCCTCAAATGATTGAGATTAATGGGATGCCCCTGCAAATAATCGTTGACCATGGCGTCCAGAGTAGTAGTCGCACCAAGGATATTATCTGCAGGGGTCACAGGCTGCTTGCCTCCTGGTGAAGCTGCATGCTGGTGCTTCATTTTTCCCACGCGACCTTTGCTGTGGGGGCGGGTGAGCATAGCATAGCATAGCGCCCTGTGCATATTGTCAAACAAAGCAGTCATGCCAAAGCATCCTGCGAGCGCGCCCGCCAATGTGAACACAGTCTTTCTCTCCTTCAAATAGCCGGGTGCCTTTGTTAGCAGTGGAAACCATCTCACCTATGTCCAAAACAAAAAACGTGTGATGTGCATGTGTCAACAAAAACACCAAAAAACTTGGTTGGGCTCTCTCTTTTTTACAGGTTTTGCTATAAATAACGCTATTGCAGCCGCGACACCTTGCGCCTCAACCCACTGTCACAGGCACCCAGTGGGGTAGTCCGCACAAACGATCACCGCGCCAAATCACGCTGAATGTTTGAGTGTAGTTGACATTCCAACTCCAACGGTGGGCACGGCGCGCCCAGGGACGTGCACGGGGAACTCGCAGTGCATCTCGTTATGAGAACGCGGTGAAGCAGGGCACCCTTTCCCCAATTATTAGTTCTAACTACACGCAAATAATTACTCCTAATCTTACCAGTCGGTTTGTTGATCGGTGTCCAACTGACCCGGCTCAATCTCCCATGCGGCGAACTCGGTGGCGCCGTCCGGCAGAGGGTCTTTTAACAAACACAGGGGGTTCAAGATGTCAGTCTCCGTGTCTTCTTTGTCCAGGTCGAAGGCCGCGACAGTATCTTCTGGGTCGCTAAAAGCTTCGATGGCTGATTTAACGGCCCTCTTGGCTTCGCGCGCGTCGAAGTCGGGGAACTCGGAGACGAGCGCATTTTTGTCCAGGTACTTCAGATTCTTGACCGCGGCTTGATTGTTCTGAAAAGCCATAGAGCCAGGAGGCCACTTCGATTTGTCCAGGGCCAGTAATGGCAGCACCGCTTCGATAAGACTGTGCGCATCATCGTACTCCTGGAGCGCTTGCCTCACTATGGCGCCATCTAGTTTGATAATGGGCCTGTCCACGTCCACGTCATCATTCAGTTCTTTGGTCTTCTGATGTTCCGCTTTCATATATTCAACCTCCTTTTGGTGGATCACCCGCAGTTCCTCTAAATTGGACGAGAGTTGATGATTTGTTTTGTCGTCGGTCGTCTTGGCAATGGGCTTGTCAAATTTCGGGAAAATAACCGGTATGTTTTTGCGCATACTGTTGGGCTTGCGAGCCGATCTCATCCTATCGAATGGGGACTGGGCCGTTTGACGATCTACCTTCGTGTGCAAAGGAGTGGTATCCGACCTACTGCTGCTGCTCTTTTTACCCGCAATCATTTGATGTCCGCAATTGCATAGTTTCTTCGCGGTGGGCCACCCTTTCCCACATTGTTTGCATAATTTTGTCCTCATGGGCTTCTTCATCAGCTGCTTTTTTTTTGCCTGAACACATGGCTTGTCTTTACTATCCGTGGTACGCGGGATATGCAATAATGGTGTGACGCCCTGCTTTTCGAGCCATTGTGTCGACACCGTCGATGACTCCATACCATTATTCTGTTTCGAGAAGCACAAAAACAATGTGGTTTTTCCACCTCCCCGTGAGAATAGTGCCCCTCCCTCGTTCATCATGGAGATGCGCCCACCGTATACAGCAGGTTTCTGGGGCCTATTTGAGCCAATTGGCACTTGTTTGTGATGCTGATGTTTGTTTGTGTTGTTTGTGTTGTTTGTGTTTTTTGTACTGTAATCGCGAAGGAGGCTCCACACGAAAATTTCGGCTCTATTTCCCCCTCAGCTTTGTGAGGGGGGCTCGGCTGGTCTGGGCGCTGGATTTGTACACTCTGCATCATTGCACCTTTTTGTTGGAGAGCTGGGTGCCTGCCTTGTAGGCTCAAGTAACGTTACGTCACGTTACTCGCGCCACCCCCAACGGCCTCGGGGCACCGCGCCGGTCTCCATACTGCGTCGAATGTCGAAAACTGCTATTCTAGCGACCCATCGCGCGCTCCACTACACCTTCGCTTTTTCGGTTTTTCGCGTGCGGCGCGCCCTCGGCTAAATGCCCACCGCCGACAGACATATCATATCTCCACTCGCCTTCACCTCCGATGCGATAGCGATTGCGATTGCGGACGCGGCCTCTCGCGATTTTGTGGCGCTATCGGTGGTGGGCTATTTATTTAGCCTACCCCTTCCTACTTGTTTTTTGTCTTGAACAGCAGTGCAGTGATGTCAGTGTGGTGTGGTGTGGTTGAAGCTCCACGTCCTGCTTCCATAGACCATGGCGGCAAACCCAATGGCGCAGGTGTCTATGAGTCCATTGCGGCGTAATCCCCGTAAGGGTCAAACCCCGATGAGAGATGCCAATATGATAGTGGCTGACTGCTTTGAGCGGCTCAGCGAAGCTGAGAGTGAAGTGCAGGACATTACAATGAGAACTGCTTCGAATCATAAAGGTATGCGCGAACGCGCGGACTCTGTCGACAGAATGGAAGAGCTAATTGTAATGCTGCACGGGGAAATCCACCAACGCAAAATGGACTACGTGGTTCTCAGGGAGGATAACACCAATATGGAGACGGAGTCGGAAACGTTAAGCGCAGAAATGAGGCAATTGGCCGGAGACGCCGGGGCCGCCATGTTCAGGGAGAGAAACAAACGCGACATCACGCCCCTGCTCCACAAACCCATGGCCCAAGCCGCAGAGGTGGTGGACTTGACCGTGTAAGCGAGCCGCTCTACGAGGTTGCATATGAGGATGCATACGAGGCTGAGGTACACCTACAAGCTACTCCCTACCGGGAATAGTTTAGTTGGTATTTTTGAGGCTGAGGTACACCTACAAGCTACTCCCTACCGGGAATAGTTTAGTTGGTATTTTTGATTGCATATGAGGATGCATACGAGGCTGAGGTACACCTACAAGCTACTCCCTACCGGGAATAGTTTAGTTGGTATTTTTGATTGCATATGAGGATGCATACGAGGCTGAGTTACACCTACAAGCTACTCCCTACCGGGAATAGTTTAGTTGGTATTTTTGATTACAGTATCCCTTTGCTGTGCGCGTGGATTTTAATGGTATGGTATTTGTGGTTTCTATCCATTGCTGTGCCTGCGATTACAGGACACCGGGAAACCGGCCTACAAATCGCAGGTTGAGATGGATTATATAGGATATAGAGTAGGTCGCTGGCGGGGCAGGTGAGGCTGCGCGGGCAGGGCTAAAATATTGCATATACGCTATCCGGATTACTGCTTTGTATTTGTTGCACTGTTTTTTCACACCGAGGCAAAAAAATGAATCCTTACCACACCCCGAACCGATAATTCAGGCGGGAAATGTAGCATAGGAGTGTAAATTACCGCCCCGCTAAATAAAGCTCACAACGAGCCTCGCGAGTTCTATGGGGCAGTCGAAAAATGATACACCGCCGCCGAGAAGCCGGCGCGCGCGGTCTGTGACACTGTCTGTCCCTGGAAGTTCTTGGCCTGCATGCGCCACGCGTTTGTGTAGGATGAGGTAGCGAAGTCTATCGGTAATACCCCCCCGGCGCATGAACTCCAAAGCGACCTTCTCTATAATAGATACCTGTTCCAGTGAACAGGGGGTGCGCAACATCGCACAAAGAGAACTTCGAGGAAGATGCAAGTCCGGCCGTGCTAACAGCATAGATACAAGTGCGCTTCGCCCCATTTGGAGCCCCAGCTGGATTGCTGTTTGCCCGTCGTCGCTACAGGCATTTATGTCGATGCTCTTGACCTTTAGAAGCTCCTGGATAAATCGACTGTCCCTTTTCTCCATGCGGCACGCATGTGTGAGAAGGTGAAGTCGGGAAAACACCGTCACACCGTCTGACCTGAGAGTATATTCGAAGGGCAAAAACCAAGGCGCTCCCCAATCTATGATCGAGCAAAAATCCCGGTGCCTGCCCAACCACAGCTTCCACCATGTGGTTATAGCCCAAGGAACATTCAAAACTTCATATCGAGACTGCTCGTGCGAGTGCAAAAAAGCGCGCCATGTTTCAAAAAATCCATCGCTATTGTCAAAACAATCTGCATGGATTGCATGAAGGTATGCACCGGCCAGTTTGATCCAAGCCACCCAGTCGGGTTTAGTGCGAGCCATGACTGCTTTTCATAGACTGTGCACTTTTTTTCTTTTTTTGTGTACTGGAAGGGGGGTCTGTATTTTTTCGCCACTGCGCGCGCTCTATTTCAGTATCATTTGCACCAGCACGTAGCCAACCATCTGCCCGAACCCGCTAAGGACGTGAGGCAGAGACAAAAGCACCAGCGGGGTAAATCCAACGATCACTGCTCTGCCCGCGATGCGTATTTCGCCTTGCGGAGCGCCAACAAGCCCGAGATACCAATCCCAAGGCAGAGAAGCACCATGATGCCGAAAAGCATGGCCGTAATGCTTGCCGCCGTCACCTTCGTCATGTCCTTGACCATTGTACTGAAGTTAGATGTCACCATGCGCGTATTATATCAGTTCCGGATATAAGTTTCTGGAACAAAACTGCGGAAAAGACTAGCCTTGGGACTGGTCGTCGCGGTCCTTTGCCGCTAACACTAACACTAACACTAACACTAACACTAACACCACCATGACCACAACATCTAACCCTCTCGCCCCCCCTCGCCTCATCAGGTCCATCACCCGGGGCAAGTGGCTCACAGGTGAAGAGCTCGCCCTCGAAACCGGCGACGTCGTCACCATCATCGAGACGGTTTACGACTGGCGCTTCTACATTCTCAACGACGGCTCCGGGCTCAAGAGGATCACCGAGCGCGACGGCGCGACCGTGGACATAAGCGAAAGCGTATAAATACACAGCGGCAAAACCCTCATAAAAATTAACACCAAACCAGTGCGTCCTCGGGGGCGTTGCTGGTTTTGCGTTGCGTTGCGTTACGTCACTTTTTTTGATGTCTAATTTAATTGTTGGGCTTACATAAGCCTCGAGAAATTGCCGCTCTCCAGCATGAACAGGGGCAGGAAGTAGTGGCACTCCGTCTCGGCCGGTGTGCTCGTCCTACAAGCGGTGCCCCGTATCGGTTGCGGGTGAATAAATTTGCAATGAGTGCCTCTTCTGCACTTTTCCCCGTAGCGACACAGCTTCTTGTTCGGGTGCTGCTGAGCGTTCAGACCGAGTTTGAGCTCTTCGGGGCTATGGGCGAAGGTACAACCCACCCCGGTGCACCTCACCGTATTGCAGTAGCGCGTTTTGTAGTGGACTGATAGGGTGCGAAATTGGGTGCGCGCGCGCGTAGCCAGTGGGCGGTGCACCGGGGCATGGGGCATTGCGGTATGGTATTCGGATGCACCTTGATATCTACAGTGACCAAAGGCGTTGAGATTATTGACAACATGCGGGTTGGGTTGAGTATTCATTTTTCCATACGGCTTAGAAACATTAGAGGATTCAAACCAAAGGTCAGTCTAAAGTGCAATAAACACCGGTGTTTCTGTGCGCCTACCCATTTTACTATTATCGAATGCTACGGGACGTGCCCAGGAAAACCTGGTTTCCCTAACTGATGCAAAAAATAATGTTGGTATCGTCTAATTGGGATAAAATGAAAACGGTCTATGTCCAGTTTGGATTTCCGTCCAAGTTTTATTACCAGGGCAAACAAATAAGCGCAGATGTCGCGTTTGCCATGCACACCGCGAAGGCCAGATTCGTTGTCAATGGCGAAAGGATGAACTTGAGTCATTTTGGAGCCACTGTCGGCTTCGATCTGGACCGCAACTCCTCGATAGACATACCACGGAAGTCTGAGGACGAAATAGTACAGCACAGGAGGCAGATGTCACAGGAGAACCTTTTTCGGGCCAAAGTGGAGAATCGTCTGCGTATGGCGAGGGGTGATTGGTACATGGTGATGGCACATCCTGCAATTATAGGGGCTGTCGACCAGTGCGTGGCTTATTTCCGTTCGGTAAACCAGAATCCACCAGATTACGATGTAATCGCATGTTTACGTCACAAGCTCAACCCTGTACTGGACAAGTACACCACTTGGTTTCTCTCTGGACAGTCAGCGATACTTGTAACAATGTTTCGTCATAAACTCTAGCCTCCCACCGGTTCATGCGCGCCTTTTCGAGCCTCGGGTGTTCAGCGGGCCCATGTCCTGACACCACCCGCTCATCCGCCTTGATCGAAAACCGGGCATCTTTCTCATATTTGATTTGATTCAGTGTCAATTAGCCGTGATGATGCTAAACGCCGGCTTGAACGACACCCGCTCGCAGTTGTCCGGGACCTCCAGCTTCTTGTTGTACACGTGAAACACCACCCGAGGGATTGGGTGCTCTCGGAGGTTGTTGAGGTACACACAGTTGGTCATCGGGTTACAGAAGTAGACCACGCGGTGTGGCACTCCCGCCGCCGTGGCTAGCGCGATATATTCCTGGCGCTGGGCGATGGACGGATTCGTGTTGCTCACCACCACGGTCTTGCCCGCTGCGATCGCACGCTTGGTCGTGCTCAGGCACTTCGACTTGGTCTTCAGCTCGTCCTGGCACACATTGACCACACCCGACCGCCGGACGAGGTCCTCGGCAAAGGCGGTCTTGCCGCTCGCTGGGAGGCCCATGCACACCAACAGCTCTTGTGCGCCCGAGAGCCCCGAGAACGTCCGGGTTGGAACGTCCTCCAGTTCGCGGATGCAGCCCTTCCAGGTGTATGCCTCGGGCTCGGCCCCGTCGAAGTACTGCTCGGGCGCCATAAATCGCATCCCGACGTTTGCCGCGAAGGCGCGGTCGCACGCACTGTAGTCCCCATGGCGGCCCGCAGCGTCACCGACAAACACTGCTCCGTTTAGCACAGCGTTCAGGCCGGGGCTGTCGTCCAGGAATTTGCGCCACATCCCCAGGCCGGGCTTGACACCTCCATCCCGCCAAGCCACGTAAATGGTGACCGGTATGCCGAGGTCGAGGAGCGCCTTCTGGATCTGTGCGTGCTGCTGGGTGCGAAGGTCTGTTTCTTTCTTCAGATTGGTGAAGACAACGATCTTCTTGCCAGCGCTGTGCACCGCGGCGAGTTTGGCGGGGACGCCTGGCGTATTCCACACCCAGTCGCCGGCCGCCTTGGGAAATTTGTGTTTCCCGTCCGGGCGCACCAGGGTGTGGTCGAGGTCGAAAAACACGTGCGTTGCCGTTTGGTTCGCCATGACGTCGTACTCGCCCTCCGCGCTAAGCACTGTGTACCAGGCCTTGTCTATCTTGTCGGTGGGAGTGCCCTGTGCGAAACGCGGGTAAATTATGGAGTGTTTATAGCATTCATATACCTTGCCCAAGTCTGTACTTGATAGCTGCTCCATCTGCTTAATACTTAGATTTTTTTATTGACTCTGGTTGTAAGAGTGCGATTCAGTGAGGACGCCCTCCGACCACCACTCCTCCCTGACTACTATGGATCCTTCGGAATGGTGGTCAAAGACTTGCACGGCGGCACCCGAATCGCGGTGCTTTTTGCCGTCCTTGTAATGCGTCTCGGTGAACCTAGGCCCCGTCGACAAGAACTGCTTGGACGTATGTGCGGGCTCGTCACCTCCTCGGTGGATGACGCCGTTGCGGTACCAGGTTTCGGTCGACGAGCCGTCCCACGTGCGAGTGACTGTATGCGCGGGTCCGTATTCCCCGTGGAGAGGGCCGGATCTGTGGGCAGTCCGAGTCCACCACTCCTCTTTGATGCACCTGCGTGGCCGACCGGGTAGCTCCCAGTCGAGAAGGTGTACGTCTTTCCACCTGTATGCGGTAAAATTTGTCTTCATGATGGCTGCGGTGGGCTTAAACTTCTTGTGCATGGGCTCTGTTGTGTCATCATTAAGCCCGAGAAAAGTGCAAAATTAGTAGCCACAGTAGAGCCACTCGTGCGATGTCTTCATCGGAGCTTTTTGCACGCCGTCGTTCCACCATTCTGCAATGACAAGCTCCGTAGGCGGCTCACCAAGGTCTCCGGAGTGATAGGTTTTGTCAAAGACCTCGACCGCGGGACCTGTCTCGCGATGTTTCAGGCCTCTGTTAAAATATACCCGTGTTGTTCGCACCGTTCGTTTTCCCATACCCGGCGAGAAATACTCTCGGGACTTCTGTGCCGCACCCGCGTCGCGGTGGATGACACCGCCACGGTACCAAGTTTCGGTGAAGCTCCCGTTCCATGTTTTAACCACTCGGTGGGCGGGGCCGTCGTCCCGGTGAAGTGGGGAATCTTTACTAGGCACCTTAGTCCAACGGTGGTCGACCACGCGCCTCCTCGGGAAAGGCCGCCGTCGTGCGCGCTGGACTTGACGGAGTAGGAGATAGCGCGGGAGCTGGACCGTCGGACCTTCCAAGCGGGTGTCCTCCCATCGGTGGGTTTGTGGCAGTTTCAAAAAGCCGTTTGATAGATTCTTTTCCATGTTAAAATTATGCACTGACAGCAGCGCTGGGTCGCTTCCAAGCTCATGGGATGTGCAATTACAAAAATTCACTCCGGGAGAGCAGAGATGCTCGTTCGCAATTGAACGCCGTTATTAACTCGAGGTGATGTCTGGCTCGCGGACGTATTTGTAGGCGAAGCCCAGCATATCGCCAATGTACACCCGTTTCTTCACATCGCCGTATTTCGTGTCGTCGTATATATCTAACAGCGAAGCTCCGCACTGACCATAGTAGTTTCCGGCGGTGTACTTGTACAGTATCTCGCCGTCAAGCAGGTTGGCGAAGCGCGTTTTAGTGTCTTTGGGGTTGTTTAGAAGATAGTTGAATTGGGCTTCAATAAAATCATTTATCTCCCGTATACTACGAGTCTGTGCACCGCCTCCCTCGACTATCGACTTGAAGTCGATAAGGTATCTGGCTTCACCGGCATGGAAAATCCCATCGAAATCTTCTGTCCAATCGAACCCCCCCTTTCGCGTCAACGGTTCTGATAATTTCTGCATGACGTGCGTCTTCTTGTTGATTCTGAGTTTCGTTTTCAGAACGGGTTGGTCAACTACTTTTTCAAGGAGCCCCCTCTGGTGGATTTCGCACTCACAATATTTCCCATTTTTATACCACGACTGTCCTTTGCGCCACTGTTTAGTTTGCAACTCACCCGGGGTCAGCCGCACACCAGTCCTCTTAGCCACCGCACTCACCTGTTCGGAATTCTTGGCCCAGCATGCCTTCTTCTTGGTCTCCTTGTCTTGGGCCTTCTGGCTTTCTTGGTCCTTCTTCTTTGCCGCTTTCGCCTCCCGCTGGAGACGGGGAAAGTCAGGACACAGCTTGGTCAGTGCGCCCTCGTTTTCGCGGATGTTCTTCCCGAGCGTTATACCTAACTTCTTCGCCAGTGCCTTCAGCCCATCAGCTCTAGCGATGTCGATACCGCCCTCCTTCACCAGTTTCTCTATATTTTTCGTCGTACCGCTGGGTTGCTCGTCTTCTGTGTTTGGGATGCCCATATTGTCTTGTCTTGTCTTGTCAAATGCCTCCGGAAAAAAGCGTTCGCGCTCCATAAGGAAAATCAATTATGCAGTTTTCGACTATGGCAGACATTTAAGAAATCCCTGCTAAAGAGTATATAAGCGCTTCCTAAAATGTCGAAGAAGGCGAATCTAGGTCAGTTCTACACGACCAAATATGCCCATATTCTGCAGGAAATGGAGATTCCCTCGGGGGTCCGTCGCATCGTCGAGCCCTTCGCCGGAAATGGCGATCTACTCAACTTCGTAGACAAAAACAAATACGAGGTCGCCTCTTACGATATCGACCCCAAACAGGAATGGATCACACGGCGCGACACTCTTTTGAACCCCCCCTGCTATGACGGTAGCTTCGTGCTCACGAACCCACCGTACCTTGCGAGGAACAAGAACACGGACAAAGCAATGTACGACATGTACAACTGCAACGATCTGTACAAGTGCTTCATAGTGCAGCTCATAGGGAGTTCGTGTACGGGAGGGATAATCATAATACCTCTCAACTTCATGTGTTCCGTGCGCAAGTCAGACGTCGCGCTGCGGCAAAGGTTTTTCACTAGATTCGCGGTTGGTTTGATGAATGTGTTCGAAGAGAAAGTGTTCGACGATACGGCGTACTCGGTGTGTAGTCTGCAGTTCTCCTCACGCACTGCGGAGTCGCCCCAAGCGATGCGCGCCCGCATTCACCCGTCGAAGAAGGAGATGAGTTTGGCCTTGAACAAAGACAACGACTTCACCATCGGAGGGGAGATATACAGGCTGCCCCAAAGCGAGTATACAGTGTCTAGGGCTACCAGGCTCACGGGTGTGGGGTCTGTTTCCAATATATTGCTCAAATGTATTGACGACAGCGCGGATAGCACCATCAAGCTCAGAGTAGTCGTGGACTCCGACAGGTTCATCGACAGCACAGCAAAACTGTCTGCCAGGAGCTACGCCACTCTCGTGTTCACGCCTGCCATAGATGCGGACAGGCAGCTCCGGCTTGTGGGGCAGTTCAATAACTTCCTCGACTCACAACGGCGAGAATATAACTCCATGTTCTTGACCAACTATAGGGAGAGTAATAGTATAGCCCGCAAACGCATAAGCTTCAGTCTGGCTTTCCAGATCTGCAGTCATTTGCTGCTGGTAACCTAGAACCTAGAACCTAGAACCTAGATTACCCGCGCGCTTAGCCAATACGGCCATGATTTGGTAAGCCCGAAGAAAGTGTAATTACAACGACCACCGAATTAGACAAAGTTTTACTCCGGGAGAGGCGGCGGCGGCCCCTTGCTGAGCGGGTGGTACGTCGGGGTCGCGCAGTTGTATTCTACCGTCGTAGGCTCATCTCCCGAGAA
>Ga0209711_10004465_pt1 | contig 11279 bp, 9 predicted proteins | sample ArcticOcean_MG_C_7_FD_187441 | JGI IMG/M metagenome (GOLD analysis project Ga0209711, IMG submission 187441) | Marine microbial communities from western Arctic Ocean - ArcticOcean_MG_CB11_88 (SPAdes) (version 2) | ecosystem: Environmental > Aquatic > Marine > Oceanic | place: Arctic Ocean... | reverse complement strand
GGCTCGTCGCCCTCAGCTATTCTTTGCGTTAAAACCTTCGCGTCTTTGCGTCTTTGCGGTTCAATCCTCTTCTCATGAAGTTCTTCTTCGCCCCCATCCTTTTAGGTTCTTTCCTCCTCTCGAATTTAGGGTTTTCCGCCCAGCGGCCAAACATCGTCCTCATCATGGCCGATGACGTCTCCTGGGAATGCTTTTCCTGCTACGGCGCCGAAGACTACAAAACACCCCATCTCGACGCCCTCGCCGCCAAAGGCATCCGCTTCAACCACTGCTACTCTACCCCCATCTGCACCACCTCCCGCGTCAAAATTATGACCGGAAAGTACAATTTCCGAAACTACACCCACTTCGGTTACCTCCAACCCGAGGAAAAAACCTTCGCCCAACTCCTCAAGTCAGCTGGCTACAAGACAGCGATCGCCGGCAAGTGGCAACTCAGCGGCCTTTACCACGGCGCCCCAGGCAACCAAGACGCCTCCCGCCCTGTCAAAGCCGGCTTCGATGAATACTGCCTCTGGCAAGTCACCACCCAGAAGAGCAGCAAAAATGGCGGCGAACGATTTTGGTCCCCTCCCCTCGAGCAAAACGGCAAGTTCCTAACCAAGGAAGACAACCACCTTAAGTATGGCCCCGATCTCATGTCCGACTTTCTCTGCAACTTCATCAAGCGCAATAAAGACGACCCCTTCTTCGTCTACTACCCCACCGTCCTCGTCCACGATCCCTTCGTGCCCACCCCCGACACCATCGGAGACCGTCCCCGCACGCACGGCTCCAATAAGCAACCCAAGGACAAAGCCGCCAAGAAAGCCAACTTCGTCGCCATGGTGCAATACCTCGACAAACTCGTCGGCAAGATCGTCAAGCAAGTCGATGACATCGGTCAACTCGACAACACCATCATCATGTTCACTGCCGACAACGGTAGCCACCGCACCCTCACTTCCCGCTGGAACGGCCAGGACATCAAAGGCGGAAAAGGCAGCACCACTGACATGGGCACCCACGTCCCTTTCATCGCCTCCTGGGCGGGCAAAAGCCCCCAAGGACTCGTCTCCGATGACCTCATCGACTTCACCGACTTCTACCCCACCCTCGCCCAAGCTGCCGGCATCAAGTTAGGCAAATACGACCCCATCGATGGCGTCAGCTTTCTCCCTCAACTCCAGGGCAAAAAAGGCGCCCCTCGCGACTGGGTCTTCTGCCACTACCAACCTTACTGGGGAAATTTTAAGGGCACCCAATTTGCCCGCACCCAAACCCACAAACTCTACCCCGACGGCCGCCTCTACGACATTCCCAACGACCTCAAAGAAGAGACCAATCTCGCGCCTACTCAATCCAACAAAACACTCACCAAGGTCCTCAAGTCAGCTCCTCCAGCCACCACCAAAGGGACCAACAAAGCCAAAGAGCGGCCCGTCTACCCCGATTGGAAACTCCTTTCAAAGTAGCGTCAAGAAAGGAGCCGGGACGTCTCGCCCTGATCAAATCAAGCCCTCTCAGTGCCACTGAAGCTCCTCGCGGCCTGGTCGACTGGATCGCTTCCATTGATCCTTTTGAACTCTCTAAGTGCAGATTTTGACGCGCTTTTTCTAGCCTTCGCCTTGTATCCAATTCTCTTCCTCTTCTTTACTCTCAGTTGGAAGATCGGAATAATCTTGTCGGTCCCTATTCTAGGCACCTCATCTTTATTTCATAAATCCCATGAAATTCCTCTCCATCTCCCTCACCGTGAAGGATGGCTTCGCCGCCACCTTCATCAATCCATAGGGTTACCGCTGGAGCCTCAGCTAAAAAACCGAAGAAATCTCCCACGACGAACTCACCAGGCGCGCGATGGCCCTCTTTTCAAAAGCAAATTCTTAGTCGCACCAAAATCCCAAAATTAAACTTATCTTCCTTGTCCACCGTAGAATGAAGAAGGAAACCAAGTTTGTCTAATGGCTATCTCCACTACGTTAGGTTCGTGCCTTCCGTATTTCTTCCTATAGGCTATCTTCGCAAGCTCTGGTTCGTTGTGATAAACAACTACCCAACCAAGTTTCGTATTTTTAGCGTCTTCCGCGGTTTAAAAATTTCTACCTCTTTCCATGCCTAATCTTAACTCTGTCGCTCGCACGCTCAATCTCGCAAACTACGAGCGCCACATCTTCCTCTGCGCCACCCCGACCGAAGCGAAATGTTGTAATCCTGTCGATGGCATGGCCTCCTGGAAATTTCTCAAAAGCCGCCTCAAGGAACTTGGACTCTGCGCCGCAGAATCGATGATTCATCGTAGCAAAGCCGACTGCCTCCGCATCTGCATCCAGGGCCCCATCGTGGTCGTCTACCCCGAAGCGGTATGGTACCATTCCGCCACCCCGGAAAACCTCGAGCGCATTATTCAAGACCACCTCATCGGAGGAAAAGTCGTCAAAGATCTCCAAATCAAGGCCAAATAAAACCCGGAGCCGCATCGGCTTTAGTTATTATAACCGGGCTCCTAATTTGTAGCGCCGCGCTCCCACTTCACTCCACATCCTCCGCAAAGAGCACATCCTCGAAGATCTCAATCTTCCCCTCTGCTCTATTACGCATGTAGCGGCGGAAGACCACGAGATGCGCCTCTTTACGAGATTGGCGAATCGCATCAGTGACGGACTCGGCGACTTCTTCAAAGTCGGGCACTTCACCTTCTTCGACCGCCGTCACTTCGATGAGATGCCACCCGAACTTACTTTGAACCACTTGCGGTTTGTTCAGGGGAAGCGAAAATACCGCAAGCGAGAAATCCTGAGGCAGCTTGTCGGCAGTGACCCAGCCGAGATCGACCAGCTTGGAAGCGCTCTCGACACTTCCTGCAACGGCGGAAAAATCTTCATTTTTATCAACCACCCGGGCACGGGCCGCTTCGACAAGTTCACGGGCTGCATCGACTTCACTCGTGAGAGTGCTTACAAAAATTTGGCGCACCATGCGCTGCACGGGAGCCCTCATCTCTTTCCTATTTTTTTCGTACCACTCACGGGCCTCTTCCTCGGTCACTTCATCTGGCAGGAAGCTATTGAGATACTTCTCACGCTGAAGTCGGGCATTGATCCGCATCCGGGCTTCCTCTTCTTCTCGCCATTTTTGATCAGCAAGGAGAGCATCGAAGACTTCAGCGGTGCCGTAACGTTTCTCAAAGAGGGCAAAGACCTCTTGCTGGGTGCCCTCGGGAATGGCAAAATTTTCGGCCGGAGAAATCTTGATCTGTATCTTAATGAGAAGTTCATCGATCAACTCATGCACCATCCCTTCGCGGAGCAAGTGCCGCTCCGCGACAGTCGTATCCGCAAAAGTGCGGCCCCTCTCCCAAAGGTATTGCCGCGCCCGTTCATCGACTTGGGCTCGGTAGATTGGCTGAAAATAGACACGCGCCGCGATCCCCTGCGCCTTGGCCTCCGCGATCATTTCCTCGGAGTCCATCCGGGGCCTGGTAATCGTGCGACTCAGAGGACCCCTAAAAACCCAGAGATCGAGACAAAGGTAGCACGTCACCACGGCATAAGCCGCAAGTTGAATCGCCATTTTCTTTGGACCGCCCACGGCGTCACCATGACCAAAAGCCCTCCCCCACTGCAAGCCCCTACCGCGATTCCCATTATAAACCGGAAGGACATTGTAGTTCTCAAGTAGTTGCCCCCTCTCCAAGGTCGTTCTCGCCATGAATCTTATGAGTGAGGCCCTGACCTACCCTCTCCGCGGGAGCGGAAAATACATGCTCCTCTGGGGCGCCGTCCTTTCTGTCATCGCCTCCATTGCGGGTTTTGCCCCTCTCTTTGGCTTCTTTGCCGCTCTCTTCATCTCGGGTTACTTCTGCGCCACTTATTTCACAATCGTCGAAACAACCGCCGTGGGGCAATCCGAAGCCCCACAATTCCCCGACGTTTCCAACATTCTCGACGATCTTCTCTGGCCCCTCTTCAAAGTCGTGATTGTCTTCATCCTCTGCTACCTCCCGCACCTCGCCTACCTCCTCACTACCGGAAATAATGACGCCCTCGCAACCTTCCTTCTCGTGCTGGGCTTGATCTACTTTCCCATGGCGATCCTCGCCGTCATCGTCCTGGGTTATCTCGGAGCGATGAATCCCATGATCGTCATCCCCAGCATCTTCAGGGCAGGCGGGTCTTACCTACTTGCCGTAATCTTCTTGGGACTAATTTACTTCCTTCAAGCCACAGTTGCGGAAGCTCTTGGAGGTTACTTCATCATCGGAGGCCTCGTGATGGGGCTCTTCGGCATGTATGTCATGATGGCGAGCGCTCGGACGCTCGGGAAAGTCTATCAAGACCGAAACGAGACGCTGGGCTGGCTCTGACGGCTACATTCAGCGGACAATCACCTTGGTCCCTGGCCGCGTGAGGCTTGAGAACCGTGCCGCGTCCCAATTTGCCAGACGGTAGCAGCCTGCGCTTTGAGCCCGGCCAATCGTGCGAGGGCTCGAGGTCCCGTGAATCCCGATCCCGGCCTTGGTTAAGCCCGACCAAAGCACACCCACCGGATTATTCGGCCCCGGGGGGATCTGGAGATATTCATTACTCCGCTTCCCTTTTTCTAAAAATGACTCGTCATAGCGCCACTCGGGGAGCTCGACACAATTTCGAATCTTCCAGTGCCCCCGGTGGATAAATTTTTCCTGCCCGGGGGTCGTGGGAAACATCGCGATCAGCTGGCCCACTGGTTCTTCCTCTTCGTCATCCGCTACTGCCACCGCCACACCAGGCGCAACTTTCACAGGAGCAGCGGGATCATAAATAAAAAGCTGCTTCATCCCGGTATCGATAATAACCGTTCGTAAACTCAATTTCTCATCCGCTTTGTGCGATCGGCCCGCAGCCAATTCCTCGATTCGAAAGGGTTCGATATTGGGAACCTTCAGCGTTGAACGAGGGCCAAGGTTGTGGGCCTTCTGCGTCCCATTGAGCTGAATAAGGAACGTCCCGGACGTATGGTAGCGCTCCGCCATGAACTCGAGATAGGAGCGATAGGACATCATCTTCTCCTTCGCTTGCTTCTCCCGCTTCGGCGACAACTTGGGATTGACATACTTGCCGGCAAAGCCAGGCACTGACGCCACCGCATAGAGGTTAGGTACTTCCTTCAGAGCGTCTTCAAGAATGGCCGCCCAATCTCCTGGCGACCGTCCCTGGGAACGATTGTAAGCATAAACGGCTCTCTCCGTGAAATTTCCGGGGTTTCCATCGAGGAATCCCGGCCCAAAAAGTTTCTGATCGAGAAAGATCTGCACCCGCAGACCTTCCTCGGGAGATTCAGGCTTTCCGTCTTCCGCCGAAAGAGACGCAGTGAAAAAAAGAGCGGAGAGGAGTAATTTCACGGCATAATCTTAACATCTCTTAAACAAAAGACCATCGAGAATACGAGGTTTCACAGATCCATCGGATTGAAGAATCCACCGTAAAAAAGGCTTTTTGTACACTCAAATCAGCCCGCCATTTTTTCAAATTCCCCAAAACACCGACAAATAGCGGTCAAATCTGACCCAATCGCCTTGCTAATGAGTAAAATATGCCCAATTTCCCACTCCCTTTCAAATTGTGCGTTTTTAACAAATCAGTTTCGACTTGAAAAAAAATCATTTTGCCTAAAATTCGCGCACAAGTTCAGCGAGCACGACGCTTACATCGTGCATACATAAATATCTCTGGGTTATGATCGAAGTCAATTCACTCACCAAACGATTCGGCCATAAAGTCGCAGTCGACAATCTCTCGTTCTCAGTCAAGAAAGGAGAGGTCCTTGGCTTCCTCGGGCCCAACGGCGCGGGCAAGTCCACCACCATGCGCATGGTGACCGGATTTCTCCCTGTGACCGAGGGCAGCATCGAAATCGGCGGGGTCTCGATGATCGCCAAGCCGATGGCAGCCAAAAAGAAGATCGGCTACCTTCCCGAGTCCGCCCCCCTTTACAATGACATGACGGTCAAAGGCTTCCTCAAATTTTGCGCTTCAATGCGGGGACTCGGCGGCTCCAGCCGAAAGGATGCCGTTGAAAAAGCGATCGAAACCTGCTTCCTCCAAAGCGTCGCCCATCAATCCATCGAAACCCTCTCTAAAGGCTACCGCCACCGCACCTGCCTCGCCCAATCACTCCTACACGACCCCGAAGTCCTCGTGCTCGACGAGCCCACCGATGGTCTCGATCCCAACCAAAAACGCGAAGTGCGCAAGCTCATCCGTAATCTTGGTAAAGAAAAAGCGATCCTCTTTTCCACCCACATTCTGGAGGAAGTCCATGAAGTCTGCACTCGTGCGGTCATCGTCGATCAAGGAACCATTGTGGCCGACGGCACCCCCGAGGAACTCACAAAACAAGGAGGTGGATCGCTCTACGACCTTTTCCATAAGGTCACCACTTCTGAAATCACCGCCGCCTAACCATTTCCCCATCGAAACCAATGAATACGTGGACCATTTTTAAACGGGAGCTCTCGAGTTACTTCTCGCAGCCCACCGCCTACGCCATTATCGTGATCTTCAGCCTCCTTTCCATCGGGCTGACCTTCACCTTCGGTCGCTTTTGGGATTACCAGGATGCCAGCCTCAACGGCTCTTTCTTCTGGTGGCACCCTCTCATCCTCATGATCCTCGCGCCTGCCGTCAGTATGCGCCTGTGGTCGGATGAGCATCGCTCCGGCACCATCGAACTTCTCGGCACCCTCCCGGTGACCATGCGCAGTGCCATTCTTGGTAAATTCTTCGCTGCCGCTCTTGTGTGGCTCCTCGCGCTCGTCCTGACCTTCCCGGTCGTCAACACCGTGAACTGGCTGGGAGCACCCGACAATTGGGCCATCTTCTCAGGCTACCTCGGCTCCTTTCTCGTCTGCTGCACCTTCCTCGCGATCACCTCACTCGTCTCTGCCTTCACGAGGGACCAAGTCGTCGCACTCATCGTTTCCGTGTCGCTTTGCTTCCTCCTGACTATCTGTGGCATCGATCCCGTCATCAACGAACTTCGACGTTCCTGGACCAAGGAAAGTGTCGATCTTCTCGCTTCCGTTGGCGTCTACTCTCACTTCCAGGAAGCGACTCGCGGATTGATCCGCTTCACCAGCCTCATCTATTTCCTCGGACTAATCACCGTCTGCCTGATCGGCACCAATCTTGTTCTCAAATCCCAACGTGCTTAATTTCCAACCCTCATTTTTTTAGACGATGAAAGCTCTGAAACCTGTCCTCCTGGGAGTCGCCGCTGTGGCCCTGCTCCTTGTCCTCCTCTCCTTCGCCATCGAAGCGCTTGAATCCGTCCGCTTATGGATCCTCCTTGTGGGCGCCGCTGTTCTTAGCTTCGTCCCAAATAGCAAGGTCGTCCGTGCTGCTTTTGGCACCGCGCTCTTCGCCGTTCTGATCCTGTCCCTCATTCAACTGATCGGCATGACGGGCACGGGACGCAAGAACATCGACCTCACCGAGGACAATCGCTACACCCTGACCGATGGCACCAAGGCTATCCTCAGCGAGCTCACCGAGCCCGTCGTGATTAACTATTACGTCACTCGTGACCTCCGCTCGACGCCTGCTGACATTAAGCGCTACATCCCACGGATCGACAACCTCCTTGAAGAATTTTCCGGTCTCTCAAACGAGGGAAATATTAGCATCAACTTCATCGATCCAAAGCCCAACACGGACGAAGAAGATGCCGCCGCCCTAGACCAAATCCAGCAAGTGCCCGTCTCCCAAAACGAGAACCTCTTCTTCGGAGCCTCCATTTCCAGCTGGGACAAAAAAACGGTCATCCCCTACTTCAATCCCCAGAACGAAACGCAGCTTGAATTTGACCTCATCAGCGCCATCGCGGAAGTCTCGGCCTCGAACAAGCCCACCGTCGGACTCATCTCGGCTCTCGACCTTTCGACGAGTGGCCGCACCCGCCAAGGCTGGATCTTCACCCGGTATCTCAAGCGCGCCTACAACGTCGCCGATCTTGGCATGGGCGTTACCGACACCCTTCCCGATGTCTATGAGGACAACGAATGGGGCGTCGCTCCTGAGCATCTCGATCCGGAAAAAATTCCCGTCGTTCTCGTCATCCACCCTGCCGGAATCACCCCGGAAGCGGAATACCACCTCGACCAATATCTCCTTCGTGGAGGCACCGTCGTCGCCTGCGTTGATTCCTTCTCATTTGCCGCTCAGCAATCAAGTCCCCAACCGCAAATCCCCGGAATGCCTCCCCAACCAGGTGGAGTTCCCACCTCCTCGAACCTCCCCACCCTCTTCAAAAAATGGGGCATCAAGTTCAGCGAAACGGAAGTCCTCGCCGATGGGACCTTTGGCGTTCAGGGCAATCCAGCGATGATCAAGCTCAACCGCGATGCCATGCCGGTTGAAGACGAGATCGCCCTCGCCTCCATCGATGATATTCTCCTCGGTTACTCCGGTGCTTTCACCGAGATCAACGCTCCCGGCCTCGAGCTTTCTCGCCTCATTCGCAGCTCGCGACAGTCCGACCTGGTCTCAGCTGAAAAGGCCGCCAATCCACAGGAAACTGCCAACCTTAAATTCACCCTACGTTCCAAGGACCGTCAATATGACGTCATGATCTCCTTGAGTGGTAAATTTGAGACCGCCTTCCCGGAAGGAAACCCTGCTAACGAGCCCGCCCCTGAGAAGGAAGGCGAGGACAATGAAGAGAAAGCCCCGGAATTACCGGCTGATTCCTCCTTGAAAACAGGCGAATCAAAAGGGAACATCTACCTCTTTGCCGATTCAGATTTCCTCTACGATGGAGCCGCTTACCGCCTCATCCCCACCGGAGGGGGGGGAGGAATTCCCCAGCAGGTCTCTGACAACGGTCCCCTCGTCTTTAATATCCTCGACCAAGCGACCAACTCGAAGCACCTCGTCGGCGCCCGGGCCCGCACCCCGAATTGGCGCCCCTTCACCGTCTTCCAGGAAATGACCTCCAAGTTCCAGGAAGAAGCCGGCGAGAAGATGGAGAAATTCCAGAAGGAGCAAGAAAAGGCCTCATCTGAAATCCAGAAGCTGCAAGCCCAACGAAAGGACAGTCGCTCCCCCTTCCTCAACGAGGAACAACAAGAGGCTCTCAAAGGACTGCGCGAGCAGCAAGTCAATGCCGCAAAGGGCATCCGTGAACTCGAAAAAGACAACCAGTCCAAGATCGACGCAATCAAAGCCGGTATCTTCTGGAAATCCCTCCTCACCGTTCCCGCCATCGTCCTCGTCTTAGGGCTCGGCATCTTCATCTACCGCAGTGCCAAAACTCAGGCCCGCTAATCCAACTCAAAACGTCACCTTCTAACCACAGAATACCATGTCACGTCTTCAACTCCTCATCCTTTGGGTCCTCGCTCTCGTGGCCGGCCTCATCGTCTTCTCCTTTAAAGGGAAAAATCGCGAGTCGCTCAGCTCCGAGACCAATCTCAAGCAAGGCGATACCGTCGTTAGCACATCCGATCTCCGAAGCTACGGCGGCCTCAATTACGCCAACGACGAAAACGAAACCACCCTCATCAACAAGGCTGAATCTTGGCTCGTCGCGGAAAAAGATGACTACCCCGTCAATCTCGTGACCCTCGGCAGTGCCTTCGATACCGTTCGCGATCTCAAGATCGTCCAAGGACTCCCCGCCGAGCCCAAGCACTGGGATCGTTTCGGACTTAACCCCGATGCCGAAGACGCCGCCGACCGCCCCCGCCAGCTCAACCTCCTTGCAAAAGACGGAACCGTTTCCAAAACGATCTTCATCGGAAAAGAGCGTGAAAGCACCGGCGGCCAAAATACTTCAGGTGGACGCTTTGTGCGCTTCTCAGATGATGACTCTGGCGTCTACATCGTCCAACAAGCCTTTACCGGACTCAATGCCGATCCCGAAAGCTGGATCGACAAGAAATTGCCAAAGATCGAAGGCATCCTGAGCATCGCGACAAAGCCCAAGAACGAGCTCTTCGAACCGTGGACCGTCACTCGAAAAACGGCCATCGCAGAATTCGAACTCGAGGGCCTTAAAGATGGACAAGAGACCAATCCCACCGCCGTCGCCCCTCTCAAGAATCTTCTCATCGCAAGCTCCTTCACCTCACTCCTCTCTGCTGAGGAAGTCGAGAAACGGGCCGAGCCCAAGGACGCTCGCGAGATCACCATCAAAACCGCTTCCGGAATTTCCTACCTCTTCAACATTGTCCCCGAGAAGAAAGATGCTCCGGTGGACGATAAGGAAGATGACAAAAAAGAGAAGACCGACGAACGCAACTACATCATTAGCTTTAAGCTTCTTACCGGCCCCAGCGATCCGGCCAAGCCAGCCGATGATGCCAGCGAAGCCGATAAGGCCGGCTACCAAGCCCTCTTCGCCAACAAGCGCGTCTCCGAAGCGCGCTATCAAGAGCACAAAGTATACGAAGGGCGTCAGTTCCTCGTGAGCAACTTTGTCGTCAACGCTCTCCTCAAGAACCGCTATAAGATGCACAAATCCAAGGCAGCCCCAAAGCCCGCTGCCGTCTCGAATCCTGTGACGATTCCGGGTGCTACCATCCCGGGTGCTACAAGACCAAACAGCACTCCTCCGGGCCCTGGAATTCCCACCGGAAATCCTACTAAGGACAACGTAAACGTTCGAAACCGTATCGAAGCCGTCACACCTCCCATCGCCATTCCTCAAATGCCGAAAAAGGAGGCGCCAAAGCCCGCGGACCTCCCCAAAGTTGAGATCGAAAAGGCTCTCAAGGACGCGCTCGAAAAGAAGGAGCCCGCAGGAGAATAATTCCCTCTTCTCAAATCGATCCAGGGTGCTCCGGCTTTCCTGGATTTTTTTATCTACGGGATCGATCATTTCGAAATCCAAAGACGGACTCGGTAAATAGCAAAAAACCTTCATCATCGCGTATACCTCTTTGTAAAGCGGTCTCGCTTCAACACCACAGTTCTTCACAAAGGTTAAGTTCTCCCTAGAACATCCTCGAAGTTTCAACAAAAACGGCTACTTTAACTTCACTCTACTCGATACAAGGCGTTGACCCGCCTCTTCCCCTTAATTTATGTCCGATCGCTTCAGCTCCCTTTTCGCGCCCCTCCTGGCTTCCATTTTGCTCACCAGCTTCAGCGCTCCTGCCGCCGATCTCAATCTCGTCGGAAGTGAAATGGTCCGCATGCTCCAAAATGGACATTACGGCAGACTCGCCTACGACGAAAAACTCGGCAGTCGCTTCCTCAACGAATACCTCGAAGGAGTCGACCCCCAAAAGGTCTACTTCACCCAAGAGGAAATCGATG